>Ga0209640_10001527_pt1 | contig 19660 bp, 23 predicted proteins | sample RifCSP10_1_FD_184018 | JGI IMG/M metagenome (GOLD analysis project Ga0209640, IMG submission 184018) | Soil microbial communities from Rifle, Colorado - Rifle CSP2_sed 10_1 (SPAdes) (version 2) | ecosystem: Environmental > Terrestrial > Deep subsurface > Rock core/Sediment | place: Rifle...
GAAGCCGGGCACCGTCCCGGACCAGCCCGGGGCTCGAGCTTCAGCTCGAGCCTGCCTTACGGGCCCGGCCCTTCCTCCCGCTCGGCCCAGGCGCGCGCCATCGCAACCCGGTCGGCGAGGGCCGGGTGCGTTCCGAGCATGAGCTGCGCCCAGCCGGGCGGGCTCGGGTCGCCGAGGGAGGTGTCGGAGAGCCCGACCATGAGCTCCTCGAGCGCGGCCGGGTCGTTCGTCACCTGGAGCGCCTTCCAGTCGGCCTCGGCCTCCATCCGCCGGGAGACGAGGTTCGCCGCCGGCGCCAGCGCAAGCTGCAGGACCGCGACCGTGAGGAGCGCGAGCGGAACGGCTTCGGGCGCGCCCATCCCGCCTCGCTTCCGCGTCACGCGCATGAGGACCCACGCACCCGGCACGGCGAAGAGCGCGAACCAGGCGATGCCCTCCGGGAGGTGCGTCTGCGAGTGGTGCGCGAGCTCGTGGGCGAGGACGACCTCGCTCTGATCGCGGCTGAACGGGTTGTCGAGGATCGTGTCCCAGAGGACGACGCGCCTCGATGGCCCGATGCCGTACGCGTACGCGTTGGCCTGCTCGGTGTCCTCGCTCACCTCCTCGACGCGGATCGGGATATCGGATAGCCCGAGCTCGCGCTCGTACCGGGAGGCGGCGGAGAGGAGGGCGCCGTCCCGGAGCGGCTTCGTCGTGTAGTCCAGGTACGGAGCGACGAAGACGAAGAGCGCTGCGACGCCGACGAAGACCGCGGCTCCGGGAAGCCACCAGCGCTCCCCGAGCCGGCGCGCGAGGCCCATCACGACGAGCAGCGCCAGGCAGATCGAGAAGAACTGCGCGCCGAGGATCGTCCAGTCGCCGAAGATCCACGACAGGTAGTCGAGCTCGCTCAGATCGTGCTCCCGCTGCCACCAGTGGGCAGCCACCCGGAACGGCAGCAGGACGAGCCAGACGATGCCGAGGCCGAGCATGCCGAGGAGCATCCCGGTGCCGATCGGCCCGGCCGCGGACTCGCGCATGAACGCCGTTCCTCTCCGCGAGTAGAGCCAGAGCGTCCCGAGGAGGGCGATCTGGGACAGCAGCCAGTCGGCGTAGAGGAAGCGCTCGTAGCTCCTCGCGTCGTCGACGAGGTCGTCGCCGAAGGTCGCTCCCACGTCGATATCCGGAAGCACGAGATCGTTCGGCACCGCCGTCGGGAAGAGCAGTGCCGCACCGACGACGAGCGCGGCGACCACGAGAGCTGCGAAGGCGAGCTTCCCGGCGCGAGCGAGCGTCACCGCGTGTAGAGGAGCAGTGGAAGCGGCGGCGCCTCCGGTTCCGGCCGACCCCGCAGGACCGGGGCGGCGTAGGGGTACTCGCCGGTCACGAGCAGGAGGTACGCGTAGGTCTGGGCGTTGTAGCGAAGGCAGGCGACGCCGAGGTTGCGCAGCCCCTCGGGCATGCGCCCGCGGACGAGCGCGTACCACCAGCCGAGGAAGGCAACGACGAAGACCATGTTGCCGAGCACGTTCGCGACGAACAGCGCCGGAATCGCCAGGAGAAGCCGGAGCAGAACCGTCCAGCGTCGCTGCCGCTCCGGCTCCGGAAGCTCCAGCTCGATCCCGTGCGACCCCGCGCGGCCCGTGAAGCCCGGGAACCTCCGGCCGACGAGAGTGACGAACGCGTAGACGTGCAACGAGTACCGGAGGTAGGCGGAGAGGAAGCGGTGGAGCGGCCTCGGAACCCGGCCGGCGACGAGCGCCGACAGCCAGGCGGCGAGGGCTGCGAAGAACACCGCGATCCCCCAGAGGGTGAGCCAGACGAGGTGCGGGATCGCGAGGAGGGCCCGGAAGAGGACGGTGAGCCTCGCGCGACGAGTCTCGTCTCCCACGACCACCCGCACCGGGTGCTCCGGGAGCTCCGCGTACGGCTCGGCGTATACCGGATCCGAGCTCGGGTACTGCCCGGTGAGCAGGAGCGCGTAGCCGCTCGCCTGGGCGCTGTAGCCGAGCGCATAGGCGATGAGATCGCGGAGCCCGCGCGGTGCCCGTCCGCGCACGAGCGCGGCGAACCAGACGAGGAAGGCGGCCGTCCCCGCGACTCCTCCTCCCGCGAGCGCGACGAGGAAGACGAACCAGCCACCCAGCGGGGCCCACGCGAGCCCTGCTCCGAGCCAGGCTGCGACGAGCATGGCCGGGACCGCCAGGAGGAGCCGGAAGAGGCCGCTCCAGCGGCTCTGGCGGGCAGGCGGGTCGATCTCGACGTCGACCGGGTATCCGGAGGAGCCGCGGAAGCCGGGGAACGGGTTGGCCGCAAGGAACACGTAGGCGCCGACGTGCGTCGCGTACCGGACGTAGGCGGCCACGAAGTCGTGGACGTTCCGCGGCGCCCTGCCCTCGATCAGCACGGCGAGCCAGAGCACGAAGGCGGCGACGGACACGGCGATCCCCCAGAGTGAGAGCCACACGAGGTGCGGGATCGCGAGGAGGACCCGGAGGAAGACCGTCAGCCGGTTGCGCCCGAGGTCGTCGTCCAGCACGACGAGACGGATGGGGCTTTCGGCGAGCTCGGACACGGCTGCATTCTCGTCGATCACGAGCGGCCCGTTCGACCCTCGGTGTCAGACACCAAATCTGTCAAGGGGAACATGCACCAAGAGAGGAACAGTCTCTCCACAAGGCGTCTGCGGCAGGTGCAGGCCAGATCGCCCACGGACACGGCCGGCGTCGTCGGTGCTTCATCGGGACACGCTCACCCTGCGGTGCGTGGTGTCTGACACCGAGCTCTGCTCTACGATCGACGGATGGAGCTGGCCTTCGACCGCGAGGACGTCCTGCGAGCCGCCCAGAACCTCCGCGGCCGCCTCCACCGCACGCCGACGCTCTCGTGTCGGTCCCTCGGCCCGAACGCCTTCCTCAAGGCCGAGCTGCTCCAGAAGACGGGCTCGTTCAAGCCGCGCGGGATGCTGAACCGGGTCTCCGCCCTCACCCCCGGGCAGAAGGCCCGAGGGATAGCGACCTGGTCCGCCGGCAACGCCGCGCAGGGAGCCGCGTTCGCAGCGGCCCAGCAGGGCATCGCGTGCCGGGTCTTCATGTGGAAGACCGCGAACCCGCTCAAGGTCGCCGCGACCCGTGCGTACGGCGCGGACGTCGATCTCGAGTCCGCCGACGCCGCGGAGGCCCACGAGCGGGTGGTCGCCTACGCGGCGGAGACGGGTTGTGCGTACGTCGATCCGTTCGACGACCCGGTCCTGCAGGCCGGGCACGGCACGCTCGGGCTCGAGATCGTGGAGGACGTGCCGGAGGTGGACACGATCGTCGTTCCGATAGGCGGCGGCGGCCTCGTCTCCGGAGTCGCGACCGCGGTCGACTGCCGCGTCGTCGGAGTGGAGCCCGAAGGCGCGCCGACCATGACGAAGGCGCTCGAGGCGGGGGAGCCGGTGCGGATCGAGGCGAGGTCGATCGCCGACGGGCTCAACGCGCCCTTCACGGGCGAGGGCACGCTCGCCGTCGTCCGCGAGCGCGTGGACGAGATCGTCCTCGTCTCCGACGACGAGATCGCCGAAGGCCTGCGGTTCCTGTACACGCGCGCGAAGCTCGCCTGCGAGCCGGCCGGAGCGGCGGCGGCGGCGGCGCTCCTCGCCGGCAAGGTCCGGCTCGAGCCCGGTGCGCCCGTGGTGGCCGTCGTGTCCGGCGGCAACGCGGATCCGACGGTAGTGGCTGGTATCCTGGCGGGCCGATGAAGGCCGACATCCATCCCGACTACGTCCTCGCGCACGTGACGTGCTCGTGCGGCAACGAGTTCTGGACGCGCTCCACGAAGCCGGAGCTGCACGTGGAGATCTGCTCCGCCTGCCACCCGTTCTACACCGGGAAGCAGAAGCTCGTCGACACGGGCGGCCGGGTGGAGCGGTTCCAGCGCCGGCTCGAGAAGGCCGGCGGCGCGCGCCGCGGGTAGTACCCGACATGAGAATCACCTACGGCGGTCAGGCCGTCCTGGAAGGCGTGATGATGCGCAGCCCGTCGAGCTGGGCGGTCGCGGTGCGCACGCCGGAGGGCGACATCACCGAGGTCATCCGCGAGATCGAGTCGCCGATGCAGCGCCGCAGGCTGTGGCGGCTGCCCGTGATCCGCGGCGTGATCGCGCTCGGCGAGTCGCTCGCGATCGGCTTCAAGGCGCTCGCAATCTCGGCGAACGTCGCCTCGCAGGAGCGCGACGAGAACGGGGAGATCAGGACGCAGATCAGCCGCGGCCAGATCATCTTCTCGTTCGCGATCGCCATCGGGTTCGCGCTGATGCTCTTCAAGGTCGGCCCGGCGCTGCTCACGAACTGGCTTCCGATCGAGTCGACGTCGGTGTTCGTCGTCGTGGAAGGGCTCATCCGCGTCGCGGTCTTCATCGGCTACATCCTCCTCATCTCGCTGCTCCCCGACCTGCGCCGCGTCTTCCAGTACCACGGGGCCGAGCACAAGACGATCAACGCGCTCGAGGCCGGCGTCGAGCTGACTCCGACCAACGTGCAGAAATTCAGCTTGATTCATCCTCGTTGCGGAACTGCGTTTTTGCTCTGGGTGATGGTGATCGCCATCTTCGTGTTCGCGTTCGTCGGGCGGCCCGTCTGGTACTGGCTGGTCGCGAGCCGCATCCTGCTCCTGCCGGTGATCGCGGGGCTCGCCTACGAGCTGATCCGGTACGCGGGGATGCACCAGTCGAACCGGATCCTCATGACCCTCCTGGCGCCGGGCCTCTGGCTGCAGCGCCTCACGACGCGCGAGCCCTCCGACGACCAGGTCGAGGTCTCGATCCGGGCGCTCGAGCGCGTGCTCGAGCGGGAGCGGAAGGAGACTCCGGAGGAGCGCGCTCGCGAGTCCGTCGTCGAAGTGATGGCGTAGGAGGCTCCGCTTTCGATGCCGCGGATCGTCCGGGAAGCCGAGATCAGCTGGGAGGGCACGACCGCGCGGGGGAGCGGAGTCGTGGAGGCGCTGAGCTCGGGCGCCTTCCGGCTGCCGACCACGAACGCCTCGCGCATCGCCGACCCCGAGGGGAAGACGAGCCCGGAGGAGCTGCTGGCGGCGGCGCATGCCTCGTGCTTCGTCACCTCCCTCGGGAGCGAGCTCGCGCGTGCGGGCACGCCCCCGGAGCGGATGCACGTGCACTGCACGATCACCATGGACGAGGTCGAGGGCGCCGGACATCGCGTCGTCGCCTCGACCATCCGAGCGCGCGGCGTGGCGCCCGACGCCGATCCCGCGTCCTTCGCCCAGGCCGCGGAGGCCGCGGATGCGGGCTGCCCGTTCTCGGCGCTGATCAGGGCGAGCGCCATAGTGACGATCGAAGTCGAGCTCGAGGAAGGAGATTCCTGATGGCCGACCGCACCGCCAACGTCACGTGGACAGGTTCGCTGCTCGAGGGCGGCGGGACGATCGAGAGCGTGGGCAGCGGCGCGTTCGGCCCGCTCGAGGTCACCTGGGCCGCGCGCTCGGAGGACGAATCCGGAGGGCGGACGAGCCCCGAGGAGCTCATCGCCGCCGCCCATGCGGCGTGCTTCTCGATGGCGCTCTCCGGCGCGCTCGCAAGGGCGGGCTCGCCGCCCGAGCGGCTGGAGACCTCGGCGACCGTGACCTTCGTTCCTGGAACGGGGATCACGAAGGTGGCGCTGTCCGTGCGCGGCTCGGTGCCGGGCATGGACGAGGCTGCGTTTCTCGAGGCCGCGGAGACGGCGAAGGCGAACTGCCCGGTCTCGAAGGCCCTGGCCGCGGTTCCCGAGATCACGCTCGACGCCGCGCTCGTCTGACAGCGCCCCGAGCTACGCTCAACTCGTGGCCACGATCGAGCAGCTGGTGGACGAGCTGGAGCGGTCCTACGCGGAGGCGCAGGAGCGGATGTCCGACCCTGCCGTCTACAACGATCGCCGCGAGGCGGCGGCGGCCGGTCGCCGCCTGAAGGAGCTCGAGACGCCGAAGCGGCTCGCGGACGCCTGGCGACAGGCGAGCGAGGACCTCGACGCCGCCCGCTCCGATCCCGAGCTGGGCTCGCTCGCGGCAGAGCTCGAGGACGACCTCGCGCGCCTGGAGGACGAGCTCAGGCTGGCCCTCGTGGAGCGGGATCCCGCGGACGAGAAGGACGTGATCGTCGAGATCCGCCAGGGCGTCGGCGGCGACGAGGCGGCGCTCTGGGCCGCGGACCTCTACCGGATGCTGAACCGGTACGCCGAGCGGCGCGGCTTCAAGACCGAGACGCTCGCCACGAGCGAGAGCGACGGGGGCGGCTTCAAGGAGATCGTGTTCGCGGTCAAGGGCCAGGGCGCGTTCTCGGTCTTCAAGTACGAGGGCGGCACGCACCGGGTGCAGCGGGTTCCGGAGACGGAGTCGCAGGGCAGGATCCACACGTCGACGGCGACGGTCGCGGTCATGCCCGAGGTCGAGGAGGTCGAGGTGGACATCGCCGAGAAGGACCTGAAGATCGACGTCTACCGTTCGACCGGCCCGGGAGGTCAAAGCGTGAACACGACCGACTCGGCCGTGCGCATCACGCACCTCCCGAGCGGGATCGTCGTCGCCATGCAGGACGAGAAGTCGCAGCTCCAGAACAAGCAGAAGGCCATGCGCGTGCTCCGCGCCCGGCTCTACGAGGCCGAGCGCGAGCGTCAGCAGGCCGAGCTCGCCGCGGCCCGCCGGTCTCAGATCGGTGGCGGCGAGCGCGCGGAGAAGATCCGCACCTACAACTTCCCGGAGAACCGGCTCACCGACCACCGCATCAAGCTCACCGTGCACCGCCTCGACCAGATCCTCGGGGGCGAGCTGGACGAGTTCACCGAGGGGCTCCAGGCCGAGGAGCGCCGGCGCGCGCTCGCCGCCGTCTCCGCCTGAGCTCGTGGCTCTGAGCCACAAGCGTCGTCACGCGCTGGACCGCATGGAGCCCGACGAGCGCTCTGGGCTCGTGGCTCAGAGCTACAAGCGTTGTCAGGTGACCGCGTGCCGCCCAGTCGATCCCGACGAAGAAGGAAACCACCTCACCACCTCCTCGATCCACGACACTGTCTGCTCCCGCGGCGTCGAGGGTCGGGGCCGGGCCCTCATTGATCGGCCCTCTCGGGGGCTGGTGGCTAATGCCGGTCTTCGACCCTCGGCCCGCCGGGAGCGGCGGTGCTCACGCTGGCCGTCCTGCGGCTCGAGTCACGGGCCGTCTCCCGGCGGTCACCGAAGGAACGGCCGCACGCTCGCAGCCGCTTCAGACGGAATGGTCGTCCAATGAGAGTCCGGGATGCGCTCGCCGCGACGACCGCACGGCTCGGCGCCGCCGGCTGTGAGACGCCTCGGGTCGACGCGGAGCTGCTCCTGGCGCACGTCCGCGGAACGACGCGCTCGGGCGTGCACGCCGACCGGGGCCGCTCCCTCACGAGCGGGGAGGAGGCCGAGCTCGAGCGGCTCGTGGCCCGCCGGGAGCGGCGCGAGCCGCTGGCCTACGTGCTCGGGCAGTGGGGATTCCGCCGGCTCACGCTCGCCGTCGATCCGCGGGTGCTCGTGCCTCGCCCCGAGACCGAGGTCGTCGTCGAGCGCTGCCTGGCACTGCTCGCCGGGAGCGCCGCGCCTCGCGTCCTCGACGTCGGCACGGGGAGCGGTGCGATCGCCCTCGCGATCGCCGACGAGCATCCCGGCGCCCGGGTGACGGGGATCGACGCCTCGACGGACGCGCTCGACGTCGCACGCGCCAACGCCCAACAAATGGGGATCGCGATCGAGCTGGTCGCGCACGATCTCTTCGACGGTCTCCCTGAGGGGCCGTGGGACCTCGTCGTCTCGAACCCGCCGTACGTGCGCGCGGACGAGGACGAGACGCTGCAGCCCGAGGTCCGCGACTGGGAGCCGCGGGCCGCCCTCTTCGCCGACGGAGCGACGGAAGCTGTCGCCGAGGGCGCGGTCGCCGTGCTTCGGCCCGGCGGCGCTCTCGTGCTGGAGACGGCAGAAGGCGACGCGGAGAGGGTCGCCGCGCTCCTGTCGGGCCTCGGTTACGTGGAGGTCGGCGTCACGCCGGACCTGGCCGGAACGGACAGGGTCGTCGAGGGCGTGACCACATCAGCCGATTGACGAGACTACAATGCACGATACCGTGACCACCTACGTGGGCATCCGGGAGCTCAAGGCCAAGCTGTCCGAATACCTCGACCGCGCCGCCGCGGGCGAGACGATCGTGGTGCTGCACCGGGGGAAGCCGAAGGCGGAGATCAAGGCGCTCTCGGTCGAGGAGCGCATTCAGCAGGGCATCCGCGAAGGGTGGATTCGGCCCGGCCGTGGGCGGGCAAGCGTCGAGCGCCTCGGGTTCAAAGGAAGGCGGACGATCGCGGAGGTGCTCGACGAGGACCGAGGAGAGTGACCGCATACGTCGATGCGAGCGCCGTCGTCAAGCTCTACGTCGAGGAGCCTGACTCGGCTCGAGCGACGGAGCTCCTCGACACGCCATGGGCCTCCGGTCGTCACACACTCGTCGAGGTGAGACGAGCACTCGTACAGACACTCGAGGGGCACGAGCTCGACGCGGCACGGGCCCGGTTCGAGGTCGACTGGCTCGCGACGAACGTCATCGAGCTCGAGCCGCGCACGTGCGAGCGAGCAGCCGAGCTGGCGGAGAAGACCGGCGCCCGGACTCTCGACGCCCTTCATCTGGCGGCTGCCGAGCGGGCGGGAAGCGGCGACGGTTTGCCCATCGTCACGTTCGATCGACGACTCGCCGATGCGGCTCATTCGCTGGGCTGGACCGTGCTCGGGACGTGAGCAGCGTCGAGGCCGCCGTCGAGGCGATCCGCGCGGGGCAGCTCGTCGTGATCCCGACCGACACGGTCTACGGGCTCGCGTGCGACGCGGAGCGGGAGGACGCCGTCGGTCGGCTCTCCGAGCTCAAGGGCCGGCGACCGGGCCAGCCGATCGCGCTCGTGGCGGCGAGCGTCGACCGGCTCCTCGAGTCCGTCCCCGAGCTCCGCGGGGCGGGCGAGCGGATCGCGCGCGCGCTTCTCCCCGGGCCGCTCACGCTCGTCCTGGCGAACCCCGTCCGTCGCTTCTCGTGGCTCACCGGAGCCGACCCGGACACGATCGGCGTCCGCGTGCCCGTGCTGGCCGGCGTCGCCCTCGAGCTGTTCGAGCGGGTCGGCGTCGTCGCCGCGACCAGCGCGAACCTCCACGGCGGGCCCGACCCCGGCCGGCTCGGGGAGGTGCCCGCGGAGATCCTCGCAGGGGTCGCGGCAGCCGTCGACGGCGGCGCGCTGCCGGGCAGGCCCTCCACGGTGCTCGACCTCACGGGCGCGGAGCCGCGGGTCCTCCGCGAGGGCGCCGTGCTTGCGGAGGAGGCGGTCGCCCGCGTGACCGCGGCCCTCGCGGAGTAGCATTTCGCGGCGATGGCCGTCGCGCCGCTCACGCTCGAGGACCTCCGCACAGCCGGCCTCGCAGACGTGGATCCCGACGTCGCCGCGCTCCTCGAGCGCGAGCTCGAGCGGCAGCGCGGCGAGATCGAGCTGATCGCCTCCGAGAACTTCACCTGGCCCGCGATGCTCGAGGCCGTTGGCAGCGTGCCCACGAACAAGTACTCCGAGGGTTACCCGCGGCGGCGCTACTACGGCGGCTGCGAGGTCGTCGACGAGATCGAGCAGCTCGCGATCGACCGGGCGAAAGCGCTCTTCGGGGCGGAGCACGCGAACGTCCAGCCACACGCAGGTGCGCAGACGAACATGGCGGTCTACTTCGCCTGCCTCGAGCCGGGGGACACGATCCTCTCTCTCGAGCTCTCGCACGGCGGCCACCTCACGCACGGGCTGAGGGTGAACTTCTCCGGCCGCCTGTACCAGATCGTCCACTACGGCGTCTCGCGCGAGACAAACCTCGTCGACTACGACGAGGTGCTCGAGCTCGCCCGGGAGCACCGGCCGAAGCTGATCGTGTGCGGCGGGTCGGCGTACCCACGGACCGTCGAGGCGGATCGCTTCCGCGAGATCGCGGACGACGTGGGGGCGTACCTCCTCTGCGACATGGCCCACTTCGCGGGGCTCGTCGCAGCCGGCCTCCACCCGAGCCCCGTGCCGCACTGCGACTTCGTGACCTCGACCACGCACAAGACGCTCGCGGGGCCGCGGTCCGGCTTCGTGCTCTGCAAGGCGGAGCACGCACAGGCGATCGACCGGGCCGTGTTCCCAGGGATGCAGGGAGGCCCGCTCAACCACGTCATCGCCGCGAAGGCAACCTGCTTCCGGATCGCCGCCTCCGAGCCGTTCAGGAGCTACCAGGAGGCGGTGCGCGCGAACGCGGACACGCTCTCCGAGACCCTCCAGGAGGGCGGGCTCGACGTACTCACCGGGGGCACGGACACCCACCTCCTCCTCGTCGACCTCCGGCGCACGGAGTGGACGGGGAAGGCGGCCGAGGAGCGGCTCGCCGAGGTCGGGATCACCGCGAACCGGAACACGGTGCCGTTCGACGAGCGATCGCCGACGGTCGCGTCCGGCCTTCGCGTGGGGACGCCCGCGGCGACGATGCGGGGCTTCGACACCGACGATTTCCGCGAGGTCGGCAGGATCATCTGCGAGGCGCTGGGTCCCGACCCCGACCTCGACGCGCTCGTGCGCCGGAGCGCAGCGCTCTGCGAGCGAAGACCGCTGTATCCCCACAAAGGCGCTTTCCCGAGCTTCGCTCGCGAAAGCGCCTAATTGGAGGAAACGATGGAGAAGTCAGCCCAATTGGTCACTTCCGGCACGGGGACCGTGACGGAAGTGACCCATCCGCTCGTGCAGCACAAGCTCGGCCTGCTCCGGGACGTGACGACGACGACGCAGATGTTCCGGCAGCTCGTGAACGAGCTGACGCTCCTCCTGACCTACGAGGCGACCAAGGATCTCGCGGACGAGGAGGTCGAGATCGAGACTCCGCTCGAGCGGACGACCGCCCGGCGGATCTCCGGCAAGAAGGTGGCCGTCTGCCCGATCCTGCGGGCCGGGATCGGGATGCTCGACGCCGTGCTCTCCCTCGTCCCCGGCGCGCGCGTCGGCTTCATCGGCCTCTTCCGCGACGAGGAGACGCTGGAGGCCGTCGAGTACTTCGTCAAGCTCCCCGGTGACATCGCGGAGCGCGACGTCATCCTGCTCGACCCGATGCTCGCCACCGGGAACTCGACGGCTGCCGCGATCGAGACGGTGAAGCGGTCGGGGGCGACCTCCATCCGGCTGATCGCCCTCATCGCGGCTCCCGAGGGGATCGAGCGCGTGCACCGCGACCACCCCGAGGTGCCGATCGTCGTCGCCGCCGTCGACCGGAGCCTGAACGAGAAGGGCTACATCCTGCCCGGGCTCGGCGACGCAGGCGATCGCCTGTACGGCACGAAGTAGTGCCACCGTGTTGGACGAGCTGAAGGCGACGCCGGAGGTCCTGTACGGGGCCGGCATCGCCTTTCTGATCGTCGTCCTCCTCACGCCGGCCGTCGGCGGCATGGCCCGCATGCTCGGCGCCGTCGACCACCCGGACGCTCGGCGGCTGAACCGCAGGCCCATCCCCCGCCTGGGAGGGCTCGCGATCTTCCTCGGGTTCCTCGTCCCGGCGCTCGCGTTCGTCGACCTCTCGAGCGAGAGCCGTGGCGTGCTGCTCGGTGCTGCGGTGGCGACTGTCATCGGGGCCGTGGACGACTTCCGCGGTCTCACACCGCCCGTGAAGCTCGGCGGCCAGGTCGTCGCCGCGTCGATCCCGCCGATGTTCGGAGTGTGGGTCGACCACTTCACGTTCCCGTTCCTGGGCGTCGTCGACCTGCCCGCCTGGCTCGGCGTGCCAGTGTCGGTCCTGTTCATCGTCGCGGTGATGAACATGGTCAACTTCCTCGACGGGCTGGACGGCCTTGCAGCAGGCGTCTGCGCGATCGCGGGCGTTACGTACGCGATCCTCGCGCTCTCGCTCGGGCGTCCCGACGCCGCGATCCTGTCGGCGGTCGTCGCCGGGGCGTGCCTCGGCTTCCTCCGCCACAACTTCTTCCCCGCCCGGATCTTCATGGGGGACTCGGGTGCGCTCTGCCTCGGGTTCGTCCTGGCCGCCGTCTCGATCCAGGGGCTCCTCAAGACGGCGTCCACGATCGTCCTCGTGCTCCCGCTCCTCGTGCTCGCCGTGCCGATCATCGACACGTCCTTCGTCGTCGCCCGGCGGCTCAAGTACTCGCAGCCGATCTACGCGGCCGACCGCAGCCACCTCCACCACCGCTTCCTGAACATCGGCTTCACGCAGCGCAGGGCGGCGATGACGATGTGGCTCTGGTGCGCGAGCCTCGCGGGTGCGGCGCTGGCGACGCGCTTCGTCCCCTTCCGGGAGGGGGGCGAGTGGCATCCGTGGGAGACGGTCCTCGTCGCGGCGATCGGTCTCGCAGCCCTCGCGTTCTCGGTCTACGTGATCTACCTGCTCGAGATCGTCAAGCTCGCGAACCCGCGGATCAAGCGGCGCGAGCGCGAGCGAGCCCAGGCCGCGCTCGGCGCGGAGCGCAAGACCGCCTAGTAGGTCTCGAGCCCACACACCTGCGAGAGGGCTTATTGCATACGGGCCCCGCAGCCACCCCTCCGGCCCGCCCCGAGCCGACGTGTCCGAAAGCGGCGCCGGAACAGCAAGTTACAACTTGCACGAACGGCGAGCCCACGGCCTCGAGGAACCTCCGCAGGAAGCCCCCCGGGTCGTCGGCGCGCCCGCTCGAGTAGAGCGCGGCACCGCCCGCGGCGAACGCGTCCACGGCCGGATCGCCCGCAGCGACCCTCGTCGCCGGGGGCTCGACGACCGTCAGCGAGCCCACGAGGTCCAGTCGGCGCGCCGCGGCCAGCAGCGAGATGACGCCGCCGTACGAATGGCCGACGAGGTGGTCGCCCTGTCGCAGCCGCTCCGAGACGAAGACGGCGTCCTGCTCGAAGTCCACGCGTTCCGCCGGCGGGTTGGGCGGGAAGCCTGGGACGGTCGAGGATGAGGAGCTCGAAGCGATCGGCGAGCGGCCGCTGGGCGCTCCAGGTCGCGCGCCCGCCCACGACGCTTCCGTGCACGAAGACGATCCGCTCCGAGACGACGATCCTAGCGGTGTAACGAACCTAGCCACTTTCCGCTCGGAGAGCGGGAAGTGGTTGTTACAAACGCGCTGGTATGCTCCGGCGGCATCGTGTCCGCCGCTGCGTCCTCGCCTCACTCTCTCGCGACGGCCTCGGGGTTGCTCCTCGGGACGTCTGGCGCCGCGATGGCGGTCGGGGCGCTGATCGGATGGGCGGCAGGTGAGTGGGGCATCGGCCTCCTGGTCGGCGCCGTCCTCGGCATCCCGCTCGCGGTCGCGGTCGTCTACCTCGTCTACTCACGAGCGGAGCGCGGGTGAGCGCCGGCATCTTCTCGACGCCGAGACCGCTCCCCGGCCGTCTGGGACCGACGCTGGCTGGGAGCGCAGTCGTCGCGCTCGCGCTCCCGGTCTTCGCCGTGGCCGGCTGGCCGCTCGGTGGCTGGGGGCTCGCGGCCGTGCTGTGGGTCGCCGCACAGGCCTTCACACTGCTACTGGCGCGCCTGCCTGCGAGCACCGATAACGTCGCCGCCGCAGGCATGCGGGGCATCGGGACAACCTCTCGCGCGCTCCTCGTGGGCGTGCCGCTCGTCGTGGCGACGGTGTCCGACGAGACGGTCGGCATCGCCGCGGCCGGGGTCTACGTGCTCGCCTACACGGTCGAGCTCGGAACCGGGCTCGTGACCTACTTCTCGCAGGAGCCGACGCGATGAAGCGGCTCACGCTCGCTGGACTCGCCCTCTACCTCGCCCTTCCTTCGGTCGCGCTCGCCGCGGAGGACGAGGAGTTCGATCCCGCGCACGAATGGGAGCTCCAGGAGTGGATCCCGATCCACGTCGGCCCGCTCGATCTCTCGATCAACAAGGCGGTCGCGTACCTGATCCTCGGCACCGTCTGCGCGTGCCTGCTCGGGATCGTGCTCATGCGCGTGAGGTTCGGCGCGGGCCCGAACCGGCGCCAGGCGGTCGGCGAGCAGATCTACGAGATCGCCCAGGTGCAGGTCGCGGAGCAAGGCTTGCCCACGAAGGCGATCGGGCGTTGGTTCCCGTACGTCGCCTCGCTGATGATCTTCATCTGGGTCCTCAACTTCATCAGCTTCATCCCGCTCCCACTCTCCGACGAGCGCTTCTCGGTCCTCGGCGTCGAGCTGCCGACCCTCGCGATCTTCGCGGCCACGTCGACGCTCTCCGTGACGCTTGCGCTCGCGCTCATGACCTGGGTGTTCACGCACGTCGAAGGCATCCGCGCGAACGGCGCCCTCGGCTACTTCAAGAGCTGGATCCCGGACGTGCCGAAGGCGCTGCTCCCGATGATCGTGCCGCTCGAGATCCTCGGTCAGTTCATGCGCCTCGTGAGCCTCTCCGTCCGCCTGTACGCGAACATGCTCGCCGGGCACATGCTGATCCTGACCTTCATCGGGCTCATCTTCCTCACGCACTGGCTCGTGTTCCCGATCTCGGTCCTCTTCGGGACGGTCTTCTACCTCTTCGAGGTCGTCATCGTCGTCTCCGTCCAGGCGTACATCTTCGCCGCCCTGTCCGCCATCTACATCGGCTCGGCGATCGAGCCGGAGCACTGATCCAAAGGAGGCTCCTCGCATGCTTTCCTCGTTCTTCTTCCTCGCCGCCGCGGAGGACGGCGCGGACGCCGGCAAGGCGATCGCGCTCGCACTCGGCATCGGGCTCGGCTCGCTCGGCGCCGGCATCGGCATCGGCAACATCTTCGGCTCGATGATCCAGGCGGTCGCGCGCCAGCCGGAGCTCAGGGGCGAGCTCCAGGGCATCCAGTGGCTCGGCTTCGCGCTGACCGAGGCGGTCGTCTTCTACGGCCTCATCGGCGGACTGCTCGCGTTCGTGCTCATCTAGCCGATGTTCTTTCTCGCCCAGGAAGAGAACGGGGGGAGCGGCCTGATCGAGGTCGTCCCCGGGCTGATGATCTGGACACTGATCTGCTTCGGGATCACGTTCTACGTCCTCAAGCGGTTCGCGTTCGGCCCCATCCAGCTCGCCATCGACGAGCGCCGCGAGCGGATCCGCAAGGCCGTCGAGGAGGCGGACGGCGCCCGGAGAGAGGCGAGAGCGCTCCTCGAGCAGCACCGCGCCTTGATCGCGCAGGCGAAGGGCGAGGCCGGAGAGATCCTCGCGGACGCGCGCAAGGTCGCGGACGCGCAGCTCGAGCGCGTGAAGGAGGAGGCCGAGGTGGAGCGCCTCAGGCGGCTGGAGGACACCCAGCGGCAGATCGAGGCGGAGACGAAGCGCTCGCTCGACCTGATCCGTGCAGAGGTGGCCGAGCTCACCCTGCAGGCGACGGCCCGGGTCACGGGGAAGGTCCTCGACGCCGAGGACCAGCGCCGCCTGATCGACGAGGCGATCGCGGAGCTCGACTTCTCCGTGCTCGAGGAGAGCTAGGAGCGCCGGTGGCCGTCGCGCAGCGGATGTACGCCCGGGCGCTCTTCCGGGCGGCGGAGGAGGAGGGGAGGCTCGAGCAGGTCGCGGCCGAGCTCACGTCGCTCGCGGCCGCCATGGACGAGGTGCCCGAGCTCGAGCGCTTCCTGCGAAACCCGCAGATCGACCCCCCGCAGAAGTCGGCCGTGCTCGAGGAGATCACGACCGGCGCCGACGGGCTCGTCCGCAACTTCGTCCGCCTCGTCGCAGAGAAGGGGCGCGCCGGGGAGCTCCGCGAGATCGACGCCGAGCTGCAGGCCCTGGTCGCGCGCGCGCAGAACCGCCTCGCCGTCGAGCTGACCACCGCGCACGAGCTCTCGGACGAGGAGGCGAGCTCGATCGTGGAGACGATCGAGAACGCCTCCGGGCGCTCGGTCGAGGCGACACGGGCGGTCGATCCGAGCCTGATCGGCGGTCTCGTGCTCCAGATCGGCTCGTTCCGCGCGGACGGCAGCGTGCGCGGCCGCCTCGAGCGTCTGAGGCAGGAATTGGCAGCCGCGAGATGACGAGAGACACCGACACAGCGGCCGCGAGGCGGCCGCCTTTAGGGATTTGCGCGCGCGGGTTCCGCGCGAGCGGAATCCGCGTTCGCGCACAAAGGAGACTGCGTTGAAGCTACGCCCCGAAGAGATCACCGCGATCCTGAAGGACCGGATCCAGGAGTTCGACGTCGAGACCGACCTCTCCGAGGTCGGAACCGTCCTCCAGGTCGGCGACGGCATCGCCCGTGTCCACGGCCTCGAGAACTGCGTCGCTCTCGAGCGCCTCGAGCTCGAGCACGGCGTCGTCGGCATCGCGTTCAACCTGGAGGAGGACAACGTCGGCACGGCGCTCTTCGGAGAGTGGCACCACGTCTCCGAAGGCGAGCCCGTCCGTCGCACGGGTCAGGTGATGAGCGTGCCCGTGGGCGACGCGCTCCTCGGCCGCGTCGTCGACCCTCTGGGCAACCCGCTCGACGGCCTCGGGCCGATCGAGACCACCGAGCGACGGCCGCTCGAGTTCAAGGCGCCGGGCGTGATCAGGCGACAGCCGGTGAAGGAGCCGCTGCAGACGGGCCTGAAGGCAATCGACTCGATGATCCCGATCGGCCGCGGCCAGCGCGAGCTGATCATCGGCGACCGCTCGACGGGGAAGACCGCGATCGCCATCGACACGATCATCAACCAGCGCGGGGGAGACGTGATCTGCATCTACGTCGCGGTCGGGCAGAAGGGCTCGACCGTCGCGCAGGTCGTCGAGCGGCTCCGCGACGTGGGGGCGATGGAGTACACGATCGTCGTCTCGGCGCCGGCCCACGAGGCCGCGCCGATCAAGTGGATGGCGCCATTCGCGGGGTGCGCCATGGGCGAGCACTTCCTCTACAGCGGAGGCCACGCGCTCCTCATCTACGACGACCTCTCCAAGCACGCGGACGCGTACCGCCAGCTCTCGCTGCTGCTGCGCCGGCCGCCGGGCCGAGAGGCGTTCCCCGGAGACGTCTTCTACCTCCACTCGCGGCTGCTGGAGCGCGCCTGCAAGCTCTCCGACGAGGCCGGAGGAGGCTCTCTCACCGCGCTGCCCGTCATCGAGACGCAGGCCGGCGACATCGCCGCCTACATCCCGACGAACGTCATCTCGATCACGGATGGCCAGATCTTCCTGGAGTCGAGCCTCTTCTTCTCTGGAGTCCGGCCCGCGATCAACGTCGGCACCTCTGTCTCGCGCGTGGGCGGGAACGCGCAGACGAAGGCCATGAAGAAGGTGGCCGGTCGCCTGCGCCTCGACCTCGCCCAGTACCGCGAGCTCGAGGCGTTCTCGCAGTTCGGGTCCGAGCTCGACCAGGCGACCCAGAGCGCTCTCCAGCGGGGCGAGCGCATGGTCGCGACGCTGAACCAGCCGCAGTACCAGCCCTGGTCGTTCGAGGAGCAGGTCGTGGCGATCTACGCAGGGATCCACGGGTGGCTCGACCGCGTCCCGGTCGGCCAGGTGCCGCGCTTCCACGGGGAGCTCCGCGAGCACCTGCGCACAGAGGGCTCGGTCTACGCGGCGATCCGCGACACCGGGGATCTCTCGGATGAGGTCGAGGAGATGCTCAAGGCCGAGCTGGAGCACTTCTCGAACGTGTTCAACGTCGAGGAAGAAAGGGCGCTCGTGGGCTAGCGCCCACGATCGCCCTAGAGGAGCCGAGCGTGGCGACTGTTCAAGAGCTCAAGCGGCGGATCACCTCCGTTCGCAACACGCGCAAGATCACGCGGGCGATGGAGCTCGTGGCCGCCGCGAAGCTGCGCCGTGCGGAGCAGCGGATCACCGCGCTCCGTCCGTACGCGGAGACGATGAACGAGCTCATCGCCGGCGTCGGCCGGGCCTCCTCCTCCGTGCGGCTCCCGCTCCTCGAGCAGCGCGACACCGTGGAGACGGTGGTCCTCGTCCCGCTCACCGGAGACCGTGGCCTCGCGGGGCCGTTCAACGCGCAGATCATGCGGCGCGCGTTCGCGCTCGAGCGGGCAGTGCAGGCGGAGGGGAAGGTCGTTCGCTGGGTCGCCGTCGGCAAGAAGGGCCGCTCCACGCTCGTCTTCCGCCGCCGCGAGCTCGCCGGCGAGTACCTCGGGTTCACGGACCGCCCGGCCTACGAGAACGCGCAGGCGATCGCCCACCGGGTCGGCGAGCTCTTCACCTCCGGCGAGGTCGACCGGGTGACGCTCGTCTACAACACCTTCGTCTCCGCGCTGGCGCAGCGGGTCACCGAGCAGGACGTGCTCCCGATCTCGCGGGACATCCTCGAGACGGACGAGGAGGAGCGCGCCGCCGACGTGCTCCGCGGGGACTTCATCTTCGAGCCGGAGCCAGAGGAGATCCTCCAGCGCCTGCTCCCGGTCTACCTCGAGACGCAGATCTACCGCGCGCTCCTCGAGTCGACGGCCTCCGAGCAGGGCGCGCGGATGACCGCCATGCGGAACGCGTCGAAGAACGCCGGGGAGCTGATCGACTCGCTCACGCTGCGGATGAACAGGGCGCGGCAGGCCGAGATCACGCAGGAGATCCTCGAGGTCGTGGCAGGCGCCGAGGCCCTCACCTGAGGAGGGGGCCCGGAGGAGGGGGCTCGGGGGTCAGACCTGGCCCCATATTCCGCCAATGGCTCGCTAACAACTCGCGGTCGTCCGCGTAGAAGTAGCTGAGGCATGGCGACCCCGGGCCCGCAGGAAACCGCAGCTACCATCAGGCCGGTGAAGGCACTGCCCGCGCGCGAGACCGAGCCCGAGCGCTTCGCGCGGGCCAGCGAGATCTCGGACCGCTTCGCCGACAACATCGAGACCGTCGTCTACGGCAAGCGCGACGAGATCAAGCTCGTGCTGGCCGCGCTCATGTGCGGCGGCCACGTGCTCCTCGAGGACGTGCCGGGCACGGCGAAGACGATGCTCGCCCGGGCGATCGCGCGCAGCATCGAGGGCGCGACGACGGCCCGGATCCAGTGCACCCCCGACCTCCAGCCCACGGACGTGACCGGCCTTTCGGTGTTCGACCAGAAGACGCGCGACTTCGAGTTCCGCCCGGGCCCGATCTTCGCCAACGTCGTCCTCGTCGACGAGATCAACCGCGCCACGCCGAAGACCCAGTCCGCGCTCCTGGAGGCGATGGCGGAGCAGCAGGTGACGGTCGACGGCGTCACGCGGAACCTCCCGTCTCCGTTCCTCCTGCTCGCGACCGAGAACCCGATCGAGTACGAGGGCACGTTCCCGCTGCCCGAAGCGCAGCTCGACCGCTTCTTCCTGCGGACCGCGCTCGGGTACCCCGGGATCGACGACGAGCTCAGGATCCTGGAGCAGCAGCGCTTCTCGCATCCGCTCGACCACCTCGGGCCGGTCGTGACGGTCGACGACGTGCTCGCGCTCCGGGACGCCGCTCAGCACGTGTACGTCGACGACGTCCTTCACCGCTGGGTCGTCGAGCTCGTGCGAGCGACGCGCGAGCGCGAGGACGTGGTCATCGGGAGCTCCGTTCGCGGGAGCCTCGCGCTCGAGCGCGCCGCGCGCGCGTGGGCGCTCGCCGACGGCCGGAGCTACGTCGTCCCGGAGGACGTCGAGCGCCTCTTCGTCTCGGTGCTGGTGCACCGGGTCGTCTTCACCCCGAGCTTCGTCGCTCGCGCGCGAGCGAGCGGCTGGCCGTCCGCGATCGCGGAGTTCCGTCGCGGATGTCTCGAGGTCGCGCCTCGCCCGGGCTCC
>Ga0209640_10001528_pt1 | contig 19658 bp, 21 predicted proteins | sample RifCSP10_1_FD_184018 | JGI IMG/M metagenome (GOLD analysis project Ga0209640, IMG submission 184018) | Soil microbial communities from Rifle, Colorado - Rifle CSP2_sed 10_1 (SPAdes) (version 2) | ecosystem: Environmental > Terrestrial > Deep subsurface > Rock core/Sediment | place: Rifle...
CAGCCGCCGTTGAGACTGATCACCACGAGCACCGGGATCTTGTGCCGCACCGCGGTGTCGAGCTCCATCGCGTTCAGCCCGAATGAGCCGTCGCCGTGGACCACGATGACCTGCGTGTCAGGACACGCGACCTTGGCGCCGACCCCGAAAGGCATACCGACACCCATCATGCCGAATGGACCGGAGTTCAAACGATGCCCCGGCGCGAACGTCGGCATCGATTGGCGGCCATAGTTCAGGATCTCCTGCCCGTCCACACAGAGGATCGCATCACGTTTCATGAAGTTCTTCACTTCCTCGCACAGGCGCAGCGGGTGTATCGGCGTCTTGTTCATCGACATGCCGCCCCCGGTTTCCTTGCGCTTCGCCGCCTCGCCCTCGGCGAGCTTCTTGCGCCACGGCGCGAAATTCTCAGCCTCGATGCGGCGCGGCATCGCGACGATAAGCTGCTGCAGCACCGCCTTGCAGTCGCCGACGATTCCGATATCCACGTGGCGCGGCGACGACGCGATCTCGTCCGCGTCGATGTCGATGCGCGCAATCTTGGCATTGGCGCCGAAACGCGGCGGCGCGGCGTGGCCGATAATGTAGTTCATGCGCGTGCCGAGGATGATGATCAGATCGGCGTCCTTGAACGCCGTGGAGCGCATGGTGAGGAAGGAGAGCGGATGGTCGTCGGGCAGCACGCCGCGGCCCTGCGGCGTGGTGTAAAAGGGGATGCCCGCCTTTTCCACGAAGGACTGCATCTCGGTCCACGCCTGCGACCAGATCACGCCGCTGCCGCTGACGATGAGCGGCTGTTTCGCCTTGGAGAGCGCATCGATCAGCTCGTCGACGCGCGCCTGCTCGCCCAGCGGCCGTGGGTTGAGCAGCGGGCGGCCGGAGAGGCGCCAGTCGACCTCGCTTTCATCGATCTTGTCGTAGAGGATGTCCGCGGGAAAATCGAGATAGACCGGACCGGGCTTGCCGCCCCTTGCTTTCTGGAAGGCGTTGTTCACCTGTTCCGGCATGCGCTTGAGATTCACGACGCGGTCGGAAAACTTGGTGCACCCTTTCATGATCGCGACCTGGTCGATCTCCTGGAAGGTCTGCCGCCCGAACAGCCGAACCGCGCTCGAGCCGCCGATCGCCACGACCGGGGCGCAATCGATCAGCGCATTTGCGATGCCGGTCGTCAGATTGATCACGCCGGGACCGCTCGCCGCCATGCACACGCCCGGCTTTTGCAGCAGCCGGCTGTAGGCCTGCGCCGACAGCGCGGCGGCCTGCTCGTGGCGCACGTCGATCATGCGTATCTGTTCCTTGGCGCAGTGGGTCTGGCAGAGCTGCATCGGCCCACCCATGATGAAGAACAAATCCTTCGTGCCCTCTTTCTTAAGGCACTTCGCCAGGATTTCAGAGCCTGTGACTTCCGCCATCGTCCTTACTCCTACTGATTAGAGGGTTTCGCTCAAGCAGCCGCCGGCTGGCGTTCAGCCTCGGCGTGTGGATGGATGATCTTCTCCGCTTTCAGGGCCGATACCTGGTCCTCGCTCATGCCGAGCCAGTCCCTGAGCACCTCCGCGCTGTGCTGGCCGAGGAGCGGGGCCGGAATCACCGGCGCCGTCTTGCCGTTGAAGCGCACTGGCCAGCCGGCCATCCTGAACGCCTCGTTGTGCGGGTGTTTGATCTTCTGGATGATCCCGCGCTCCTCGAAATTGGGATCGTTGATCAATTCCAGAGTGTCCCGCACCGCACCCGAGGGCACCGCGGCGCCGATCACGCGCATGCACTCGTACTTGTCGCGCTTGCTGGTGAACTCCGTGATGACTGCGTTGAGCGCAGCCTCATTCTTGACGCGGGCCTCGCGCGTGTCGAAACGCGGATCGCCGACCAGGTCTTTGCGGCCGATCGCCTCGAGCAGCCGCGGCCAGTGCTGCGGATTGGCACGGCTCGTATAGACATAGACGTAGTCGTTCGGTCCGCCCGGCGCGCATGGATAGATGTCGCAGGGAGGATTGGAACCATCGAGCGATTTTGCCCCGTTACGCCGCGCGGGCTTCCCGGTCTTGGTGGTGATGCCGAACGCGTTGCGGATGTAGTGCAGCATCGCGTCCTGCATGGCCACCTGCAGATGCACGCCCTTGCCGGTTTCCCTGCGCTTGTGCAGCGACGCCAGGATGCTGATCAGCATCAGCATCCCGGTTCCCGTATCGCCCATCGTCGGTCCCGGCTTCGCAGGCGGCCCGTCGGGCTGCCCGGTAATGCTCATGGTGCCCCCGCAGGCTTGGGCGATCATGTCGAAGGCCAGGTTCTTCTCGTACGGACTGCCTTCGCCGAAGCCTTTCACCTGCCCGTAGATGATGCCGGGATTCAATTTGCTCAGGACATCGTAGCCCAGCCCCAGGCGTTCGATCGCCCCGGGCGCGAAATTCTCCATGAAGACGTCGGCCTTGCGCGCCAGGTCCTTGACGATCTCAAGTCCGCGCGGGGATTTCACGTTGAGAGCGACCGAGCGCTTGTTGGAGTTGTAGTTCAGGAAATAGGGATCGTCCCGGTGCGGCTTCGTGGCGCCGGCCCGGCGCCCGGGGTCGCCGCCTTCCGGGTTCTCGATCTTCACCACGTCGGCGCCGAGCCATGCCATGACCTGGGTGCAGGAGGTGCCGGCCTCGAACTGTGTAAAGTCCAGTACACGGACTCCGGTCAGGCAACCCGGTGCGACGGTGTTTGCAGCTGCCATAGATTCCTCCAAGGATAGGAAATGAAGCGTTGAAATAGAAATGCGGCTCGCAGGCAATCTTAACGTACCGTGGCAATTTCATCGAAGTCAATAAACGTCGTGCGATGGTGACATTCACTGGCCGGGCGCCGGCCGGCCCCTCGCGGACGACGCGCTGGTGCCGGCGCGCTCAGTTCGCGCCGCGGCCAGCATCCGCCACGCCCAGGCTGAGGCGCACCAACTGGGCGATGCTGTCCACTTTGAGCTTCTGCATGACCCGCGCCTTGTGTACTTCCACCGTGCGGGCGCTGATGCCCATTTCGTCCGCGATATCGCGGTTGTGCCGGCCGGCGACGATCATCTCCATCACTTCGCGCTCTCGCGGCGTGAGCGTCGCAAGCAGCGCGGCGAACGCGTGTTCCGTTTCGGCTTCCTGCTGAAACGTCTCGCTCCGCAGCAGCGCCTCGTCGATCGCTGCGATCAATTTGGATTGATCCAGGGGTTTCTCCAGGAAGTCGAGCGCCCGCGACTTGAATGCTTCGCGCGCCGAGCCGACGTCACCGTGCCCGGTCATGACGATGACGGGCAACGTACAGCCCAGCTCGAGCAGACGCTTCTGGAGCGCGAGTCCGTCCATGCCGGGCATGCGGATGTCGATCAGGATGCATCCCCGCCAGTCCGTACGGTAGGCCTGCAGGAAGCTCTCGGCATCGGCGAATATCGCCGTGCGGTAGCCGCGCACGCCGAGCGATAGACCGAGCGCGTCGCGCACGGCGGCGTCGTCGTCGACGATGAAAACCGTCAATGCGCTAGGCGGCACGGACTGCCTTTCGTTCTGCGGGGAGAGTGAGCCGGAACACGCCGTGGCTGCCCAGTTCCGTCCACAGAGCGCCGCCGTGCGCCTCGGCAATGGCGCGGCTGATTGCGAGGCCCAGGCCGAGGCCGCTCGCCTTCGAGGAGCTGAACGGCTCGAACAGCCGGGAGGCTGCGGCGCTCGAGAGCCCTGGCCCGCTGTCCTCTACCCCGATGCAGATCCGATCCGCGCCCTGTAGTTCCGCGGACAGCCGCACGGACCGCCCTTCAGGGGCTCCGGCGGACACTGCGTCGAACGCGTTCGACAGCAGGTTGCGGATCACGATTTCGAGCTGCGGCCGATCGCCCAGCACGACGCTGTCGGGAACCCCGGATACGCTGAAGGTGATGCCATCCTGCGCGGCACGGTTGACGAAAGGCGCGGCCGTGGACGTCAGGAAATCGGCGAGTGCGATCGGCTCGAGGCGCGTGGTTCCGGCACGAAAGAAGTCGCGCAGCCGGCGGATTACCTCGGCGGCACGCACCGATTCGCCCACCATGCGCCGTATCGCATCCTTCAGTCGCTCGCCGGTCTCGCCCTGCTCGAGCAGGGCTTCGCACGCCGACCCATAGGCCGACACGGCGGTCAGCGGCTGATTCAGTTCGTGCGCGATAGCGCCCGCCATCTCGCCCGCGGCCGCAAGCCGCAAGGTCTGTCGCAGTTCCGAACTGATTCGCTGCTGCTCGTCCACCACTACGCCGACGAAGAAACCGAGCAGCGCCAACACGACTGCCAGCATCTGGATCTCCAACACCGCAACCGGAGCGAGTCCCACCCACTGCACGGCGCCGATGATGCCGACCTCGATGATCGCCGCGCTCAGCACCGCCCCGGCAAGGCCCTGGCGCGCCGCCGCCCAGACGATAGGCAGGAACAGAACGTAGAAATACTTGAACTCAGCGCCGAGGCCGAACGCGATCCACAACGCCAGCACGGTCAGGGCGATCTGCCCGATTACCTCCCAATGCCGAATGGCGGCACTTAGCACCGCACGGTCCCGCTCGTCGAACAACATCCACAGGAGCGGCATGGTGACGAGTATGCCGACACCATCGCCGATCCAGCTTTGAGCCAGCGCCTGAATCCAGTCATCCGCCGGGATCACTCCGAATGTCCTCAGGGCGATTGCGAACGCGAAGCTCGTGACGCACGTCCCGACGATAACGATGCCCGCCCACTCGAGCAGACTGCGGCGGTCGGAGAATATGCCCGGCCCTCTCAGCCTGCGCCTGAGAATCTCACCGACTGCGGTGTCGGCGCCGGCGATAAAGACCGAGATCACGAGCGTCACCAGGAGCGGCATCGGCAGTTCCCGCACCCACCAGTCGGCGAGAAACACCGCGGCCACCAGCGGGTACACCGCCTTCCAGCCGAACCGCAGCACGAACACCAGCCCGAGCGCCGGTGCCGGGTTCCACGGCGTAATGCTCAGTCCATGCAAGGGGTGGAAAAAGCTCGCCCAATCGAGGGCGACGTAGCCCGCGATCAGCAACAGCGGGTCCGTCCAGCGCATGCGGTGTGCAGCAATCATCGACGCATTCGGAACGATCAGGGATCGTGCCTGCCGATTTTCCATGTTCATATCGATTCGCGAAATTCGGTGATGGCCGTACGGGAAACACGTATTTTCCCCCGATTTGCATCGTGTCGGGTGAACGGCCGGCATGTCCACCCGGGATTGTGTCGGCGCCGTACGCGCGTGCCCGAATTTTCAGCGGCGCTTTCCTTACTTACCATCCGTGCATGTTCTTGCCGCTTCGCGGGCCTGTTTTCGCGGTACGGCATCGCTCGCAACGCAACGGGGGATTCGTGATTCATTCCGTCAGCATGCTCGTCGTCCTGTTCCTGTTCTGGCTGCTGTTGTCGGGCAACTTCGGCGCGTTTCTTCTCAGCGCCGGCGCCGGTTGTGCGGCAGCGGTGGTCCTCATCGCCCGCCGCATGGACGTCGCGGACCATGAGGGACATCCCATCCACCTCGGCCTGCGGGCGCTGCTCTCGTACTGGCCGTGGCTCGTCAAGGAGATCGTAAAGTCGGGATGGGACGTAAGCCGCCGCATACTCGATCCGCGGCTGCCGGTGTCACCGACGCTGGCATCATTCAAGCCTTCCCAGAAAACCGATATCGGTCTCGTGATTCACGCCAACTCGATCACGCTGACGCCGGGCACCCTCTCGGTGCAGGTGGCGCAGGACGGGATCCTGGTTCACGCGCTCACCCGCGAAGGCGCCGCGGCTCTCGCAGGCAGCGAAATGGACCGCCGGGTATCCCGGCTGGAGGATTCCCCGTGATGTTCGCCGTCGCAACCGTTGCGCTCATCGTCGCGGTAGGGCTTGCGTTGGTGCGCTCCGCGCTCGGACCGAGCGTCTTTGACCGGCTGCTTGCAGCGAACAAGATCGGCACCTGCGCGATGCTGCTGCTGGCCGTGATGAGCTTTCGCAACGGGCGGCCGGAGTTTCTCGATCTTGCCCTGGTATACGGCATGCTCAACATCATCGGCACCATCGCCATACTCAAGTATTTCCGTCGCGGCGATCTCGGCGATCCGGGGGACGGCGACAGGGAGCCCGCGCAATGACGATGCTGATTGACGCGGCAAGCTGGGCATGCCTGGTTGCAGGAGGCTTCTTCTGCGTGGTCGGGGGCATCGGCCTGCTGCGCATGCCCGACTTCTACACCCGCATTCATGCCGCGAGCGTCACGGAAACCCTCGGCGCGGGCCTGCTCCTGCTCGGACTCCTGCTCCAGGCGGGACCCACGCTCATCGCCGCGAAGCTGGTCGCGCTCGGCCTGCTCCTCTTTTTTGCCAGCCCCACCGCCGCGCATGCGCTCGCCAGCGCGGCGATGACGCGCGGCCTGGCGCCGCTGCTTGCGCCGCGGGAGGACACGCCATCGAAACCCTGATCATTGCCACCCTCCTCCTGATGATGCTCGTCACGGTAGCCGTGCTCACTCGCAGCCGCAACCTCTTCGCCGTCGTCGTGCTGAGCAGCGTCTACAGCTTCCTGATGGCCACGGTGCTGGTGGCGCTCGACGCAGTGGATGTCGCGATGACCGAAGCCGCGGTCGGCGCCGGCGTCTCCACGGTGTTGCTGCTGGGCGCGCTCCACCTTTGCAGAACCGAGGAAGCGAAACATGCGCAGGCGCCGTGGCTGCCCCTGGCGATGGCGGTCGTCACCGGCGGCGTTCTCGTTTACGGCACGTACGGCCTGCCTGCCTTCTCCGATCCCCAGGCGCCGATCCACCAGCACGTCGCGGCGCGCTATCTCAAGGATGGGCCAAGGGAAACCGGCGTCCCCAACATCGTCACCGCGGTGCTCGCGAGCTACCGCGGCTACGACACGCTCGGTGAAACGATCGTGGTGTTCACCGCCGGCATCGGCGTCGTCGCGTTGCTGCGGCGGCGCCGGCAACGCAGCGAGGGCGACAGGTGAAGGACGACGTCGTGCTGCGGGTGGTTGCCAAGCTGCTGGTACCCTTCATCCTGCTGTTTGCGCTGTACGTGCAGTTCCACGGCGACTTCGGTCCCGGCGGCGGCTTCCAGGCGGGCGTCATCATCGCGGCCGCCGTAATCTTCTATGCCATCATCTTCGGGCTCCCCACGGCGCGCAGCGTCGTGCCCGACTGGCTGGTGGAAGCGATGGTAGCGGCCGGCGTGCTGCTCTACCTCGGCGTGGGCCTCGCCGGCATCCTCCTGGGCGGCAACTATCTCGACTACTTTGTGCTGGGCGCGACTCCGGTCGCCGGCCAGCACCGCGGAATTTTCTGGGTCGAGGCCGGCGTCGCCGTCACGGTTTCGGGCGTCATGCTCAAGACCTTCTACATGTTCGCCGCGCGGGCGCGCGACAAATGAACGCGGCCAGCCACTTCAGCTACTGGGCGACCATCTGCCTCATGGTGATGGGGCTCTTCATCGTCATGGCGCGCGCCAACCTGATCAAAAAACTGGTCGGTCTCGCCATCTTCCAGACCTCGATCTACCTGCTCTATATCGCTCCGGGCAAGCTGATCGGCGGCACCGCCCCGATCATCGCGGACGGCTTCAGCGTCTATTCGAACCCCCTGCCGCACGTGCTGATACTGACGGCCATCGTGGTCGGCATCGCCGTGCTGGCGCTGGGTCTCGCGCTGGTGGTGCGGATTCGCGAAGCCTACGACAGCATCGAGGAGGACGAGATCCTCGCGGCGGAGGAGCGGCAGCCATGAGCGTCGCCCTCCACATGCCGGTGCTGCAGGTGGTCGTGCCATTGCTGTCCGCGCCACTCGCGATACTCGCGCGCCGCGGATCGCTGCCCTTCATGTTCGCCACCGCCGCGGCGTGGTGCGCTTTCGCCATGTCGATTGCGCTCTGGCTGGAGGTGCAGCACGGCGCGGTACTCTCGTATTTCATCGGCAGCTGGCCGGCGCCATGGGGCATCGAGTACCGGGTCGACCGGCTGAGCGCCTTTTTCCTGCTGCTGGTCTCCGGCATGGCAGCCGTGGTGCTGCCATACAGCCGGCGCAGCATCGAGGCCGAGATTCCGCGCGAGCAGCATTACCTCTTTTACGCCCTGTTCTCGCTGTGCCTCGCCGGACTGCTGGGGATCACCGTCACTGCCGACGCCTTCAATATTTTCGTGTTTCTGGAAATCGCCTCGCTCGCCACCTACGTGCTGATCGCGCTGGGCCGCGACCGGCGCGCGCTCGTCGCCTCGTACCAGTACCTGGTCATGGGCACGATCGGTGCGACCTTCTTTGTCATCGGTGTCGGCCTGCTTTACCTGATGACCGGCACCCTCAACCTGCCGGACATGGCCGAACGCCTGGCTGCGGAGCGGCACACGCGGCCGGTGCTCGCAGCGCTCGCCTTCATCACCGTCGGCCTGTCCCTGAAACTGGCGCTCTTTCCGCTGCACCAGTGGCTGCCGAATGCCTACACCTACGCGCCTTCGGCAGTAACCGCCTTTCTCGCGGGCACGGCGACGAAGGTCTCGCTCTACGTGCTGGTGCGGTTCTATTACTCCGTCTTCGGCGAAAGCCTCGTATTCCGCTACCTGCCGTTCCCGGAGATCCTGCTGCTGTTGTCGCTGGCGGCCATGTTCGTCGCGTCGGGCATCGCCATATTTCAGAGGGATTTCAAGAAACTGCTGGCCTGGTCCAGCATCGGGCAGATCGGCTATATCACGCTGGGTCTCTCGTTCGACACCATCACCGGGCTTACCGCAAGCCTGGTGCATCTTTTCAACCACGCGGTCACGAAGTGCGGCCTGTTCCTGCTCCTGGGCGGCGCCGTGATCGTGGCGGGTGGATCGACACTGGAACGCCTGGCGGGGCTCGGTCGAACCATGCCGCTCACCTCGTTCGGGATCGTCGTCGGCGGCCTGGGCTTGATCGGCGTGCCCGGCACTGCCGGCTTCATCAGCAAGTGGTACCTGGTGCTCGCCGCGCTGGAGCGCGGTGAGTGGTGGCTGGTCTTCGCCGTATTGCTGAGTTCGCTGCTCGCCGTCGCCTACGTGTGGCGCTTCGTCGAGATGGCCTATTTCCGCGCGCCGCCGCCCGGCACGCCGCTGCGCCGCGAAGCACCTGCCGCGCTGCTGATTCCCGCCTGGCTCATGATCGCGGCAAGCGTGTACCTCGGACTGGACACCTCGATCACCGTGGGTTCGGCATCGGGCGCGGCGGAGATGCTGATCGGAGTGAAGAAATGAACGGCGCCGACCATCTCCTGTCGGGCCTGGTGCTGCCCGTCGTAGGCGCGGCGGGCGTCGCCGTGTGCCGCTATCTCCCCAATCTGCGCGAAGGCGTCTCGCTTCTGTCCGCGGGCGCGCTCTTCTTCTGCGTCGCCTCGCTCGTGCCATCCGTCCTCGACGGTGCCCGGCCCGGCCTCGAACTGCTGGAAGTGATGCCGGGACTGCAAATCGCATTCCGCGTCGAACCACTTGGCATGCTGTTCGCGCTGGTCGCCTCGGGGCTCTGGATCGTGAGCTCGCTGTACTCGATCGGCTACATGCGCGCTAATGGCGAGGCACATCAGACGCGGTTCTACGTCTGCTTCGCGCTGGCGCTTGCAGCCACCATCGGCATCGCGTTCTCGGCCAATGCCTTCACGCTGTTCATATTCTACGAAGCGCTGACGCTGGTCACCTATCCGCTGGTCACGCATCACGGCACCGACGGCGCGCGCAACGGCGGCCGCATCTACCTCGCCGTGCTGATCGGCACGTCGGTGGTGTTCCTGTTGCCGGCGCTGGTGTTCACCTGGCACACCACCGGCACCACCGATTTCCGCGCCGGCGGCATCCTCGCGGGCAAGCTCGATCCGGTCCCCATGGCCGCGCTGCTGGCGCTTTACATGTTCGGCATCGGCAAGGCGGCGCTCATGCCGTTTCACCGCTGGTTGCCGGCGGCCATGGTGGCGCCCGCCCCGGTCTCGGCCCTGCTGCACGCGGTCGCGGTAGTCAAGGCGGGCGTCTTCAGCGTGGTCAAGGTCGTGGTCTATCTCTTCGGCACCGAGGCGCTGGGCAACGGCGTGCCCACCGACTGGCTCATCGCGATTTCGGGCTTCACGATACTCGCCGCTTCGGTGGTTGCCCTCAACGCGGACAACCTCAAGCGCCGGCTGGCCTACTCCACGATAAGCCAGTTGTCCTACGTGGTGCTGGCCGTGGCCGTGCTCGCGCCGCTGTCGATGATCGGAGCCGTCCTGCACATCGCCGCGCATGCGCTCGGCAAGATCACGCTGTTCTTCGCCGCCGGGGCGATCTACACCGCGTCGCACAAGACAGAAGTGAGCGAGCTCGACGGCATCGGCCGGCGCATGCCGTGGACGATGGGCGCCTTCGCGATCGGCGCGCTGTCGCTGATCGGCATCCCGCCCGCCGCCGGATTTTTCAGCAAGTGGTACATGGTTCAGGGCGCGGCGGCCTCCGAAAGCTGGGTGGCGCTCGCGGTTCTCGCCACCAGCACGCTGCTGAATGCGGCGTACTTCCTGCCCGTCATCTATAGCGCGTTTTTCCGCGCCGAACGCGTGGCGCCCCGGCACGACCACGGCGAGGCGCCGGCCGCCAGCGTGGCGGCGCTCGTCATCACGGCCGCCGCGACGCTTGCGCTGCCGTTCGCCGGCGGCATCCCGCTGGAGCTCGCGCGTGCGGTATGGGGAGGGTCATGACGGATTCCAGGCACAGCGCAAGCACGCACGAGCGCAGTTACTGGCTCGACGATCCGGCGAATGTCACACGGCTCTACCGCGGCGTCTGGGTAGTCGGTCTCCTGCTGGTGGCCACGGATTTCGTGCTTCGTCGCCATGACGATCTCGCCTTCGCGGAGACGGTCGGCTTCTACGCGCTTTACGGCTTCGTCGCCTGCGTGTCGCTGGTGCTGGCAGCGAAGCTGCTGCGCCGGGCCGTGAAGCGTCCCGAGGACTACTATGACCATTGACCTCCCGCCCGGGCTGCTCCTCATCGGCGCGGGACTGCTGGCGCCTCTGGTGCCGGCGCGCCTGCGTCCCGCGTTCCTGCTGCTCGCGCCGGCAGCCGAGTTCGCGCACCTCCTGTCGCTCGTGCCCGGCATGACGCTGCGTTCGGAGGTATTCGGATTCGCGCTCGAGTGGGTGCGCGTCGATCGCTTGAGCCTCGCGTTCGGCTATGTCTTCGTGATCGCGTCACTGCTGTACGCGGTCTTCGCCTGGCACCTGCGCGGCCGCCTGGAACCGTCCGCCGCCATGGTGTATGCGGGCGCGGCAATGTCAGCAGTGTTCGCCGGGGACTTTCTGACGCTGTTTCTGTACTGGGAACTCACCGCGATCACCGCAGTGCTCGTCATCTGGGCCCGCGGCAGCGAACACGCGTTCCGGGCGGGATTCCGTTACATCGTCGTCCAGCTTGCCTCGGGCGTGCTGCTGGCTGCCGGCGCGGCGTGGCGCTACGCCGAGACCGGGTCCCTCGCTTTCGGTGCGATCGGCCTGGATCAGCCGGGCGGAGTGCTGCTGCTGCTCGCGTTCGGCATCAAGTGCGCGTTTCCCTTTCTGCACAACTGGCTCCAGGACGCGTATCCCGAGGCGACGGCCACCGGCACCGTCGTCCTGTCCGCGTTTACCACCAAGCTCGGCATCTACGCGCTGGCGCGGGGCTTTCCCGGGACGGAAATGTTGATCTGGATCGGCACCGCGATGGCGGCGTTCCCGATCTTCTACGCGGTCATCGAGAACGATCTGCGCCGTGTCCTCGCCTACAGCATGAACAACCAGCTGGGATTCATGGTGGTGGGCGTGGGCGTGGGCACCGAGCTGAGTCTCAACGGCACGGTCGCGCATGCGTTCGCCGACATTCTATTCAAGGGCCTGTTGTTCATGTCGATGGGAGCCGTGCTGTTGCGCACCGGCACCGTGAACGGCACCAACCTGGGTGGTCTCTACAAGTCAATGCCCTGGACCACCGGTTTTTGCATCGTCGGCGCGGCATCGATATCGGCGTTTCCGCTATTCAGCGGTTTCGTCACCAAGTCGCTGATCATGACTGCGGTGGCGGGGGACGGGCGGATCGTGGAGTGGCTCATCCTGCTCTTCGCCTCGGCGGGCGTGTTCCATCACGCCGGCATCAAGATTCCGTATTTCGCGTTCTTCGCGCACGACGCGGGAATCCGGTGCCGGGAAGCGCCGGCCAACATGCTGATTGCAATGGGGATCGCGGCTGCCCTGTGCATCGGAATCGGGGTTCTCCCGGATCTCTTCTACAGCATTCTCCCGTTCGCAGTGGCGTACGAGCCCTACACCGCGTCACACGTCGTGGCACAGCTCCAGCTTCTCGTCTTCTCCGCACTGGCATTCGCGGTGCTGATGCGTACCGGCATCTACCCGCCGGAACTGCGTTCGGTCAATCTCGATTTCGACTGGCTGTACCGCCGGGCGGCACTCCGCGCGGTCCGCCGCACCACCGCTTTCACGTCGGCCCGTATCCGCCAGCTTGGCGCCATCGTCAGCCACGCCGCGACCTGGGCGCTCGCCCAGGGCGAGCGCAGGACTTCGGCCGGCCAGTTCATGGCGGACGGCGGTTCCACCCGCGGCATGGCGCTATGGGTCATGGTCATGCTGGTGAGCTACCTGGTGCTCTATTACATCTGACGGCCGGACCATGGCATATCGCAGACCACCGGACGACGCTGGCGCAAGGATCGGCAGGCTGCTGCGGTTGCTCGCCTATCCGCGACTGCGCGACCTTCCGCCCGATCAATGGGAGGGTATTCTGAACCGCGCGCGCAACACCGAGTTCGATGCGATCGAGTGGGCAGGCATCATGGCCGGCGTCGCTTTCGCCGCTTTCGCGCTGCGCTCCGGCGCGGGCGAGCCGGAATCCCTGTTCACCCGGTATCTGGGGCAGTTCGTGCTCGCGCTGCCGCTGCTCATCGTCCTGGTGGGACCCTTCTTCCTGCGCCGCACGCGACGCGGTCTCGATCTGGAACTGGAAAAACGCAACGGAGGTCACTCATGGAATCGCGCCTACGAACGGCAGGACCGCGCTTCACGTCATTCCAGTTCGGCGAGAACGGAATGAACGACACCGGTCATGAGTCGCGGGGGCGCGGCGCCGCGAATGACGGTTACGCCGGAACGAGAGGCGCGGCTGCCGACGCCGCGCTGCGCCGCTTCCTGCTGCCAATCGATGCCACCGAGCGTTCGCGCTGGGGCATCCGCTACGTGCTGGCCCGGCACCGGGCGGGCCAGGCCATGGACGTGGCTCTGCTGTTCGTCGGCGAGCCCATCACAAACTGGCAGGTACTGCGTTTCCGCACGCACGATGAGATCGCCCGCTTCCAGTCACAGCGTGCGCATTACCTGCTCGAGGAGGCGGCGCAACCGTTCGTACGGGACGGGATACCGGTTCGTGCGCTCTTCCGGGAAGGTGAACTCGCCTTCGAGATACTTGATGCAGCCGAACAACTGGAGTGCAGCGAGATCGTGTTGCCGACACCGCCTCCACGCCTGCTGACCCTGCTTTCCGGCGACGTGGTGAGAGAAGTCCTGCGACGGCAGCGTGGAACACCGGTGGTGACCGTGGATGAGAACGGTATCCCGAACGGGCACCGTGCGGGCTAGTGCAGCGTCACCTCAGCGCCAACGCCGGCCACCCTTCCGTCTTCATCTTTCATCCTTCTGCCTTCTGCCTTCTGCCTTTTGCCTTCCGCCTTCATCCTTCCTTGAGCGCCTGCTCCATCGCGTCGAGCAATACCTCGGGGTCCTGCGCGCCCGACACGCCGATCTTGCGGTTGAAGATGAAAAACGGCACGCCGCCGATGCCCGCGTTCCGCGCATCGACATCGGACGCCGCGATCAGGTCGCGATCGGCATCGCTTGCGAGATAGGCCGCAACCGCATCGCGATCAAGCCCCGCCTTCCCGGCGACGCCGGCAAGGGTGTCGATATCGGTGAGATTGGCGCCCTCGATGAAATAGGCGCGGAACAGTTCTTCTGACACCTCGTCCTGCCTCCCGTTCTGTTCGGCGTAATGGAGCAGGCGGTGGGCGGTGAGCGTATTAGGCTGCACCTCGATTTTGTCGAAGGCGAAGGGAATGCCGACCGTGGTGCCCACGCCGGCCACGCGGGAGTAGTTCCCGCCGCCGCGCGAGCCCCACTTGCGCTGGATGTATTCGGCACGCGGGATGCCGCTCTCGGGCAGATCGGGATTGAGTTGAAACGGAAGCCAGCGCACGGCGGGCTGTGCAGCATCGGGATGGCGCTCGCGGAACTTGTCCAGCGCGGTGGCGAGCTTGCGCTTCCCGATGAAGCACCAGGGTCAAACCACGTCGGAGACGATGTCGATCTTCAGGCTCACGGAGATGTCCTCTGTTTGCGCTACCATTGCCGATGATACGCGAATTCGGGAAATCAATCATGGATCTGGGGATTACCAACAGGCTCGCGCTCATCACGGGCTCGACGCAGGGCATCGGGCGCGCGATCGCCGAGGCACTGCTCGCCGAGGGGGCAAGGGTCATCGTCAACGGGCGCAGCGGTGCGACCGTTCGCCAGTCTGTCACCTCCCTCACGCGGCTGGGCGACGTCCACGGTGTGGCGGCTGATCTTTCCACCGCGGAAGGCGTGTCCAGACTCCTGGACGAGATCAGGCATCTCGGAGCAGTCGATATACTCGTCAACAACGTCGGCTATTTCGAGGTCAGGAAATTTACCGACATCTCCGATGCCGACTGGCTCGACATGTTCCAGTTGAACGTGATGAGCGGCGTGCGGCTCACGCGTGCCGTCTTCCCGGGGATGCTCGAACGTGACTGGGGCCGGGTGGTGTTCATCGGCAGCGATCAGAGCGCGAAGCCCAACATCGACATGATGCACTACGCGATGACCAAGACCGCGCAGGTGTCGATCGCCCGCAGCCTGGCGGAACTCACGCGCGGCACGCGGGTCACGGTCAACAGCGTCCTCGTCGCACCAACCTGGTCGGAAGGGGTTGAAGCCTTTCTCGGCAAAGCCGCGACGACGCAGGGCAAGTCGGTGGCCGAGTTGCGAGCCGACTACTTCAGGACGACCGGCGCGAGTTCGCTGCTGCAGCGCTGGGCGAGGCCGGAAGAAATCGCGGCGCAGGTAGTGTTCCTGTGCTCGGAGCGGGCCTCCGCGATCAACGGCGCGGCGCAGCGCGCGGACGGCGGAATCGTGCGTTCGTTGTTTTGAGGCCGTGAATGCCGAGTGCTGAGTGCTGAGTACTGAGTGCCAAAGGGCAACGCACGCTGATTCCATGGGTTGGCGATTCGCGAGCCATGGGTCACGGGTCGGGGGGGTGACATGCGTCTGATACTGACGATCGCTGTGCTGTTCGGCATGCTGCTGATCGCAGGCTGCACGAAGCCGATTCCGCCCGAAAAAGCCTCCTACATCGGACGATGGCAGAACGAATCGGTCTTCCTGCTGATCACCCCAGAGGGCCGGGTCGAGTACCGGAAAGTGCGCGGCAGCACCACGACATCGCTCAAGGCTCCGATCAAGGAGTTCGTCGGCGACAACTTCGAGGCCGGGCTGGGTCCGCTGTCAACGACCTTCGCGGTATCGAAGCCGCCACACCAGGAAAAGGGGGCCTGGCGCATGGTAGTCGATGGCGAGGTGTTGACCCGGCAGTGAGCCCGCATCGAGGCACCCGTCTGCTGCCCGGTATTCAGCCGGCCGGCAACGGGCAAGCTGCCATGCGTATCGCGCGCGAGCGGCTGGACAACGATGAAATGCTGCCTGGTCCCGGGGAACGGCCCCTCGCCTCGAACCGGCATGGCAGCGGCATTAGAAGGAAGGAACGCCTGTTTTTGAGACCGTGGGCGGCCGCATAGGCCGTTTTTCGATTACCAGCACGCTGTCGTAGAAATGCAGCGCGAAGGTGGATTGGGTCACGCTATCCACACTGAAATGCGCCGGATCCTCTGAATACCAGGCGTAGAGGCGATCGATTAGGGCCTTGCTATATTCCAGAAACGTTCCTTCGCGTCTGTGGCCTCCGCCCCAACGAGCAAGGAAGGACGTATGCATGTCCTCGCAGAGGTAGATCCCGTGTGGCTGGATATGCGGATATAGTTCCTCGAACGTCGCAACTTGCTGTTGCATCATGTGACCACCGTCATCGATCAGGATGTCGATACGCGGCACTCGATTACGCACCTCGGCCAGGAATCCGCGATCAGCCTGATCGCCGATGAGTATCGTCGTATTCTCGTCCTCGAATCTTCGGCAGCGTGGATCGAGGTCAATGCCTACAACATGCGCGCCAGTTCCGAAATAGTCTTGCCACATCTGCAACGACCCACCATGTGCGACGCCGATTTCGACCACTACCGGCGAGCGGCGGCGGAATGGGGCGAAGTGTCGGTGGTAGATCTCGAAATAGTGGTGCCACTTGTGAATCAGTCGCCGCGTGTTGTTGAAATAGTAGTTCGCTAGAGGATTGGCGGCTTCATGCGGCGCTTCCGCTTCGCGGGAATTCGGTGATGACCGGGCGCCCAGCAGGTTTTGAAGAAGACGGGTAATGATCATGGTGAATGTCCTGGGTCTGGCCTATGTAATGACGGTAAAAAAGAATCGCCCGTCCTGCCGACTCTGCGTGAGAGCCAGACTCCTGTAATCCACGACCACGTCTGCGCCTCCTGAAGGAACACGCAGAAGGGGGGCCGATTCAGCGAGGCTGATTCCGGAGAAGCCGCACCGGAACCCGCCATGCGCGAGGACTGGACACAATCGTTCATTCCCAATCCCAATTCTGGAACTGCTCGCGCAGTTGCGCCTTCAGCAACTTGCCGGTGGAAGTGCGCGGAATGGCATCCACGAAAACAAATGCGTCTGGCAGCCAGAACTTCGCGAATTTGGGCGCTAGATACTCACGCAGTTCCTCCGCCGTCGCGGTCATGCCAGGTTTCAGCACCACAGCGGCAAGCGGGCGTTCGTCCCATCTCGGATGCGGCACCCCGATCACCGCCGCCTCGGCGACTTTTGCATGGCCGACCAGCGCATTCTCGAGATCGACCGAACTGATCCATTCGCCGCCCGACTTGATGAGATCCTTGATGCGGTCGGTGATCTTCACGTATCCGGCGGCATCGATGGTAACGATATCCCCCGTGCGAAACCACCCGTCCGGCGTCCACTGGCCCGACTCGGCGTCGAGGTCGTGATAGCTCGCCGCCACCCACGGCCCGCGCACCTGCAACTCGCCCATGCTGGTACCGTCCCACGGCGCCTCGCCCGCCGCGCCCATTGCACGCACCTCGAAAAACGGCAGCGGCACGCCCTGCTTCGCGCGCAGTGCAGCGCGCGCATCATCCGGCATCGCGCCCAGTTCACGCTTTGCGAAGCTCACGAGACCGACCGGCGAGGTTTCGGTCATGCCCCAACCATGCACGACGTGCAGGTTGAACCGGTCGAAGGCCCGGATCAGCGATTCGGGAACGGCCGCCCCGCCCACCACCATGCGCATGCCCGGCACGAGCCTCCAGCGCGCCGGCTCCTTCTCCAGCGCCTGGAGGATGCCCATCCAGATCGTCGGCACGCCCGCAGTGAGCGTCACTCGTTCGGCCTGGTACAGGTCGAGCAGATTGACGGCATCCAGATGTGGCCCCGGGAACACCATCTTCGAACCCATCATCGCCGCCGTGAATGGCACGCCCCAGGCGTTGACGTGGAACATCGGCACCACCGGGCACACCGCGTCAGCGTGACTCACGCCCATGTAATCGGTCGTCGCGGTCGCAAGGGAATGCAGCACGATCGAGCGGTGCGAGTAGACCACACCCTTGGGCCGGCCGGTCGTGCCCGAGGTGTAGCACATTCCGGCAGGATCGTCCTCGTCCAGAGCCACAGGAGTCAACGGAGTCGATCGGGCAATCAGCGCTTCGTAGTTTTCGTACTCTGCCGGAACGGACGATCCGGCTAACGGTACAACTATAATTGTTTCAAATTTCGTGTGCGCACGAAATTTGTCGTAAAGCGGCAGCAGCACGTCGTCCACGATCAGGAAACGGTCGCCCGCGTGGTTGGCGATGTAACCGATGTCGTCGGGATGCAGGCGAAGGTTAAGCGTATGGAGCACGCCGCCCGCGCACGGCACCCCGAAATACGCCTCGAGATGCGCGTAGTGGTTCCACATCAAGGTCGCCACGCGATCGCCGCGCTGCAATCCTAGCTTCTGCAAGGCTCCGCCGAGCGCCCGCGCCCGCCGGTGAAAATCCGCATACGTGTGGCGATGGAGCGTCCGGTCCGGAAGCCGCGAAATGATCTCCGATTTCGCAAACAGCCTGCCCGCGCGCTCGAGAACGTGATCGAGCGTCAACGGGAAATTCATCATCGTGCTTCGCATGGCCGTATCCTGAAACTCAATCAAGCAAGTCTCCTTCCCCTGCTTGCGGGGGAAGGTTGGGATGGGGGCGTGGACTTCGTGTTCAAGGGAGAAAGATACTTCATCCAGGTTCATCCCGCGCGAGCATTCGAGCATCATCCGCATTCATGTCGGCGAGCAGATTGATGCCATGGGTCGCGAAGCGGCGCGCGGCGGCCAATGCGCGCGCGTCCTGCTCCTCGTCGAGCGACCATTGGGCATGGCGCGCGAGGAGCGCGAGCCCGGCCGTGCGGCCGAGCGTCAGCGCGAAGCGTTGCGCACCGGCTTCGAATTGCGCCTCACCCGCGGCAGCCGCCTGCCCGAGCCAGGTTTCGGCCTGCTCCAACGTCTGCTCGACGCGCGCCGAGATCCGAATGAGATCGGGCTCGCAAAGTCCCTGGAGGATGAACCCCAGTTCTCGCTTCAGGGCAGCCAGCGCATCCCCCGCGCCTGCCACTCCCACGACATCGAGCGAAAGTACGTTGGTGGTGCCCTCCCAGATCGGCAGCACCTGCGCATCGCGCAGCAGCAGCGGCAGGCCGGTGTCCTCCACGTAGCCCGCGCCGCCGAAGGACTCGATCACCTCCGACATCACCGCCACGACCTGCTTCCCAGTGGTGAGCTTAGCGACCGGCGTGAGCAGGCGCAGCAATGCCTCCTGTTCCACACTCGCCCGCCCCGCCTCCGCGCGCCCCAGCAACTCGACCACCAAGAACGTGAGATGGAATGCGGCCTCGAACTCGGACTGCAGCCCGGCAAGGGTGTCGAGATGGAGCGGCTTCTCGGCGAGCGGTGCGCCGAACGCGACCCGCTTTCTCGCGTAATCACGCGCCAGCGCCAGGCCGCGCCGCATCAACGCCACCGCGGTCACGCTGTTCCAGGTGCGGGTGACGTTGAGCATGGGTGCGATGTTCTTCACACCGTCTGCCGTCCCGCACACCAGTTCCGCCGCCGTGCCGTCGAGCGTCAGTTCCGCGGTCGGCACCTTGCGCGTGCCCAGCTTGTCCTTCAAGCGATTGACGATGATGCGGTTCGGCCGGCCACGGGCGGTGCGTGTTTCCAGATAGAACAGCGCGAGTCCTTTGCCGCCGGGCGGGTTGCCCGCGGGCCGGGCCAGCGTGAGCGCCATCTGCGAGGAAATCGCGGAGGTAAACCACTTGCGCCCGTAGAGCCGCCACTGGCCATGCTCTTCGCGCGCCAGTGTCTCGGTGAGCCCGACGTCCGAGCCGCCACTCGCCTCGGTCATCCACTGGCCGCTGGTCCAGAATTCGGCCG
>Ga0209640_10001529_pt1 | contig 19657 bp, 14 predicted proteins | sample RifCSP10_1_FD_184018 | JGI IMG/M metagenome (GOLD analysis project Ga0209640, IMG submission 184018) | Soil microbial communities from Rifle, Colorado - Rifle CSP2_sed 10_1 (SPAdes) (version 2) | ecosystem: Environmental > Terrestrial > Deep subsurface > Rock core/Sediment | place: Rifle...
GTGCTGGAAGAGAACCAGGAATTGCTCATCCAGCCCGAATATCTGCAGAGCACTTCGCTGCAGGCCAGGAAAAAGACCCAGTGGCTGCTCAACGCGCGCATTCCCTTCAGCAGCCTGCTGTCGGGCATGTTCATGCTGACCCGAGTCGCCGCCGCGGGATCGGAGCCGGTCGTCATCTCGGCAACCAAGGATCCTCTCAGCGAGGTGGGCATGATCGACCTGGCGGACGGCGCTGCTTTCGTCTGTCAGCCACGCTCTCTTGCCGGAGTGATCCAGGATCGACGCAACCCCATGCGCATCACCCGGCACTGGCGCCTCGGCAGCCTGCAAGCCTGGCTGACGCTGCAATTGAGATTCCTTGTCTTCCACGGACCGGGCCGGTTGGTCATGAAAGGGTGCCGTGGCATTCGCATCGAATCCGCCGGAACGGGGCGATTGATCAATCAGGCCGCCACACTGGGCTTCAGTGCCAATCTTGATTACGCCAATACGCGCTGCGAGACTTTTGTGTCGTATTGGGCCGGCAAGGAGGATCTGTTCAACGACTTGTTCACGGGGGCGTCCGGGGTGTATGTCTACGAGGAAATGCCGGACTTGAAACGGACCGGCGGTATCGGGCGTCACCTCGAGGGATTCACGGACGCTGTCCTGAAGATCTTCGGGGTGTAGGTAGTCGCGTCGCGTGCCTGTAAACTGACCGGGTTCGCCCGAGGCCCGAGCTAGACGTCCCGGTCTGCTCCCCCTTGGCTGCTCCCCGCGCTCTCGCGGGGCGAAAGGCCCTGTTGAGATCTGCAATTCTTCGCGTCTTCGGTGGCGCGTCGCACGCTGCCCCCTGGAATACCGAAGAGCCGATCCGCGAAGAGCTGTTCAGCGTCGAGCGCCTCGAGCAGCATGCCGCGACCCTCGCGCAAGCGCAGTCGGTCACCGCGCGGCCGATTCCCGGGCGCTCGCTTGCCGGCCGGCTGCGGGACAATGAATCGGTTCTGCGGGAAGCGTATCGCACGATCGCCGTCGCGGCCGGCGAAGGCCGTCCGGTCACGCCGGCGGCGGAGTGGCTGCTCGACAACTACCATCTCGTAGAGCAGCAGATCCGCGACATTCGCGACGATCTGCCCCCCGGCTACTACCGGCACCTGCCGAAACTCGCGAGCGGGCCCTTCGCCGGCTTCCCGCGGGTGTTCGGCATTGCGTGGGCCTTCGTCGCACATACCGACAGCCGCTTCGATCCCGAGATGCTGCGCCGGTTCGCGCGTGCCTACCAGCGCGTGCAGCCGCTGACGATCGGCGAGCTATGGGCCGTTGCGATCACGCTGCGGATCGTGCTGGTGGAAAATCTCCGACGCGCCGCCCGGCGCATCGTGGCGAGCCGCGCTGCGCGCCAGGAGGCCGACGCGCTCGCCGACCGGCTGCTCGACGTGAAGGCGCGCCCGGCGGATCAGATGCGTTCGATTTTTCAGCGCTATGAGCAGGCGCCTCTGCCGGGCGCATTCGCCGTTCAGCTCGTGCAACGGCTGCGCGACCAGGATCCGAAAGTCACGCGAGCGCTGACCTGGCTCGAAGAGCGCCTGGCGGCGCAAGGCACGACCGCCGACGAGATCGTGCGCGACGAGCACCAGAGACAGGGTGCGACGAATGTGTCGGTGCGCAACATCATCACCAGCATGCGGCTGATTTCCGATTTCGACTGGGCCGAGCTGGTGGAAAGCGTCAGCCTGGTCGACGAGACCCTGCGCTCCGGCGGCGATTTCGCGCAAATGGATTTCGCGACGCGCAACCTCTATCGCAGCGCGATCGAGGAGCTGGCGCGCGGCTCGCAACTGACGGAACTGGAAATTGCGCGCGCCGCTCTGCTCGCTGCGAGCGGCGCGAAGCCGGATCGGGAGAGGGATCCCGGCTACCACCTGATCGCCGGCGGACGGCGGGCGTTCGAGGCAACGATCGGCTTTCGCGCCCCGATGCGCCACTGGCTCCGCCGCTTCAATGCAACGATCGGCATCGGCGGCTATGTCGCAAGCGTCGTCCTGCTGGCTGCAATCCTGCTGCTTCTGCCGCTCTTAGCGCTGGCGCTCGGCGGGGTCGCGGGCTCCTGGCTCGCGCTGCTTGCGCTGTTCGGGGCGATTCCGTCGATCGATGCGGCGATGGCGCTGGTGAACCGCAGCGTCACGAGGGGCGTCGATGCGGCGATCCTTCCGGCTCTCGATCTGCGCGACGGCGTTCCTGCGCACCTGCGCACGATGGTCGCCGTACCGATGCTGCTCACGACGCAGGCGGCGGTGGAGGAGCAGATCGAGCGCCTGGAGATCCACCACCTCGCGAGTCCGGAAGGCGAGCTTTATTTCGCGCTGCTCTCGGACTGGACCGACGCGGCGAGCGAGACGGTGAGCGGAGACCAGGCGCTGCTCGAAGCCGCCGTCGCGGGAATTGCAGGCCTGAATCGCCGCCATGGGCCCGGTGCCGCAGGCGAGCGTTTTCTGCTTCTTCATCGCCGGCGCGTCTGGAACGAAGGGCAGAAGCGCTGGATCGGCTGGGAACGCAAGCGCGGCAAGCTGCATGAGTTGAACCAGTTGCTGCGCGGCGCCGCCGACACGACCTTCACGGTCGCCGGCGCGCTGCCTGCCGACGTGCGATACGTGATCACGCTCGACGCCGATACGCGGATGCCGCGCGACACGGCGTGCCGTCTCGTCGGCAAGATGGCGCACCCGCTCAATCGTCCGCACTTCGACCCGGTCACCCGGCGCATCGTCGAGGGCTACGGCGTGCTGCAGCCGCGCGTGACGTCGTCGCTGCCGCTCGGGCGCGAAGGCTCGCTCTTCCAGCGCGTGTTCTCCAGCGCAGGCGGCATCGATCCCTATGCCTCGGCCGTCTCGGACGTCTACCAGGATCTGTTCGGGGAGGGTTCCTATACGGGCAAGGGCATCTACGACGTGGATGCCTTCGAGGCGGCGCTGCACGGCCGCGCCCTCGACAGCACGCTGCTCAGTCACGATCTCTTCGAAGGAACCTTCGCGCGCGCCGGGCTTGCCTCCGACATCGAACTGGTCGAGGAGTTTCCGTCCCGCTATGACGTCGCTGCGGCACGCCAGCATCGATGGACGCGCGGCGACTGGCAATTGCTGCCATGGGTGCTCGGCCGCGGCGACGCCTCGCTCAAGGAGCAGAGCGCGAACGAACGCAAGCTCGCGAGCGCCCTGCCGCCGATCGGCCGCTGGAAGATGCTCGACAACCTGCGGCGCTCGCTCTCCGCGCCGGCGAGCGTCGCTGCGCTGCTTGCGGGCTGGACGCAGCCGCTGCAGGCAGCGCTCGTGTGGACGGGGTTCATCGTCGCGACGATTGCGCTCTCGGCGCTGCTTCCCGTTCTCGCCGGAATCGTGCCGCACCGCGCCCGGATCACGGCGCGCAGCCACATCCGCGCCCTCGGCGCGGATGTCGGGATTGCCCTCGCGCAGACTGCGCTGCTTCTCGTGTTCCTGGCACACCAGGCGTCGCTGATGCTCGATGCAGTCGGGCGAACTCTGTTTCGGCTTTCCGTGAGCCGCCGCCAGTTGCTCGATTGGGTCACCGCAGCGCAGGTCACCGTGGGCCCGCGGCTCGACCTCGCGGGGTTCTATCGGCAAATGAACGGCGGTGTTGGCCTCGGCATCGTTGCCGCGCTCGTCGTCGTCGCAACCGGGAGCGGCGCGTGGCCGGTTGCGCTGCCGTTCGTGCTCGCCTGGATCGCATCGCCGGCGATCGCGCGATGGTCGAGCCTGCCGCCCGGTCTGACCGGTCGCCGTTCGCTCCAGCCCGCGGATGTCCGCGCATTGCGTCTCATCGCGCGCCGCACCTGGCGCTTCTTCGAGACGTTCGTGACGGCCGAGGAGCACATGCTGCCGCCGGACAATTTCCAGGAAGACCCGAAGCCGGTCGTCGCGCACCGCACGTCGCCGACGAATCTCGGCCTCTACCTGCTTTCGGCAGCGAGCGCCCGGGATTTCGGATGGACGGGGACGATCGAGACCGTGGAGCGGCTGGAAGCAACGCTTGCGACGATGGAGCGCCTGCCGCGCTTCCGCGGCCACTTCTACAACTGGTACGGCACGCGCGACCTGCGAGCGCTCGATCCGCCCTACGTCTCTTCGGTCGACAGCGGCAATCTGGCCGGGCATCTGATCGCGCTCGCGAACGCCTGCCGCGAGTGGAGTCGCCAGCCGCTGCCGGAGGTGCAGATCGTTGCCGGCGTAGAAGACAGTCTCGAGCTGACGCGCGAGTCGCTCGGCAGCCTTCCGGACGACCGTCGCACGCAGACGATCACCCGGGTTCAGCTCGACGATGCGCTCGATGCGCTCGCCGCGGCATTGCGCCAGGATGGATTGCCTTCGCAGCCTGCCGCAGGCCGATGGGTGCGCTCCGCGCTCGAGGCTGCGACGGTGCTCGACATGGCCCGCACTCTGGCGAGCGAGCGCGGCGACGACGCGGGGGCCGAAATGCTCGCCTGGGCCGAGGCCACGCACGCATCGATCCAAAGCCACCGCCGGGACCTCGTGCAGGTTGCCGAGGCGCCCTCGCTCGAACGACGCCTCGCGGCGCTCGAGGCGAACGCGCGCGCGATGGCCTGCGCGATGCAGTTCGGCTTTCTCGTCGATCCGGGCCGCAAGCTCCTCGCGATCGGCTACCGCGTCGCGGACGCCACGCTCGACCCGAGCTGCTATGACCTTCTTGCCTCGGAAGCGCGCCTCGCGAGCTTCTTCGCGATCGCGAAGGGCGACGCTCCGGCGCGGCACTGGTTCCGGCTCGGGCGCGCCGTCGCACCGATCGGACGCGGGGCGGCGCTGCTTTCCTGGTCGGGATCGATGTTCGAGTACCTGATGCCCTCCCTCGTGATGCGCGCGCCGGCCGGGAGCCTGCTCGAACAGACCAGCCGTCTCGTCGTGCGCCGCCAGATCGCCTACGGCAACGCGCTCGATGTGCCCTGGGGAATTTCGGAGTCCGGCTACAACGTCCGCGACCTGGAATTTACCTATCAGTATTCCAACTTCGGCGTCCCCGGCCTCGGATTGAAACGCGGCCTCGGCGAAAACGCGGTCATCGCACCCTATGCGACGGCGCTTGCAGCCATGGTCGATCCGGCGGCGGCGACGCGCAACTTCGCCCGATTCGTCGCGCTCGGCGCCCAGGGGCGCTACGGTTTCTACGAGGCGCTGGACTACACGCGCACCCGCCTGCCCGAAGGCAAGCAGTTTGCGATCGTGCGCGCCTTCATGGCGCATCACCAGGGCATGACGGTCGTTGCGATCGCCAACAGCCTGCTCGAGGGCAGGATGCGGGCGCGTTTTCACGCCGAGCCGATCGTGCAGGCAACCGAGCTGCTGCTGCACGAACGTACGCCGCGCAGCGTCGCAATGGCGCTTCCCGGGGTGCAAGCGGTCGAGGCGGCCGCCATCGTTCGCGAGCCGGAAATTCCCGCGGAACGGCGCCTGCGCTCCGCGCATCACGCGACGCCGCAGGTGCACCTGCTCTCGAACGGTCGCTACGCGGTGATGCTGACGGGCGCCGGTTCCGGGTACAGCCGCTGGCGCGATCTGGCGGTGACGCGCTGGCACGAGGACGTCACGCGCGACGACTGGGGCGCCTACGTGTTCCTGCGCGACGTCGATAGCGGCGAGGTGTGGTCTGCGGGCTATCAGCCGAGCGGCGTCGAACCCGACGGCTACGAGGTCACGTTCGCCGAGGATCGTGCGGAGTTCGTGCGGCGCGATGGCACGATCACTACGGTGCTCGAGGTTGTCATTTCGCCGGAGTCCAACGCCGAGGTCCGCCGCGTTTCCGTCGCGAACGGCGGCAGCCGGGCGCGCGAGATCGAACTCACCTCCTACGCCGAACTGGTGCTGGCGCCGCCCGCTTCGGACGCGGCGCACCCGGCCTTTTCCAAGCTCTTCGTGCGGACCGAGTATCTCGCCAGGACGGGCGTTCTGCTGGCGACGCGGCAGCGCCGCTCGCCCGGCGAGCCCGAAATCTGGGCGGCGCATCTTGCGGTTGTCGAAGGCGAGGCCGTGGGGGAGCAGGAGATCGAGACCGACCGCGGCCGCTTCCTCGGCCGCGGGCGCGAGATCCGCACGCCGATCGCCGTGATGGACGGCCGGCCGCTTTCCAACACCGCGGGCACCGTCCTCGATCCGGTGTTTGCGCTGCGCCGCCGCGTGCGGGTTCCGCCAGGCAGGATCGTGCGCGTTGCGTTCTGGACCGTGGTCGCGTCGTCGCGCAGCGATGTGCTCGACCTCGCCGACAAGCATCACGACTCGACCGCCTTCGACCGTGCGGCAACCCTCGCGTGGACCCAGGCGCAGGTGCAACTCAGTCATCTGGGGGTCAGTGCGGACGAGGCGAGCCTGTTTCAGCGTCTTGCCGGCGCAGTGCTGTACGCCGATCCGTCCTTGCGTTCCTCGTCGGAGGCGATCCGTCGCGGCGGCGGCGGGCCGACGGCGCTCTGGGCGCAGGGCATTTCCGGCGACCTGCCGATCGTGCTGGTGCGGATCGACAGCATCGAGGAGATCGCCATCGTCCGCCAGGTGCTGCGAGCTCATGAATACTGGGGGTTGAAGCAGCTCGCCGTCGATCTCGTGGTCCTGAACGAACGGGCATCTTCCTACGTCCAGGACCTGCAGATTGCGCTGGAGACACTCGCCCGCACGAGTCAGTCCCGACCGCAGATCGGAGTCGACTATGCGCGCGGCTCGGTTTTCGTGTTGCGCGCGGATCTCATTTCGGCGGACACGCGCAGCGTGCTGCTTGGCATGGCCCGGGCGGTGCTCTCGGCGCGGCGCGGAACCCTCGCGGAACAGCTCGATCGCCTCGATGAGCCGGAAATCGACAGGGTGCCGCCGCTGCGTCGAGATCGGGCAGCGAGCGCGCCGCAGGCGGCCGCGACGCCGCAGGAGCTCGAATTCTTCAACGGCCTCGGCGGATTCGCCGCCGATGGACGCGAGTACGTGACGATCCTCGGCGCAGGGCGGTCGATCCCGGCCCCCTGGATCAACGTCATCGCCAATCCCGCGTTCGGTTTTCAAGCGGCCGTCGAAGGCAGCGGCTATACGTGGTCACTCGGCAGTCGCGAAAACCAGCTGACCCCGTGGTCGAACGACCCGGTCACCGACCGGCCGGGCGAGATTCTCTATGTGCGGGACGACGAATCCGGCGAGCTGTGGGGGCCCACGGCGTTGCCGATCCGGGATGAGGTCGCGCCCTATGTTGCAAGGCATGGTCAGGGCTACAGCCGCTTCGAGCACGCGTCGCACGGCGTCACGCTCGATTTGCTTCAATACGTGCCGCTCGACGATCCGATCAAGATCTCGCGGCTGACGATCCGCAATACGTCGGGGCGCCGCCGTCGCCTGAGCATCACCGCCTATGTCGAGTGGGTGCTCGGGCCCGCGCGCGCTTCTTCTGCGTTTTCGGTGGTGACCGAGAGCGATCTCGAGACCGGCGCGCTGTTCGCGCGCAACCCGTGGAATCTGACGTTCGGATCGCGTGTTGCCTTTGCGGATCTGGGCGGACGGCAGAATGCCTGGACTTGCGACCGGCGAGAGTTCCTCGGACGCAATGGCACGCTCGACCGTCCGGCTGCTCTTGCAGGCGAGGAACCGCTTTCGCAGCGGGCCGGTGCTGGCCTCGATCCCTGCGCCGCGCTGCAGACGCGGGTCGAGCTCGAGCCGCAGGGCACCGTCGAAATCGTTTTCTTTCTAGGCGCGGCACCGAGCCCGGCCAAGGCACGGTCGCTGATCGCCCGCTATCGGCAGGCCGATCTCGATCGCGTCCTGCGCGAAGTCGTCGCGTACTGGGACGATCTGCTCGGCGCAGTGCAGGTGAAAACGCCAGATCGGTCGCTCGACCTCATGCTCAATCGCTGGATGCTCTACCAGACGCTCGCCTGCCGCCTGTGGGCGCGCTCGGCGTTCTACCAGGCGAGCGGCGCTTACGGCTTTCGCGACCAGCTGCAGGATGGCATGGCGCTCGCGCTGTCGCGACCGGAGATCACGCGCGCCCACCTGCTGCGCGCCGCGGCGAGGCAATTCGTCGAAGGCGATGTACAGCACTGGTGGCTGCCGCATTCGGGCCAGGGCGTGCGCACGCGCATCTCGGACGACCGGATCTGGCTCGGCTACGCGACCGCCCACTATGTCGAGACCACCGCAGACCTGGCGGTGCTGGACGAGCCCGTGCCATTCCTCGAAGGTCAATCGCTGCGGCCCGGCGAACACGACTCGTATTTCCAGCCCGCGGTCGCGGACGAGGCCGGTTCGCTTTTCGAACATTGCGCGCGAGCACTCGATCAGAGCCTCACCATCGGCGAACACGGCTTGCCGCTGATCGGCAGCGGGGACTGGAACGACGGCATGAACCGGGTCGGCGAGCAGGGCCGTGGCGAGAGCGTCTGGCTCGGCTGGTTTCTGCACGCGACGCTTTGCGCATTCGCACCTTTGGCCAGCGCGCGAGGGGAAGACGCGCGCGCCACGAGCTGGCGCGCGCATGCGGTTGCGCTGAAAGCCTCGCTCGAACGCGACGGCTGGGATGGCGATTGGTACCGCCGCGGCTACTACGACGACGGTACGCCGCTCGGCTCCTACGCAAGCGACGAATGCCGGATCGACTCGATCGCGCAATCCTGGGGCGTATTGTCCGGCGCGGCGGATCCAGCGCGCGCGCTGCGCGCCATGGCCGCGGTGGACGAGCAGCTCGTGCGCGCGGACGACGGGGTCGCGCTGCTTTTTGCACCGCCCTTCGAGCGCACGCCGCTGGATCCTGGATACATCAAGGGCTATCCGCCCGGCATCCGGGAAAATGGCGGCCAATATACGCATGCGGCCGCGTGGTCGGTGATCGCCTTTGCCTTGCTGGGGCAGGGAGACAAGGCCGCGCGCCTGTTCTCGCTTCTGAATCCGATCAACCGCGCGAGCACTCGAGCCGACGTGCAGCGCTACAAAGTCGAGCCTTACGCGGTCGCCGCGGACGTCTATTCCGTCGCACCCCATGTCGGGCGGGGTGGATGGACCTGGTATACCGGATCCGCCGGATGGCTGTACCGCGCGGGCCTCGAAGCGATCCTCGGCGTTCGTCGAGCCGGGAAGTTCCTGCTGCTCGACCCCTGCATCCCGACGGCATGGCCCGGGTTCGAAATCGTCGTGAAGCATGGCTCCGCGCGCTACGAGATTGCGGTCGAGAACCCGCGCGGCGTGAATCGTGGCGTCGCTTACGCCGAACTGGATGGCAAGACGTTGCCGGAGGGCCCGGTGCGCATTCCGCTTGCCGATGACGGGGCAACTCACAAGGTGAGCGTGCGCCTGGGGGAGCGTGTGCTGCGTGAGGCCGTCGCGAGCCGCACCGCCTAGCGGGTCAGCGTCAGCAGGATGTCGGCGTACCAGGCGCAGTTCAGATCGAGATGCTCATCCTGCCCGGCATCGCGGCCGGCCATGTCCATCCGCGTCGCATGCACCCCGAGCAGCATCCAGGGGAACTCCGCACGACCGGCTCGCGGGGTCGGTGCGCGAACGACCACCGGTGCTCCGCTCGTGCCTCGGTGCATGCGCGCGTCGGTCAGGAAATATCCGTTGCCCTGAAACCGGATTCCGAACGCCGAAGCAATGACCGCCTGCCGGGCGACCGGGAGCCGATGCAGCGCGTCGTGAAAGCCGAGCGGAAAACCGACGATGAGCACCGAGGTTCCTACTTCGATCTGATCGAGCTGCGCGATCAGGTGCGCCGGCGTAAACGTCCGGAAAAACAGCGTCGCCGGCAACGCAGAACGCTGGAGCTCCAGCACCACTACGTCGACCGGGCCTTTCGAATCTCGCCCTTCCCGCCACACCGATTTGCGGTTGCGGTAAAGAGGAATGGAAAACTGCCGCGTCACCGCCACGTTCTCCGCGTCGACATGCAGCTCGATCTCGAGCCGGTCCGGATGATGCGCGCTTGCCTCGTCCAGTACCACGTGCCGGCTCGTCACGAGGAACAACCGGCCGTCCCGCTCGAAGAAGAACCCGGTGGCGCTGGTGAGCGCTTTCTGCCCGGACATCGTCGTGACGCGCGTCACGGCGAGAAGCAAAGATTCAATCATTCAATGCTTCGCTGCGTGCGCGCCAGCTCAGGCGAAGCGGCGCGAGGGAGCGAATGAACCGTTCGCGACGGTTCGTCGGTCAGGCGCCCTTGCGTGTTCCGGGCTGGGGCGTTCTCGTCGCCGCAGCAGCAGGCGACGATGGCGGCGGGGCGACCTTTTTCGGTTGCTTCGGTTTCTTCGTCTCCCGATTGCTTCGTTGCACGCCTTTGGGCATTCGATGGCTCCTGTCTGGATGGGGCTACGGCAGTTTCCGTGCAGCTAGCGGCCGGTGTGCCGGCCCATGCGCCTTCGGTTACGGGATCGCGACGACGCCGGCTGCGGATTGCGCCGGGGTGCAGGCCCTGGACCGCCCCTTCCTTTCACCGCCGGCCGTGGGGCCCCGCTGCCCTGCAGCGTCTGGATCCTGCGGATCTCGGCAGTGAGTGCGTCGATGTTCGCGGCACGCGCGGCAGCGCTGGCACCATGCAATTCGGATCCTTCCTGCGCCCCTTGCAAGGCGGCGTTCAGCCTGCGGAGCGAGTAATCGCGCGCCACCGCCGAACCGGATTCCTTTTCGATCTCGCGCCTGTGCATTTCGATGTTGGCGATAAGGTCGGTAACTTCGTCAAGATCGATCCCATGCTCCGGCGCACTTTCCGTGCTCATTCGAGGCTCCTCAGGCATGCAGCGCAGCCTTTGCAGTAAAAGTAATCAAATACTGAGCGCTGGCCTTCCTGTCAATAAAATCTGCCGTCGCGGCGCGCGGGGCTCAGGAGCTGCGCCTGCGGTGCAGATGAGAATCGATCAGCGCGTCGGCGCCGCGACCGACGTTGCGCGCCGGGCCGCGCACGCCGAGCACCGTGCTGACCTGGGCGCCCTCCATCAGCAGGAACAGCTCGTCGGCGAGGACCGCCGGCTCTTCGGCCCCGGTGCGGCCGCACAGCTCGGCCAGCCGCGCGCGCAGTTTTGCCTTGTGACCCTCGATCACTTTCTTGGCCGGATGGTCTTTTTCCCGGATTTCGACCGCCGCATTTGCCATCGGGCAGCCCCGTGCCGCAGGATCGGAAACGTGTTTGACGAGCAGCTCGAACGCGACCCTCAGCTGCTTTCGCGCGTCGCCCGGATACTTCTGCGACATGGCCTCCCAGGCCTGCCAGAACTTCGCATCATGGTCGCGCAGCCACTCGGCCACCAGCTCGTCCTTCGACAGAAAGCTGCGGTACAGGCTCATCTTGGTCGTATCCGCACGGGCGGCAATCGCATCCACTCCGACTGCGCGGATTCCATTGCGGTAGAAAAGTTCGGACGCGGTTTCGAAGATGCGCTTGCGCGCGCTTGGGCGCGCGGGGTTTCGTTTGCGGACCATCTTCGCTTCCTTACGTGGGAGTTACCGGTCAGTATCATGGTACCCGATTCGAGACGGGCTGCGCCGTGCCGGGCACGGTCTTCTTTTGCGCCTGCCGGAGCCGATAGCCGCGGTAGATCAGTGCGACGCCGCCCCAGACCGCAATCGCCACGAGCGGATACGCGAGCGCCTGCGGAAAGACGGCGAAGAGGAGCGCCAGCGCGCACAGCAGCAGCCCGGAGCCGAACGCAAGCCGCGCTTCGATCGGTCCGAGCGCGCGGCGGTTCGTGAACGCGGCGCCGATCACGTTGCCGATGCGGACCGCTCCGGCCGCCGCGCGCCCGGCGCTGCCGCGGCTCATGCGGCCCGGGCGAGCGAGCCGCGGCGTGCCGGTCGCATACGGCTTGCGTCGTTCGTCGAGCACGATTTCGGTCGCGTTCTGCAGATCCTCCAGGTACATTTCCTCCATCTGCTGCGCGAACGCCTTGTCTTCGATGACGGCGTCGAGCTCGCAATTGCCGAACCAGCTCGCGATATTGAGGTTGGTCGATCCGACCCGCGCCCAGCGCCCGTCGGCGACCGCGGTCTTCGCATGCAGCATCGGGCCGTTCCACTCGAACACGCGCACGCCGGCCTCGAGCAGCGGGCGGTAGCCCGCCCGCGAAAGCGGCCGCACCAGCGGAACGTCGGTGGCATTCGGCATCAGCAGGCGCACGTCGACGCCGTCTCGTGCCGCGGCGCCCAATCCTTCGACGAACGAAGCGGTCCCGGCGTAATACGCGTCGGTAAGCCACAAGCGCTCGCGCGCGAGCGCCGCGACCAGTTGGTCGACGCGAATCATGCCCGCCGTTGCCGGCACGGTGGCGACGATGCGCAGCGCGGCTTTGCCGGCGGGGTCGGGGTTCGCGCTCGCGGGTTTCTCGGGAAGCCGCTCGCCCGTCATCGCCCAGACCTGGGCGAAGGCGGTTTCGATCTCGGCGACCGCTGGCCCGCGCACTTCGATTCCCGTATCACGCCAGGGCTCGAGGTTTTTCTCCGGGATTCCCTCCCAGCGCTTTCCCACGCAAAGGCCGGTGATGAAGGCGACCCGAGCGTCGACCGCGAGCATCTTGCGATGGTCACGCGACAGCCAGCCAAACGGCGACTCGAGCCGGGGCGGGTTGTAGCAGCGCACTTCGACGCCGCCCGATCGCAGCCGGTTCCAGAAGGCGCTCGATGCCGTGCCGGCGCAACCCATCCAGTCGTAGATCACCCGTACCGCCACGCCCTCGCGCGCCTTCGCGAGGAGGGCATCGGCGAAGCGGTTTCCGGTCTCGTCTTCGTAGAAGATGTAGTTCTCGAAGTGGACGTGGCGGCTCGCCGCTCCGATCGCCTCGAGCCATGCGGGGTAGTTCTCGCGCGCATCGCGGAGCAAGCGCACGCCGTTGCCTTCGATCAGCCCCGCGCCCGCGGCGCGCGAAAAGGCCTGGTCGGCCAGCTGTCGCACGGTCGTCATGGCGGATCACCGGAGCGATCAGGCACGGACATACTCTTCTGGCATCCTTTCTATCACAGCCCTCGGCGCGCCCTTCAGGAGCGCTCGGTCGCAGGCGCTTTCGCCGCCGGGTACTCGGGCTGGATGTCAAAGCCGAGCAGGCTGTGCGCTTTGCGAAGCGCGGCCTCGGCCTCGGCGGGCTCCTGGGTGCCAGAAAACATGAACCCGAGGTAGCTTGCGCCATCGGGAGGCGGAGCGATGATCTGGCCCGGCTGCGCCGTAATCGTGATGCCGGTGATTCCGGGAACGGATCGCGCGCAATCGAGGCCTTCGACGTCGCGATAGATGCCTCTGCGGGGAATGGGGATCATCATCACCCCTGCGGCGCCGGCTGCGCGCACGAGCGGGACCGGTTCGCCAAGCGCCTGCCGCAGGATCAGCTCCTCCAGGCTCATCCCGAGCGCATGCGTGAGCACGCGCCCGCACAGGCCGCCGATCGAGCGCGCCGCAATCTCGAGAATCCATACGCCGTCGGCGTTGACGCGCACCTCGGCGTGCACAGGGCCGGTGATGAGCCCGGCGGCTGCGCAGGCCCGGGCGACCTCCCGGCGGACGCGCTCCTGGAGTGCTCCGGGCAGTCGAGACGGCGTCACGTAGATCGTTTCCTCGAAGTACGGGCCGTCGAGCGGATCGGGCTTGTCGAACAATGCCAGGGTCGTCAGTTCGCCCTCCTCGAGCACTGCCTCGAGCGCGTGCTCCGTTCCCGGGATGAAATCCTCGATGACGATCCCGAGCTTTGCGGCGTCCCGGTCCGAGTTCGCCTGGATCGCGCGCACACGACGGATCGCGCTCACGAGTTCTTCGGGTCCGTCCGCGCGGATCACGCCGCGGCTTGCCGACAGGCGCCTTGCCTTCGCCACCACCGGAAACTGGAGATGCCGCGCAAGCTCGTGAGGGTCATCGCCATCCGCCAGGGGCTGGAATGCCGGACACCGAAACCCGCCCCCGGCGAGGAGCTGCCGAAACGCAAGCTTGTCGCGCACGCGGCGCACGGCGGCGGCAGGGTTTCCGCCAAGTCCTAGCCGCTCGGCAAGCAGCGCCGCGAGCTCTACGCCCGAATCGTCCACCGCAAGCACCGCGTCAGGCCTGCTGCCGATCTGCTCGAGGACCTGGTCCGCCGCCAACTCCGGCTGGTCGAAATGCAACGACAGGATCGGCGCCATTCCCCAGATCGGCGCCAGCTGATGACAAAAATCTGCCGCAGCGATGATCTGGACCTCGAGTTTCGCGGCGGCCGCCAGAAAGTCGCTGTTGCGATAACCCGTTGTCGGCAGGAGCACCAAAGCACGTTTCATGAGCCGGCCGGACTATCGTTCAACGGGTTCGTTCATGTTTGTCCTGAGCATACTGGTCTTCGCCGTTGGCCTCATTCGTGCTTCTTCTTTACGCTGGAACTCAAACCAAAGGAACAACGATGAAACATCTGATGCTATCTGCCGCGGCAATCGTTGTCGCGTTCGGGCTGGGCGCATGCGAGAGAGAAACCAGTACCGTGGAAAAAGGCGGTACCACCGTCGTGCAACCCACGACGAAGGAGAAAGAAACCGTGGTGCTGCCGACGCCCGGGCCGGCCGGACCTGCGGGGCCCGCGGGCGCGGCCGGCGCGCCGGGCAGCGACACGGGTTCGGTTTCGTCGGAAACCAAAAAAGAGACGACGACCGAAACCAGCAGGGAAACGAAGAAAGAGTAGCGAAATTACAGCAGCTGCGCCCCTCCCATTCACAGGGATCGCAGCTGCTGCTCCGTAGGTTCTGCGCAGCAATACCACGGCTCGGAGAGTCTCGGGATCGGCTCGCCGATGTCCGCCGGAATCGCCGGTGCCTTGCGCACCAGCGCTTCGTGCGCCATTCGCCAGATTGCTGCGAACGTGTCGCGGCGCGAAACCTGGCCGGCCTCTGCCCGTGCCACCAGCGCCTGCACCTCTCGCTGCAGGCGGTCGACGCGCGGGTCGGCATGCCGCCACGGATAGCCGAGCAGCTTGCCATCGAAAGGAAGAAGCGAGTCGCCGAACCCGGGCAGCTCCAGCAGGCGTGAGCCTGCCGGAACGAGCAGCCGGATGCTGAGCTGCACCGGCGGCACGCTTTCCACGAGCTGCAACTCGAGGATGCGCTCGAGCAGCGCGATGTAGCCTTCCAGCGTGGTCCAGGGAGTGAACGCGACGAACGTGGGCGCCAGCGCGATTCCGGCCGCACGCGTCAGCGCTACGGCCTGATCGAAGTCGCGGCTGGTGTGATTCTTCGCGAGAAGCCCGAGCACGTCGTCGTCGACCGCCTCGACCGCCGAAGTCACGAAAAGACAACCAGCGCCGCCCAGCTCGGGCAGCAGCACCGCGTGCTGGATCAGGTGCTGAATCTTGATGGTGGCGTCGAACGTCAGGTCTGGAAATTCCTCATGCAACGCGCGCGCAAGCCGCATCGCATGGGTCGGACCGTTGAAGAAGTCCGGATCGCCAAATGAGATGTGCGTCGCGCCCATCGCCACCTGCTGGCGGATGTCCCCGAGCACCACCTCTGCCGGGACCGCGCGGAATCGGCCCCGATACACCGGCACCACCGGGCAGTGGCGGCACAGATGCTTGCAGCCGCGACTCGCCTCGGCGAATCCGGCGACTCGCCGGGTGCCGTCGGGAAGCACGAGTTGCGCGTAGCGCGAAAGCGCTGGCAGCCCGCTGCGGTCGGGAACCACGAATGGAACGCTGCCCAGGCTCACCACCGGCGGCTGCGCGCCGCTGTCCGAGCGGTTCGCTCGTAGCCTTTCGCAGAGCGAGATCAGCGCCGGCTCCGTTTCGCCGCCGAGGACCGTGCCCGCGCCGATGGAGCGCAGCAGCCCTTCGTTCATCGGCGCATACAGCCCATAGATGCACAGGTGCGCCTCCGGCGCGAGTTGACGTATGCGCGGCAGCGCTTCGACCGCGATGCGGGTCGCGGTGTGCATGCCGATATAGATTGCGACGAGGCGCGCGTCGCGCAGAATCCGCGGATCGAGCGTCTGCAACGAAAGGTCCACGCATTTCACCGCGAAGCCAGCGTGCTTGAGCAGCGCGGCCGGCTCGGCGAGCGCAAACGGCTGGCGCCCGAGCTCGTAGGGACTGATCAGGACGACGCTGAAGGGCCGCGTCGCGGGCATGGCTACTTCGCCTTCGGGCGCGCTTCGAATGGCGCCGGCCCGGGTTCGCGGCTTGCGCCGGCCTGCTCGATTCGCTCGAGGTAGTGCTGCCACATCGCATCCTGCTGCTCGCCGAACTCGTAGAGCAGCTCCCAGGAATAGATGCCCGTGTCGTGGCCGTCGGAAAAATGCAGCTGCATGGCGTAGCTGCCGACCGGATCGACGCTGGTGATTTCGACGTTCTTCTTGCCGGCCTGCAGCACTTCCTGCCCGGGTCCGTGGCCGCGCACTTCCGCCGAAGGCGAATGCACGCGCAGGAATTCGAACGGCAGCCGGAACGTCTTGCCGTCGTCGAACGAAATCTCCAGCACGCGGGATTTCTGGTGCAGTTTGATCTCGGTGGGTTGCGGCGAGTCCATGTGTGCTGTGGCGCGGCTTGCGAAAAGCGCGCCGCGCGAAGGATTATTTCTGCTGCGGCGGGACGTAGCCGGCGGCGGTGTCTGCGCCGCCGCCGAAGAAATGCTGCTCCATCTGCTGCGCGAGATAGTCGCGCGCCTTCTTGTCGGCGAGATTGAGCCGGTTCTCGTTGACCAGCATCTTCTGATGCTCGAGCCACTGCTTCCACGCCTCCTTCGAGACGTTTTCGAACAGGCGCTTGCCGAGCTCGCCCGGGTACGGCGGGAAATCGAGCCCTTCGGCCTCGCGCCCGAGCTTGATGCACTTCACTGTGCGTGCCATGGGCGGATTTTACCGGATCGGCGGCTTCTCGAAGTTCTTCAGCCGCACCTTGCCGTTGACGAACTGCACCGCGATGACGGCATCCTTCGTCACCCAGCGCGAAGAGGTGCCCGAGAGGCCGAGCACGTTCACGCTCGAGGACTCGCTGGGCGGGCCGAGCAACGCATGCACTTGCGGCTCGCTCATCCCGTCCCGGACCTTGGCGAAGTTCTCCTGCGTGACCTTGGAGCACGCGCCGAGCGCGAGGAGCGCGGCGAATGCAAGAGCGCGAAGCCGCATCACGCCACTATAATCGATCCATGATCGTGCGGCCCGCCTCGGCTGCGGACTTTGCGTCCATCCAGTCGATCTATGCGTACCACGTGCGGCATGGCCTTGCCTCGTTCGAGGAGGAGCCCCCGTCGCTCGAAGAGATGCTCGCCCGGTTCGACGATGTCAGCGAGCGCGGCCTGCCTTACCTCGTGGCGGAGGAAGCCGGCGAGGTTTTCGGCTATGGCTATTGCGCGCTCTATCGGACGCGTTCTGCCTATCGCCACTCGCTGGAAGACTCGGTCTACGTCCGGGAAGGGCTGCACCGCAGGGGGATCGGCAAGGCGATCCTTGCCGACCTCATCGTGCGCTGCGAGCGGCTCGGCTACCGGCAACTGATCGCGGTGATCGGCGACAGCGCACAGGCGGCTTCGATCGGCCTGCACGCGCACCTGGGGTTTCTCAGGGTCGGCACGCTGCGCTCGGTCGGCTTCAAGTTCGGCCGCTGGGTGGACACGGTGCTGATGCAACGGCCGCTCGGGCCGGGCGACGGCGCGCGGCCCTAGTCAGGGGATGATGACAACCTTGCCTTTCGCCTTGCGCGACGCGAGCAGATTCATCGCTTCGCCCGCGCGCTCGAGCGGAAAGGTCGCCGAGACGTGCGGCTTCAACTTTCCCTCCGCGTACCAGTGCGCGAGCTGGCGCGCGCTCTCGGCGAACGTCCGGGGCTCGCGCCGCGCAAAGTCGCCCCAGAACACGCCGACGATCGAAGCGCCCTTGAGGAGCGCAAGGTTGAGCGGCAGCTTCGGGATTTCGCCGGCGGCAAAGCCGATCACGAGCAGCCTGCCGCGCCAGGCGATCGAGCGGAACGCGGGCTCGGTGTACGGCCCACCGACCGCGTCGTAGATGACGTCGACCCCCTTCGCAGCGGTCAGTTCCTTGATGCGCTCGCGCAAGTCCTCGCGGGAGTAGTTGATCGTCTCGTCCGCGCCGTGCGAGCGGCATACGTGCAGTTTTTCGTCGCTCGATGCGCACGCAATCACGCGAGCACCGAGCGCCTTGCCGATCTCGATCGCGGCAATGCCGACGCCGCCGGCTGCGCCGAGCACGAGCAGCGTCTCCCCTGCGCGCAGGCCGCCGCGGTCGCGCAGCGCATGATCGGTGGTGCCGTAGGTGAGGATGAACGACGCGCCGCTTTGGAAATCCATGCCCTCGGGCAGGGGCAGCAGGCGCGACGCCTCGGTCTTCACTTCCTCGGCGAACGCACCGTAGGTCGTGAACGCGATCACCTTGTCGCCGGGCTTCGCATGCCGCACGCCTTCGCCGACCTCCTTGACGATCCCGGCCAGCTCGCTCCCCGGCGAGAACGGCAGCGGCGGCTTGAACTGGTATTTGTTCTGGATGATCAGCACATCCGGGAAGTTCACGCTCGCCGCCTTCACGGTGAGCACCACCTCTCCGGGGCCGGGCGTGGGCGAAGGCACCTCCTCGATCACCAGCGACTCAGGCGGCCCGAATTGCTTGCACAACACTGCTTTCAAGTGGTTCTCCTTGCGAGCGGCGCCTAGAATGGCCGTATGACGTCGCTTATTTTGCACCATTACCCCGTTTCCCCGTTCGCCGAGAAGGCGCGAGCGATGCTCGGATTCAAGGGGCTTGCATGGCAGTCGGTGCACATTCCGATGATGATGCCCAAGCCCGATCTCGTCGCGCTGACAGGCGGCTATCGGCGCACGCCGATCCTGCAGATCGGCGCCGATGTGTATTGCGACACCGCGCTGATTGCGCGAGTGCTCGAGCGGATCGCGCCCGCGCCGACGCTTTTTCCCTATGGCGACCGGTTCGAGGGCCGGGCGATGAGCTATTTCGCCGACAGCGTGCTGTTCAACATCACGGTGCCGATCGGTTTTCAGCCGGGCGGCATGATGAAGCTGTTCCACCCCGAGATGACGCCCGAAACGCTCGCCGAATTCGGCAGGGATCGCGCCGCGATGCGCCAGGGCGGCACGGTGCGCCGCGGCCCGCTCGCCGAGTGCCGCGCCAACATGGCGCAGCTGATGCGGGGAATCGAAGCGCAGCTCGCGGCGCGGCCGTTCCTGCTCGGCGCAAGCGCGAGCGAATGCGATTTCGCGCTCTATCACGTGCTGTGGCCGGTCTGGAAAGTTCCTTCCACGCGCGCGCTGCTCGAACCGTTCCCGAAGACGCTCGAGTTTCTCGAGCGTGTAGCCGCGTTCGGGCACGGCAAGCCGGAACAGATCACGAGCGTGCAGGCGCTCGGGATCGCGAAGAAATCCAAGCCCGCGTCGATCCAGGATCCGCAGGCGATCGAGACCGACGGGCTAAGGCTCGGTGACGAAGTGCAGGTGATGCCGGTCGATTACGCGTTCGATCCGGTGAAGGGGCAGTTGGTGCATTGCTCGACCGAAGAAATCGCAGTGCGGCGCACGGATGCACGCGCCGGGACGGTCGTCGTGCACTTCCCACGATTCGGGTTCCAGATCACGAAACCTGTTTGAGGGAGGACGGTGGCCCCGAGCTTCATCGCCGAGGCGCAGGCCGTCAGTCTTGACCGTTTCTCGCGTTCGAGCGGGCACTAAGAGGCAAACTATGAGGATGC
>Ga0209640_10001530_pt1 | contig 19655 bp, 17 predicted proteins | sample RifCSP10_1_FD_184018 | JGI IMG/M metagenome (GOLD analysis project Ga0209640, IMG submission 184018) | Soil microbial communities from Rifle, Colorado - Rifle CSP2_sed 10_1 (SPAdes) (version 2) | ecosystem: Environmental > Terrestrial > Deep subsurface > Rock core/Sediment | place: Rifle...
AATGGCGATGACGCCATTCTCATCATTGGACGTCGCCGGCTGAGGCATGGCCGGGCACGAGCTCAGAGCCCAGGAGCCCAGAGCCTATCGCCCCGCCAGCCGTCTCAGCTCCTCGAACCAGTTGACGACGACGTGAATCTGCGTGCCCGTGCTCGTGCCTTCCGCCTGCCGGATTCTGAGAAGATGCCGCCCCTCCGTCAGGACGTCGTACGCCTCGAGGTAGTCGGCGCTCGTGTACAACGGCCGCGGTGTGCCGATCCGTAGTGCTGGCCCCGGCGTCACATCCGCGGTCATCACAGTGGTGCCCTGGAGATACACCAGCGTTCGGCCATCGGCGGACCACGTGGGCCTGATGCCGCCGTCGGTCGACACGAGCACGCGCTCACCTGGACCTGGAAACGGCTGCACGTAGATCTCGACTCGCCCGGAGTCGTCGGACTGGAAGGCCAGCCACCGGCCGTCGGGGGAGAACTGGGCCATGGACTCAGAGGCTGGTGTCTTCACCGCGGGCTGCGGCCGACGATCGCCCTGAAGGGGCAGCACCCAGATGTCGGCACCGGTCTTCGGATCCGTCTCGTCGAAGGCCACCCACTTCCCGTCTGGCGTGACCGACCTCGGGGTCTGGAGGTTCTCACCCGTTGTGAGGCGCTCTTCGGATCCAGTGCCATCGGCCGAAGCCCAGTACACATTGCGGAAGCCGGCCCGTGTGCCGCGATAGATGATGCGCGCCCCGTCGTGCGTCCAGACCGGCCACTGGCTTGATCCGGCGCCTCGGGTCAGCAGCGTCTGCGTGCTACGGGACAGGTCCTGCACCCACACGTTCCAGGTGGCGCCGCTCACCGTCAGCGCCGCCCGCCGGCCATCGGGCGAGATGGCGGCGTCCTCGTACGGGCGCGGCGGCGAGGCCAGGATCGTCGCGCGCCCGTCCGGGCCGATGTCAGCGAGCCGGCGCTCGAACTGCGACGGGCCGGGTACGTATGCCAGCACACCGCCGTCCGACACCGTGTAGTAGGAACCTTCGTTCTCGCGCGCTTCGATGCCAAGTAAGACCGGGGCACCGGTCGTTGCGAGGCGGGCGAGATCGAAGGGGACTGCCGTGAGCTGGCCGGCGCGGCCATAGACGAGGTGTCCCGAGGGAACGTATCGGCCTGTGCTGCCTCCCTCGACGACGACGTCTCGTGCACCGGTATCCAGTCGAAGGACCTGCAGCTCCATCTCATCCCAACCGGGTCCCCTCCAGACCGTGTAGAGAATCGCGCGCCCACCTGGCAGCGCCTGCGGCCACCGGTGGCTCACTTCGCCCTTGTCGCGATCGAGCGTGGTGACAGGCTCCGACATTCCACCGTCAGAAGAGACCTTCCACAGGCCGGAGGCATTGGCCGGCGCGAAGTAAATCGTGCCGTCCTCCGCCCAGGTGGCGCCCGCGGGAGCCGGCGCGTCGCACAACGGCTCGGCGACGCCGCCCTTCACCGACACCTTCTTCAACTGGCCCTGCGCGTAGAAGCCGACCCATTGGCTGTCGGGTGAAAAGAACGGCGACCAGGCGCCTTCCGATCCCTTCGTCGTCTCGATCTCGAGCCCGTCCATCGGGCGCAGGTGCAGGCGTCCGCCGCTGATGTAGGCGAGCCGCGTGCCGTCGGGAGAAATTGCGAGCGGCATCCACGAGTTGCCGATGCCCTGGCTTCCCGCAATCTGTTCACCCGATGGCAGCGTGACGGCAAGACGTACGACCGGCGGTGCAGTGTCTCGGGGAGCCCTCACGCCATTCAACGCCCAGAGCGCGAGCGCGCCGAGAAGCCCCGCGACAGCGAACCCCGCGAGTGCGACGTAGAGTGGAAGCGACCGTCGCCCCGATGGCGGGGGCGGGAGCGTGTCGGCTGCAGTGCCCAGGGCGTCGCCCGTCCCCGAGAGGAGAATTCGCGCCTCGCCAATGTCCCGCAGCCGCGTCCTGGGGTCCTTGTCGAGGCAGCGCCGAAGAAGCTGTCGCACGACGGCCGGAGTCGTAGGGAGCGCATCCCACTCCGGGTCGCGCTGCAGGATCTTCGAGAGTGTGAGCGAGACGTCGTCGCCCAGGAATGCGGCCCGTCCCGTCAGCATCTCGTACAGCACGCAGCCGAAGGCCCAGATGTCCGCCCGCCTGTCGACGGATTTACCGCGCGCCTGCTCGGGACTCATGTAGGCGGCGGTGCCGAGGATCGTGCCGACGCCGGTCATCATCGCCGGGCTCGTGATCGTCGGCGCGATCGACGCCGGGCCCGCGCCGCTCCTGGTCGACCCCGCCTCGGCAAGCTTCGCGAGGCCGAAGTCGAGCACCTTCACCGCGCCATCGGGTCGCAGCTTGATGTTGGCGGGCTTCAGATCGCGATGGACGATGCCGTGATCGTGGGCCGCTTCGAGCGCCTCGGCCATCTGGCGCGCGATGGGGAGCGCTTCCTCCAGCGGAATTGGCCCCTGGGCGATCCTGTCCGCCAGCGTCGGCCCTTCGACCAGTTCGAGCACCAGCGCCCGGTCCTCCATGCCGTAGATCGCCGCGATGTTGGCGTGGTTCAGCGAGGCCAGGACCTGCGCTTCCCGCTGGAAGCGTGCGAGCCGTTCGGGGTCGGCGGCGAAGACGTCCGGCAGGATCTTGAGCGCGACCTCACGCCCCAGCTTCGTGTCCCGCGCGCGGTAGACCTCGCCCATCCCGCCGGCGCCGAGCACGCCGGTGATGTCGTACGCGCCAAGGCGAGTACCAGGAGCAAGTGTCATGTGAAGTGTCGGGCAGACCGCGCGCCGATTGTGTCACAAGGGAATCGGGCGAGTACCACGTCCGGCGGTCCCAGTCGGTCTATACTCTCACCCGCATATCAGTTTTCTGAGGTCCCCATCCCCATGGGTGCTCATGCAGCTCGTCTCCTCTCCCTGATGGCCGCCGCGTGGGCGCTCGCCGCCGCGCCGGCCGCTGCCCAGGTCGACTTCTCGGGTGAATGGGCGCCGCGATTCTGGGAAGACCAGCTCGAGCGGGTGCCCGGACCGGAGCTGGGCGACTTCCTGGGCATCCCGATCAGCGACGCCGCGCGGCTGCGCGCCGAGTCGTGGGACGCGTCGATCCAGACGCTGCCCGAATGGCAGTGCCGGCCGCACTCGGCCGACTACATCTGGCGCGGGCCGTCGCCGCTCACGATTGCAAAGGAGGTGGATCCCGTCTCGCGGCAGATCGTGGCCTTCCACGCCCAGTGGCTTCGCTCGGTGGACCGGGCCGTCTATCTGGACGGCCGGCCCCATCCGCCTGCCGATGCGCTGCACACGTGGAGCGGCTTCTCGACCGCGAAGTGGGACGGCGACATCCTGACGGTCACCGTGACGCACCTCAAGGAAGGGTACCTGCGGCGCAACGGGCTGCCGCGCAGCGACAAGGCCACGCTGACCGAGCACTGGATCCGCAACGGCGACTACCTCACCATCGTCTCGATCGTGAACGACCCGGTCTATCTGACCGAGCCCTTCATCCGCACGACAGATTACGAGCTGGACCTCCACCAGCAAGTGCCGCCGTATCCCTGCGGCGTCGTGCAGGAGGTCGAGCGCGCCAAGGGTGAGGTGCCGCACTTTCTGCCTGGGACCAACCCCTACATGAGCGAGTTCGCGGTCAGGCACGGTCTGCCGATCGAGGCGACGCGGGGCGGCGCCTCTACGATGTATCCGGAGTTCAGAGAGAGGCTGCGGTGACGCTGCGCGCCGTACTGGCCACCGGGATCGCCGTGTTGCTGTTGGCGCCGTCGGCGCGACTCGGCGCGCAACAGGGCCCGCCGCCGCGGATTCAGGCCCTGCACGTGCGCGGCAACATCTACGTCCTCCAGGGCGCCGGAGCCAACATCACGATCTCGGTCGGCAAAGACGGCGTGCTGATGGTCGACACCGGACAGGCGTCGATGGCCGAGCAGGTGCTCGCCGCGATCCGCCGGCTGCAGGACCAGCTCGACTTGCGTGATCCGGCGGCCGGCTGGGGCGCGGAGACGCGTTCGAGCGTGGCCGCTCGAGGAAGCGAGCCGCCTGCCAAGCCAATCCGGTACATCGTCAACACCCACGCGCATCCCGACCACGCGGGGGGAAACGAGACGCTGCGCCGCGCGGGCGTGACGTTCACGGGCGGGAACGTCGCCGGCAACATCGCGGATGCGGGCGAGGGCGCAGCGATTCTGGCGCATCAGAAGGTCTACGAACGCCTGGCGAGGTCGGTTGACGGTGGAAAGGCCGCGCCGCCCGATGCCCAGCCGACCGACACCTACGACTCCGACACGATGAAGCTGAGCCACTTCTTCAACGGCGAAGGCGTGCAGCTCGTCCATCAGCCGTCGGCACATACCGATGGCGACAGCCTGACGTGGTTCCGCGGCTCCGATGTGATTGCGGTCGGTGATCTGTATTCCACGACGAGCTACCCGGTCATCGACGTGAAGCAGCACGGGACGATCAACGGCATCGTCAGCGGGCTGAACCGCATCCTCGATCTGTCGATCGCGGAGTTCCGCACCGAAGGCGGAACGCTCGTCGTGCCCGGGCACGGCCGGTTGAGCGATTCGGCCGATGTCGCGTACTACCGCGACATGGTCACCATCGTCCGCGATCGCGTGCAGGCGATGATCGAAAAGGGCATGACGCTCGAGCAGGTCAGGGCCGCACGGCCGACCGCCGACTACGACCCGCGCTACGGTGCCACGACGGGCCCGTGGACGACGACGATGTTCATCGAGGCGGTCTACAGGACACTCGACGGAAAGTAGGAAGTGCAAAGTTCAAAGTGGGGAAGTAAGTGTGAAGTTCAAAGTGTTCGTCCTCGTGCTGTGCGTCGCCTGTTCAGTGTCGCTCTCGGCCCAGCGAGGAGCGCGGGGCGGCGCGGCGTCGGCGAGGGCGAGGGCGCCCGTGGACCTGACCGGCATGTGGGTGTCGGTCGTCACCGAGGACTGGCGATGGCGCATGCGGACTCCGCCCAAGGGCGACTACACCAGCGTCCCGCTGACCGCGGAAGGGATCAAGGTCGCCGACGGGTGGGACCCGGCGAGGGACGCGGCGGAGGGAGAACGCTGTCGTGCCTTCGGCGCCGCGGCGATCATGAGGGTGCCTGGCCGGGTTCGCATCACGTGGAGCGACGAGGCCACGATGAGGGTGGAGACTGAAGCGGGCACGCAGACACGCACCTTCTCGTTCGGCGAGGCCCGGACCGCTCGTGAAGCAAGCTGGCAGGGTGCGTCGGTTGCCAACTGGCAGTTCGCCGGCGGCGGCGGATCGCCTCGCGGTGGCGCGGCGTCGGCGCGAGGCGGCTCACTTCGCGTCGTCACGACTGGTCTGCGGCCGGGTTACCTGCGGAGCAACGGCGTCCCGTACAGCGCGAACGCGCGTGTGACGGAGTACTTCAACCGGGTGAATGAACCGAATGGCGATTCATGGCTGATTGTCACCACGATGGTCGAGGACCCGCAGTACCTGACGGCCAGGTTCGTGACGAGCTCGCACTTCAAGAAGCTGCCGGATGGCTCGGCGTGGAATCCAGGGCCATGCGAGTGAACGACGGGTTCTTGGGTGCTCGGGTGCTCGGAGTTCTCTGCGCCTTGCTCGTCGCGGCTGCGCCCGGAGTCGGCTTCGCGCAGAACGCGTCGGATGAGGCCGCGGGGAAGGCCCTGTTCAACGGCCTGTGCGTCACGTGCCACGGGTTCGATGGCGCTGGAGGCGCCGGGCCGCCGCTCAATCGCCCGCGACTGCTCTCTGCTCCCGACGATGCCTCGCTGCGCCGGATCATCAGCGAAGGCATTCCCGATCGCGGGATGCCCAGAGTGCGGCGTGTGCTGGAAGACGAACTGGGTCAGCTCGTCGCCTACGTCCGTTCGCTCGGGCGCGTCTCGCGGCCGCCCGTTCGTGGGAACGCGCAACGAGGCGCGCAGTTGTACGCGAAGCTCGGTTGCGCCGGCTGTCATATCGTCAGCGGTCAGGGAGGGCCTCTCGGGCCGGAGCTGAGCGCGATCGGCTGGCTTCGCGGGGCGGATTACCTGCGCCAGGCGATCCTCGAGCCCGCGGCCAGGCTGCCCCAGGGAACGCTGCCCATCCCGTCGCGAGGCTACAGCGAGTACCTGCCGGTGACGGTCGTGATGCGCGACGGCCGCGAGGTCCGCGGTGTTCGGCTGAACGAGGATGTCTTCACGATTCAGCTTCGGGACGCGAGCGGCAGATTCCATTCCGTGCGGAAGAACGATGCCGCGCTGATACGGAAGGAGACCACGGCGAGCCTGATGCCGAGCTACGCGAACCGGCTCGCCGCCGGCGAGATCGACGATCTGGTGGCGCATCTCTCGACGCTTGGAGGTCCACGGTGAGCGAACGACTGCGGTGGGCGATGGTGGCCACAACGCTGCTGGCCTCTGTGCTGGCCGGCCGTCTCGCGGCTCAAGTGCCCTACGAACGGCTGGTGAAGGCGGTGAGCGAGCCGCAGAACTGGCTGACGTATGCGGGATCGTACAGGTCGCACAGGTACTCGGCTCTGGACGGGATCAACCGGAAGAACGTCTCCTCGCTGAAGGTCGCCTGGGCGTATCAGATTCAGCGCGCCGGCATCGTCGAGACCTCGCCCCTCGTGGTGGACGGCGTGATGTATCTGACGGAGCCCCCAAGCACGGTCACCGCGCTCGACGTGCGCAGCGGGCGGCCGCTCTGGACGTACTCGCCGGCGATCCCGCCCGACGTCATCATCATCGGGTCGCCGCCGGTCAACAGGGGCGTGGCCATCCTCGACGACACCGTCTTCGTCGGCACGGTGCACGGACACCTGATCGCGCTCGATGCGCGGTCGGGCGCGGTCCGATGGGACACGACCGTCGAGGACAACACGCAGGGGTTCTACCTCACGCTGGCGCCGCTTGCGCTCGACGGCAAGGTCATCGTCGGCGTCTCCGGCGCCGAGGCGGGGATTCGAGGCTTCGTCGATGCATACGATGCGAAGACTGGGAAGCTGATCTGGCGGACGCACACGATCCCTGCGCCGGGGGAGCCCGGCTCCGAGACGTGGGGGAAGGGCGACGGCTGGAAGACCGGCGGCGGCTCGACGTGGCTGACCGGCTCGTTCGATCCGGAGCTGAATCTTCTGTACTGGGCCACTGGCAATCCGGCGCCAGACTGGAACGCGGAGAACCGGCCAGGCGACAACCTGTATACCGACTCGGTGCTCGCGATGGACCCCTCGACCGGCAGGATCAGGTGGCACTTCCAGTTCACGCCCGAGGACGTTCACGACTGGGATGCGAACGAGACGCTCGTGCTCTTCGAGGCGGAGATCGGCGGCCGCGAGCGAAAGGTCATCGCCCAGGCCAATCGCAACGGCTTCTACTACGTGCTCGATCGGGCGACGGGGGAGTTCCTGACCGGGGTGCCGTATGCGAAACAGACGTGGGCGGAGGGGCTCGACGCCGTGGGACGCCCGATTCGGCAGAAGGGCATTGCGCCGAGTCTCGAGGGGACGCTCGTCTTTCCGAACATCCTTGGCGCAGCCAACTGGTTCAGCCCGAGCTACAGCCCGCAGACGAAGCTGTTCTACCAGGCTGCGCGCGAGATGGGCACGATCTACTTCAAGGGCCCGGCCGCCTACAAGCCGGGCATGGCGTTCACCGGTGGGGGAGGGCGCCACGTCAACGGCGACGATGCCTCGGGCGCGATTCGAGCGCTCGATGCGACGACGGGAAAGCTGAAGTGGGAGTTTCCGCTGCTGTCGCCTGGATACACGAGCCTCCTGTCGACGGCCGGGGGTCTCGTCTTCGGCGGCTCGGAGGAAGGAAACTTCTTCGCGCTCGACGCCGAAACGGGCGCGCCGCTGTGGGACGTGCAGCTCGGGGCCGCCGTGCGCGGCATCCCGATCTCCTACGGCGTGGACGGCAAGCAGTACGTGGCGATCGCGGCAGGGTTCACGCTGTTCGTCTTCGCGATCTGAGAGATGACGCGGGGGCTGAAGCCCACGCTCTACGCCTGCCCCAGGCGACGTCGAGCGCAGGCTTCAGCCTGCGCGTGTCTCCGCTACAATGCCCCGATGACCAGTTGGGCGGGGGCCTCCCCGTGTCGCCGCTTCCTTCTTTCGCTGCTGGCCCTCGTTCTGACGGCCCTTCCTTCCGCCGCTGCCACCGTCTCGGGTCGCGTGTCCGATTCCACCGGCGGCGTCCTGCAGGGCGCGCGCGTCGTCGTTCGCGGCCTGGCCACCGGGCTCGAGTCGGCGGCCGAGACGAACGCCGATGGTCGATTCGAGATCGACGTGCCGGTGTCGGGCACGTATCTCGTCATCGTGACGCGCTCTGGCTTCTCGGAGGCGGCGCGCACGGTCGAAGTCACGAGATCCGACGAGAGGCTGGACGTGCCCGTCCAGCTCGAGATCGGGCTGTTCAGCGCCGAGGTGAGCGTGACGGCGGCCCGCGCCGAACGTGAGGCCCGACAGATTCCGCTGCACGTCGGCACGCTGACGAGGGAGGCCGTCGAGCAGAGCAACACCCTCTCCTCCGGCGATGCGCTCGCCAGCGCCGCCAACATCACCCCGGTCGGCAACGGCCCGTTCGGCGTGCGTCCGCGTCTGCGCGGGCTCGATTCGACGCGTCTCCTCGTGCTCGTCGACGGCGAGCGCCTCAACACCGCCCGGCAGGCAACCGATCGCACGGGTGCGGAAGTGGGGCTCATTTCGCCTGATGCTGTGAGCCGGATGGAGATCGTCAACGGAGCCGGCACGCTGCTTTACGGGTCCGATGCGCTGGCCGGCACGATCAACATCGTCACCAACGAGCCGTCGTTCTCGCCGGATCGGCGGTGGATCTACGGGTTCAACGGCTTGTACAGCTCCAACGAGAACGGGGCCCGTGGAACTGTGACGCTCGGCGTGACCGATCCCCGCTACGCCGTTCGCGTGCAGGCGGGCGCCGAGTCCTACGACAACTACTCGGCGGGCAGCTTCAGCGTGGAAGACACGAACTTGCTGTTCGCGTCGGGCGCGCTCGACCGGTCGGACACGATCGACGACAACTTCGGATTCCGCTTCGGTGCGTTCCCGGATCCGTTCAACGAGCCCTACGTCCGCACGGGCACTGAGATCTCGAGCTCGGGGGCGAGAGGGCAGTTCCTCAACGTGTCGAGCCTGGTGAAGGTGGGCGAGAAGCGGTCCCTGCGCGTGCGCTATCAGCGCCGCCGGATGGACGACATCGGCTTCCCGGATTTCGTTCCGCCGTACTTCTTCAATGCCACCTCGCTTCCCCGCAGCGACCTCGATCGGGTCTCGGCACGCTACGAAGCGCAGGATGTGACGCCGTGGCTGGCGAACCTCTCGCTGACGGCTCACTACCAGCGGACAGAGCGCCTTCTGCAGAACGTGCTGCCGATCCAGTTCCCGGCGCCGACGCCCGTGGCCTTCTTCCCTATCGCCGTGATGCGGCTCAGCGTGCTCTCCGAGACGGAGCAGCGCGTCTCGACTCCGGGCGTCGACCTGCAGGCCGTGTTCGTTCCATCTCCTCGCCACGTGCTGACGACCGGGTTGACCTTCTACCGCGATCAGAGCAGCGATGCGCGCACGACCACTACGACGACATCGATGGTGGGGCAAGTCGTGCTCGGCCAGCGCGGTCCGTCGGCGGTCGTGTTCCCGTCACCGGTGCAGCTCGGTCCACCCTCGATCGCCCACCCGGTGCGTGTGCCGGACGCGAGCCTTCGAGACATCGCTCTGTTCGCCCAGGACGAGTGGCGGCTGCGGCCGAACCTGTCGCTCGTCGCCGGGCTTCGAGGCGATTTCTACAACGTGACCAGTGAACCCACGCCGGGCTACGACGTGGCCTCCGTGGTGGCTGGCGCCGTTCCGGCGATCGACCCGTCTACGCTGCCCGATCCCGACGGCGCCACCTACGGCCGGAAGGCGCTGACCGGCGACATCGGCCTCGTCGCCAACACCGGTGGCCGAGTCAGTCCGTTCGTCCGCTTCGGCCGCAGCTATCGGCACCCCAATCTCGAGGAGATGTTCTTTGCCGGGCCGGCCACGGCCGGCAGCATCGCTCCCAACGTGAAGGTCAAGCCCGAGCAGGGGAACAACCTCGATGGCGGCGCCACGTTCCGCTTCAGGCACATCTCGGGAGGCGCCTATCTCTTTCTCAATCAGTACAAGGACTTCGTCGTCCAGGACCTGACCACGGCGATGACGCCGGCTGGTCCGCTCGTGCAGACCACCAACTACGCCGACGTCCGGATCCACGGGCTGGAGCTGTCCGCGGACGCGCCCGTCATCGTCGACTACGGCGTCGTGACGATCAGTGCCTCCGGCGCCTTCAGCCGCGGCACCATCACGAAGGGAATCAACCCGCTGGACGGGAGCGCCCTCGACGGGGAGCCGGCCGACAACATCACGCCCGTGAAGGTGCTCGTCTCGGCACGGTTCACAGAGCCGGGCGGGCGCTGGTGGATGGAATACGGCGTTCGTACGCAGACGGACGTGACTCGGATCACGCCGACGCTGCTGACCTCACCGTTCCGGGTCGCGCAGGATCTGCTGTCGCTCGATGGCTTCACCGTGCAGCGGCTGGGCTGGGGCGTCAGCCTGGCGCACGGCCGCGATCGGATGAACCTCAATTTCGCCATCGAGAATCTGGCCAACAACTACTACCGCGAACACTTTCAGTTCGCGCCGTCGCGCGGACGCAGCTTCACGGTCGGGCTGAACGTCGGGGCGTTCTAGTTGACGTAAAATCTCCCGAGGAGGCGTCATGATCCATCGTGCCCTCGTCGCGCCGGCCGCGCTTGCGGTCGCGGCGTTGTCGCTCTCGCCGGTTGCTGGCCAGGGTCCACGGGCACGGCCGACCGCTTCCGTCGGCTGGAACGTGCCCCGCACGGCAGACGGTCATCCCGATCTGCAGGGGTACTGGACCAACGACACGGTGACGCCGCTCGAGCGCCCTGCCGAGTTCGGCGACAAGGAGACGCTGGCCCCCGACGAGGCGGCGGCGTACGCCAAGAAACGCCTCGACCAGTTCCTGGCGCAGCCCAGGGACGACATCCACTACGACGATGCGATCTGGCAGGGAGAGAACTACGACAAGCACGCGTCCTCACGCACGTCGCTGATTGTCGAGCCGAAAAATGGCAGGCTCCCTCCCCTCACGCCCGTGGGGGCCGAGCGTGCCGCGGTGCGAGCCAAGACGGGCGGCGGTGGCGGCCCCGCTGACAGCGCGCAAAGCCGGACGCTCGCCGAACGGTGCATCTCGTGGGGCAACGTCGGTCCCCCGATGATCCCGCCCACCTACTACGCGAACCTGCAGATCCTGCAGTCGGGCGACCATGTAGTGATTCGCCACGAGCTGCTGGACGGCATGCGCCTCATTCCACTCGATGGGCGCCCGCATCCAGGCCCCGGTGTACAAAAGCTCGCCGGCGACTCGCGCGGACGCTGGGAGGGCGACACGCTCGTCGTGGACACGACCAACTTCACCGACAAGACCAACTTCCGGGGGCCGCCGCGGACCACACGGCAAGACATCACGACCAGTCCGAGACTGCGCGTCGTGGAGCGCTTCACCCTCGTCGATCGCGACACGATTCGCTACGAGTTCACCGTGGACGACCCCGAGACGTGGACCGCGCCCTGGTCTGGAGAAGTGCCGATCCGCCGCTTCGAGGGGCCCATCTACGAGTTCGCGTGCCACGAAGGCAACTACGGGCTGGTGAACATCCTCCGCGCCGCGCGCGTGCAGGAGGCGGCGGCACGGTAAGACGCTAGAATATTTGAATGCAGGATCTCATCCGGCAGCTCCTGGCTGAGCTCGGCGAGGACCCGACTCGCGAGGGGTTGCTCCGGACGCCCCAGCGGGTCGAGAAGGCGCTCGAGTTCCTGACGAGCGGCTACGATGCCGACATCGACGAGGTGCTCAACGACGCGCTCTTCACGGTCGACTACAGCGAGATGGTCATCGTGAAGGACATCGATTTCTACAGTCTCTGCGAGCACCACCTGCTGCCGTTCTTCGGCAGGTGTCACGTGGCCTACATCCCGCAGCGGCGCGTGATCGGCCTGAGCAAGATCCCGAGGCTCGTCGACGTGTTCGCGCGCCGCCTCCAGGTGCAGGAGCGGATGACGAATCAGATCGCGGAAACCATCCGCCAGAAGATCGACCCGCTCGGCGTCGCCGTCGTGTGCGAGGGCACGCACCTCTGCATGTCGATGCGCGGCGTCGAGAAACAGAACTCCTACGCCATCACCAGCGCGATGCTCGGCGCCTTTCGCGACAACGCGCGCACACGGATGGAGTTCCTCGAGCTGGTCAAAGGCCGGGCCTCTGAAGCTGCCGCGAAGGACGCGGCGGGGCTGGCCTGCATGGGCGATTGATGCACGGCCCCGCGCGCGTCACGGCCGTCACGCTGATTGTTGTCGCGCTGGCGGGTCACGCGCTCGTGTCGGCCCAGACGCGCCGGGCGCCGGCGCGGCAACCCACTCCGGCTCCGCTTCGAACAGAGGCGGCGAAGGTGAACTGTCCGACCGTGCTCGGCCAGGGGGCGAAGACCGGCCGGACGTTCTGCGACGTCCTGATCGGTCGCGACGACCCCGCGGCCGGAATCGTGATTCCGCTGCCGCCGCACACCGGGGACGTCACCCTGACCTTCGACCTGCACAATCGCCACACGTACTCGGAGGAGCAGGTTCGAAGCAAGCGCGCCTACCATCGCTACACGGCCTCGATTGGCGTGTTCGCGCTCGACAACACGCTGCTGTCGAGCGCCGTCATCCAGAGCGAGTTCCGAACCGCGGCGGATCTCGTGGATCGGGTGCTCGGCGGCAGCGGCCCAGGCGGGCTGAAGGCCGTGGCGCCGACCGGCTCCGAACCGATCGTCATCACGATTCCCGAGGCGGAGCAGAGCGTCAGCATCGTCGGGTGGAAGCTGTCGGTGATTCGATTGGACGGAAAGGACGACTTCACGACGCCGGGCCGTCCCGTTGCGATCGTGAGCAATGTGATGCTGGAGTATCGGCCGGCGCCGCCACCGCGCCCGGCGCCACCGCCACGCCCGGCCCGGCGCCGATGACGCGAGCTGGAGGCATGACTCTTTCAGGGCCGCACTAGCTGTAGGAGATCACCCGCACCTTCGTGCCCTTGCGAGGCTTGTTTTCAGGCTTCTCGTCGGCGACTTCTTCCAACTTGTCGACGAGGGCGGCAAACCCGCACTGATTCGGGTCGAAGATGCCCCACTCGTCTTGAACCGGCTCCGGCTCCTCACGACGAGGCTTGTTTTGAGTCGCTTTGCCCTGGCGCTTGCCTGACTTGACGCGCTGGCCGCGGGGGGTTTCTTTGCGCACTCGTCCCCCGACCGCCTCTTCATCGGCCGTCTCCGGAACTGCAGGCTCGGAGGATGGTGCAGCCTCTGTGCGCGACGGCTCTGGCGGCATGAGCAGTCGCGACTCGATCTCGTCGAGGTCGGTTTCGACGCTGAGTTCGTAGACCTCGACGGGCTCGCTGGCGGCTTCGCCGTGCGCGTCAGTCTCCGTGTCCAGGTCAGCAGTGTGAATTTCGCCCACAGGGGCGGGCTGCTCTTGCGGTTCCTCCTGTCGGGGGTCATCGATCAGTTCCACCACGACGCCTGTCAGATCGACTTCGAGGCTTGCCGGGGCCTGGGACGGAGACGACACCTCCATCGGCGGCTCCGGAACCGGCGGTGCCGGCGATGCAGGGGCGGTGACGGCCGGCGCGTCCCACGCCGCCTTGATCGCCGCGAGTGCCGCTCTGAATGACGCGGTAAGTTTGGGGGCGGCGGGCTGTTCCGACACGCGCGCCTCGGCAGGCGCGGGCGGATCTGGCACCGGCGCGGCGACGACGACGGCGACGGGCGGATCTGGGACAGGCTCGACGACGGGGTCGACAACCGCCGACAGCTCGAGGATCGGCACCGGGTCCGGAACAGGCGCTTCTTCGACAGGCATATTCACGCCAGCCGCAAGCCCGGTCTCTTGTTCCTCGACCGGGGCATCGAGTGCAATCGGAGTCGGGACCTCCTCGGCCTCCACCGCGATCACCTCTTCCCTCAGGGCGTCCATCGTCTCGGAGTCGAGAACCTCCACCGCGTCCATCGTCTCAGCCGGGATGGGGTCGGTCGGGAGGTACAAGGCCGGATCGATCGTTGTCTCCACTCCTTCGAACAGGGACAGCGGGGCTCGAACGACAGGCTCCTCAGCATCGTCGGCGGCAGCCGACGGATGGATTTCCGACGCAGTTATCGGAGGTGTGTCCTGTGGGATTGCGTCTCTCAGTATGGGGAGAGCGTCGTCCTCGATCGGACTATAGACGGGCCCGTCCTCGGTGGAACTGTCGACGGAGTTGTCCTCAACCGGGCTGTAGACCGGGTTGGCCTCGATGGGACTGTCCACGGGCTGCTCCTCGATGGGGCTGTACTCGCGTTCGCGCTCCATCGGGCTGGCCGCCGGCACGAAGGCCTGTGCTGCCGGGGGCTCTGCCTCCTCGTAAACGAGGGCCGGCGGTGAGACGGTGTCGTCCTGAATCACCTGGCTGAACGCTGCAGCCTCCCATGGCGGCGGATCCCACGCTGGCTCGGCGTCAACAGGTGTCTCAGTGCTTGCAGCCGCCCACGCTTCGCCAAAAGTCGGAGCGGATGCGTCGGCCTGTGCGGTCCCTCTCGCGGTGTGCTCGGGGGCTGCGTTGTGCTTCTCTTCAGCCGCCCGGACCAGGTACTGAGCGATCTCGTCGGCGAACAGCTTCGGATCGCACCCTTCCGGCGTGGAGACCGTCTTCGCGCGACGGAGAAGGGAGAAGCCCAGGCGTTGAGTCTTCTTCGGCGCCTGGTTCATCACCGGAATGCGCAGCGTCTGGACGTGTGCACCCGTCGGGCCGAGGTCCCGCAGGTACTCGTCGAGCACGCCATCGTCAAACGGCGACATCAGCGGAGAGGTCAGGATGAGGTCCGGTATGCGGTTGTCGAGCGCAAGGAGCCCTTCGCCGACTTCGGCCGCCTGCACGAGGTCGACCGCGAGTCGGCCGCGGACCAGTGCGGCCAGCTGGGCGGCCTGATGAGGGTCGGCAACGATGGCGAGGATGAGTGGCATCTCGTGCACGCCGCTACGTACGCACCATGAAAAGGACGAGGACGGTGGCCGCCGCGGCGAAGATCATCAGCGGGGCGTGCTCGATGCTCTGATCGCGAGCAGCCGACACCACAATCGCCGACACTTCTCGCATCTTCTCTCCGGCGCCGACAATCTGGGCCGAACTCGGCGGGGCGGCCAACATGGTGGTGATGCGCTCGCGCACCCGGTCGTCGACCGACACGAGAGCAAGCAGCAGCACCGCAAGGGCTCCCATCGAGATCAGCGCGTCGCTGATAGCGCGTCGCATCGTCCACTCACTCCACTAACGACACTCCGACTCCACATCTGCACGCAAGCGTCGTTCCGGTTCTGTCGATGACGTCAACTCCCTGTCGGAGAGGGACTTCAGATGAGGAATACACCACGCGCACGGCTCGAAATTCACAGAATTGTGGACGGCTTTACACATCGGCGCGTGTCGACGTCATCACCTCCCGCGTCCTCTCGAGATCCGTATCGGTTCGGGACAGGGTCCCGCGGGTACGGAATCGACCGGGTTCTTACGAAGCTGGCTTCCGTGGCCGATGCCCTGGCCGCACCGTCGGGGGTGCCGGCATGCCCCTGCCAGGTCAGCCAAGTGGCTGACGCATCAGCGACTTCCATGCGATCCGCCATGTGGGAGCAGTGGCTCTGGCATGCCCGTTGCGCATTGTGTGACGTGGTCGCGGTCACACCGCAACAAGTGGCCGCTTTCGGAACATTGGCGTGTGCGATCGGAGCAAACCCCGACGCACCAAAGGAAGGGACGTCATGAACTTCATTGCTCGTTTGCGTGCGCTGCTACGCGACACCTCAGGTCAGGACCTTCTGGAATACGCGCTCCTCGTTGCGCTCATCGCCCTCGTGTGCGTGGCGGTCATCACGTCGACCGGCACGGGAGTGCAGTCCATCTTCCAGGCGATCTCGAATGCGCTGACGACCGCGGCGCCGGCTCCGTAAGTCGCGTTTGCCTGCTGTCAACTGACCGACGAGAGGGCGGGCCCGCTGGTCCGCCCCTCTCGTCTCGCCGGACGACTTCAGACAGAGAGAGCACGACGAACATGATGCGACAGGCAGCCAACATCTTGGTGACGTGGTCGACTCTCGCCGACGAGTCCGGCCAGGACCTGCTCGAGTACGCGTTGCTCGTGGCGCTGATCGCGCTGGTCGCCGTAGGTGCCGTGACGGCGGTCGGAGTGAACATCAACGGTGTGTTCTGGACCTACATCTCAGGAGTCATCGGTGGCGTCAGCCCCTGAAATACTCGCGCTCACGATCGTTGGCACCGGCACCGGGCTCGCCGCCGTCATCGATCTGCGTACACGGCGCATCCCGAATGCCCTCACGGCCGCGCTGGCCGTGATTGGCGTGGGCATCGCTGCGGCGGAACTGGGGCCGGTCGGCCTCGGCGGCGCCCTTCTGGGGTGCGCGCTGGGGCTCGCGTTCATGCTGCCAGGTCACCTCTTCGGTGCGACGGGCGCGGGTGACGTGAAGCTCTTTGCGGCGGCAGGTGCACTGCTCGGTCCGGCGACGACCGTGCAGGCATTCATGTACACGGCCATCGTCGGAGGAATCCTGGCTGTGGCCATCGCCATCCGGAGGCGTCGCCTGCGGCAGACGATTGGCGCGACGGCGCGCCTGGCCACCGATGGGTCCGCCGCAATCGAGTCACCCGAAGCGGACAACCGCTTCGCCTATGCGCCGGCCATCGCGGTCGGTGTCGTCATGGCGGCACTACTGTCATGACCAGGGAAGGGCACATGCGACGACTGCTGCGACGGGGGCGCCATGCACGCGGCGCCGCGCTGATCGAGATGGCGCTGACGCTGCCACTGTTGCTGCTCGTGTGCGTGGGCATTCTGGAATTCGGTCGCGCCTACCAGACCTGGCAGGTGATGACCAACGCCGCCCGCGAGGGCGCCAGGGTCGCCGTGCTCCCTGGCGTCACCGACGCGGCTGTTACCAGCCGCGTGCAGACCTACCTGACGGCGGGACAGCTTCCGAACGCCGCGGCGGCGACGGTAGTGATCAATCGGAACCAGTCGATCTCGATCGGAGCCGGCACGGCAACCGCGTCGCAGGTGACGGTGAACTACCCGTTCGATTTCGTGGTGCTCGACCCGATTGCCAGGCTTGCGACGGGCCAGGGGGTCGGTGCGGCCTCCACTCTGAACATGGTCACCTCGGCCACCATGCGTAACGAATAGGAAACAGGGAGCAGGCTATCTATGGCTCGCATGCGCGTTTTCATCGTCCTGGCGCTGGCAATCGTGGCCGGCGGCACGTTCGCGTTCGGCACGTATCGGTACATGCAGAACGTGCCCACGCGCACGGTCGGTGTGCCGACCAGCGCCGTCATCGTCGCCGCCGCCGATCTGCAGCTCGGCGCCGAGCTTCGCGGTGAGGACCTTCGTGTCATCCAGTGGCCCGCCGGGGCGGTGCCGGCAGGCGCGTTCTCGAACACGAACGACCTGATCGGCCGCGGCCTCATCCTCCCGGTGACCATGAACGAGCCGTTTCTGCCGAGCAAGCTGGCGCCCAAGGAAGCTGGCGCCGGCCTGCCTCCAGTGATCGCGCCCGGCTACCGTGCCCTGTCGGTGCGGGTCAACGACGTGGTCGGCGTGGCGGGATACGTGCTGCCCGGAACTCGCGTCGACGTCGTCGCGACCGTCAACCCGACGCAGCAGCCGCCTGACGTGACGTCGAAGGTCATTCTCACCAACGTGCTCGTGCTGGCGTCTGGCACGAAGATCGAGCGCGACGCGAAGGACAACAAGCCGATCTCAGTGAGCGTGGTCACGCTCCTGGTGAACCCCGACGAGGCCGAGCGGCTCACGCTGGCGAGCACCGAGGGGAAGATTCAGCTGGCCCTCCGGAACCCGATGGACCAGACGGCTCCCGCGACCCCGGGCGTTCGACCCGCCGCGTTGTTGGGCGCTGCGGCTGCTACACCCGTCCGCCGAGTGGCGGGCGCCGCCCCCCGGCCGGATAGCCGCCCCGCGCCGCTTCCGACCGTCGAGATCATCCGTGGCGACAAGCGGGCACAGGAAGTTGTGACCCAGGAGTAGCGAAATGCGAATGACACCGCAGACAGCTCGGATCGCCGCTTGCGGCGTCCACATGTTCATCATCGGGGTGTTCGGCACCCACCTGGCCCTCGCGCAGGTGCCGGGGACCCGAGTCGGGTCCTCTGTTCCCGCCGCGATGCCGGCCGGGACGGCACCGGTCGCGGAAGCCGAGGGCGGCTCGAGCGCCGTCCGGCTGCTGGTCGGACGGTCCACGCTCATCGACGTCGGCGCGCCCATCGCGCGCGTGTCGCTGACCAGCGCCGACGTGGCCGATGCGCTCGTCACCGGTCCGACCCAGCTGCTCGTCCACGGCAAGCTGCCGGGGTCGATCTCCATGTTCGTCTGGGATCGCGGCGGCGCCGTCAAGCGGTTCGAAATCGCCGTGCAGCGCGACCTCGACCGCCTGAGCGACCAGGTGAGAGAGCTCTTCCCTGGTGAACGCATCCAGGTTCACAGCAACGGCAAGAGCGTCGTGCTGTCCGGCCAGGTGTCGAGCAAGGACGTCGGAGAGAAGGCCGTCAGCGTCGCGGCCGGATACGTCGAGAACAAGGCGGAGGTCGTGTCGCTCCTGCAGGTCCAGCCGGGACCGCGGAGCAATCAGGTCCTGCTTCGTGTGCGGTTCGCCGAAGTCAGCCGCAGCGCGATGACGCAGTTCGGCCTGTCCTTCTTCACGAGCCCGACCGGGATCAAGAACAACGTGGGCCGGCTGACGACGCAGCAGTACGCGGCGCCGGACTTCACCGACCTGAAGTGGACGAAGGAAAGCGGCGACTGGGGCGCGCCGGTGACGAGCGCCGAGGGCAAGTTCGCCTTCAGCGACTTCCTGAATCTGTTCCTGTTGAACGAGAAGTACGACATCGGCATGCTCATCAAGGCGCTGCAGACCCGCGGCCTGTTCCAGAGCCTCGCCGAACCGAACCTCGTGGCTGAGAGTGGCAAGGAAGCCAGCTTCCTGGCGGGCGGCGAGTTTCCGATTCCCGTCGCGCAGGGCTCGGCGGCCAATATGGCCGTGTCGGTGCAGTTCAAGGAGTTCGGCATCCGCCTGAACTTCACGCCGACCGTCAACGGCGACAGGGTGCATCTGAAGGTCCGGCCGGAAGTCAGCACGCTCGACTACGGAAACGCCGTCATCCTCAACGGGTTCCGGATTCCTGCGCTCTCGACCCGACGCACCGAGACGGAGCTCGAGCTGAGGAACGGGCAGACGTTCGCCATTGCCGGTCTCATGAACAACCAGATGCAGTCGACGCTGCAGAAGATTCCGGGGATCGGAGACATCCCGATTCTCGGTCACCTCTTCCGCAGCAGGGCCGCGCAGAAGGACCAGACCGAGTTGGTGGTGATGATCACTCCGGAGATCCTGCCGTCTGACTCGTCAGGCGTGACGCCGAATCTCCCGCGGTACCCGGAGACGTTCCTGCCGCCAGTCTCCGAACGGCAGGCCCGTCCGGTGCCCCCGCCGGCGTTCTCGGGCGGATCGCGCT
>Ga0209640_10001531_pt1 | contig 19638 bp, 16 predicted proteins | sample RifCSP10_1_FD_184018 | JGI IMG/M metagenome (GOLD analysis project Ga0209640, IMG submission 184018) | Soil microbial communities from Rifle, Colorado - Rifle CSP2_sed 10_1 (SPAdes) (version 2) | ecosystem: Environmental > Terrestrial > Deep subsurface > Rock core/Sediment | place: Rifle...
GCCGAGGACAGGCCGCCGAGTGCAGGCCCGCAGCATGCAGGCAAATCTGTCCCCGTCAGTCCGTCATGGAATGGATACGGTGCCTGATCGGGGCAGGCCTGCTGGGGTTGTTTCCGGCGGCCGGTTCCCCGATGGATCGGCTCGATGCCCCGGTGATCACCAACCTCAACCTGTTTCCCGTGTCCGGCGCGGTCGGCAGTCGTGTGGTGGTCCGACTCCACCTGTATGATCGTCAGGGCGTGGGAAATGTCGTCCCGATTCTCTACCAGATCCGGGAAGGGATCGAGCAAATTCGGGTCCCGATTTATGACGACGGGACGCACGATGATTTAATTCCGGGCGACAATTTTTTCGCGGGGCATATGATTGTTCCGCGGACCGCATCACCGGGGCCGCATTGGTTTGTGGTCTACGTGTTCGACCAAGACGGGAACCGGAGCAACCTGTCGCTCACTGAATTTACCGTGACCGATTTTAGAAAGATCATCTAACGTGCCGGAAGGAGACTGGATATGGCCGACGTGACGATATTGGAAGAAAAAATTAAACGTCTTAAAAAAACGCTGTCCGAAAAACAACAGAAGGATTCGGGCGCGGAGGACTCGCTTGAACTGCGAACGTTCCGAAAACAGTTAAAACGCCTTCAGCGACGGCGCCGGGTCCTTGCGGACTTCGTGCAGCGCGGGAGCAAGGCCACGGCTGAGAAAGCCGAAAAAGAAACAAAACCGGAAGCAAAACCTGCCGCGGAAAAGCCGGCAGCCCCTTCCGCCGGCAAAGAGGCCAAGGCCGGTTAGTTTTGCACTCTTCGTTTTCCTGCGAGGAGCCCGTTGGGAATCGAAACATCCATGACGCTCGGAAACGATGGTATGCGGACGGACCGCCGCGCGGCCCTGTGTCGAATGGCGCGGCCCGTCCTGGTTCTTCTTCTGGCAACCGGCTGCGCATCCGCCATTCCCCAGGACGTCCGAAACCGGGTGGACCCTGCGGCGACCTTTAAATCCGTCTTTCACGATCCGGATGCCTATAAGGGAAAAATCGTGCTGTGGGGCGGCGAAATCATCCGGACCCGCACCACAAAGGATGCGACATGGATCGAGCTGTTGCAGCACCCGCTGGCCGGCAACGACCGTCCGATCCAGGGAGCTGCGTCGGAAGGCCGCTTCCTGATCCGGCACGACGGTTTTCTGGATCCGGCCGTTTACGGCCGGGGCCGTGAAATCACGGTGGCGGGGGAGATCCAAGGGCGGCAGACCCGGCCGTTGGACGAAGTCGAGTACGCCTACCCGGTTATTGCGGATCAAGAGTTGGTGCTGTGGGGCCCCCGGCACGAACCGGCATTTCATTTCGGCCTGGGTCTCGGGGCCACCTTCTCACGATAACGGGTTTTCATCGCCGATTTCTGGAGCGAGCCGATGCAGCGTCGAAGAACCGAGGTCTCCTATCCGTTCACCGGCTGGAATCGTTTCCGGTTCTTTATAAAGAAATATCATGCCGGGATCGTTCTCCTCGGGTTGTTCGGCATCTCGGCCGCGGGCAACTTCCAGCACGGGTCTTCGGACCCGTGGAAAATGGGAGCCTGGGCGGGCGGCGTTCTCTGGGTGTTGGGGTCGCTGACGGTGCGATATCTCCGTCGCGCCGCGACGGACCGTAAATCCCAGATCGAGGCCCTGTTCCTTTTGATTCTGGGAATCAACGCTCTCATACAGCTCACGGGCGGTTTAACCTCTTCCCTGACCCTCCTCTACGTCTTTCTGGTCCTGCTGGCCGCCTTGCTCTTCGATGTCACGGTCAACAGCTGCGCCATCGCGGCGATCTTCATCCTGGAAGGAATCAATCTATGGATGAATCCGCAGCCGGCGGCGGAGGCCGGGAACCGCGCCTTGATCTGGGCGGCCGGGTTGTCCTTGATCCCGCTGGTGGTCAAGGGGTACCTTCGCGCGGAGCGGCAGGAGAAAGAGGAACTCCGGACGGCCGTTCTCCGTTTCAAAACCAGTGCGCAGGCCTTTAAGCCGTTGACGGATACCGATCGGGTCCATCACGTATGGGCGTTGACGCCTGACGAGCGTGAAAAACGGGCGGCGCCGGTCCATCTCCGGTTTGACCGGGCGGTTGAAAATCTGTTCTGGCTGTTCAAAGGGGCGCTGCCGCAGACGCATCATTGCATCCTGTTTATGCCGGGTGACACGGGAAAGGGGTTTCGGCTTCACAGGTGGGTGGGAGGAGATCCGAGGGAAATCCGCGTCCAGTCGGTGATCACCGAAGGAGAGGGGTTGATCGGTTTTGCGGTGAAGGAGCGGCGGTTGTATCGGGTGGGGCATCTGAATTCCGACCCGAGCGCGCTGGGCTATTGCACGCGGGTCCTCCAGATTCAGTCGCTCATGGTCCATACGCTGGTTCAGAACGACCGCGTCGAAGGGGTTCTCGTCATTGATAGCCTTCAACCGGAGGCTTTCAACGAGGAGGAAGAGCAGGTCTTTCTGCGTCTGGCCGATCAGGTGCTGGAGGCGATCGAGAATCGCAGGGAGCATCAGGCCATGCAGAACCATGCCCAGGAACTGTCCACGCTGGTGGCCGTCAGCGAATCGTTGGGCTCCAAGCTGGATCTGGATCACCGACTCGAGACGATGGCCGAGAAGATCAAGGGAATCATCCCGTACGATCATTGTTTCATCTTCCTGGTGGAAGCCGGCGAACGTTGCGCCGAACTCAAAGTGGCCCGTGGATTTTCAGACGACCCTCTGATCGGCCAGTCCCTCCCGCTGCACGAGGGTCTTCTGTCGCTGGTGGTTAAACGCAGGGCGCCCATCATGAAGGTGGATCTCCATGAGCGCGAAAGAGGAAAGGGTGTTTTCCCGTCCGGGAGCGGCATCCGGCTGAGGCCGGCCTCATTTTTAGGCCTTCCGATGGTCGTTCAGGACCGCGTGATCGGGATCTTCGTAATCACGTCCCAGCGTCCGAACGCCTTCGATGATCAGCATAAGGAGTTTTTGAAAATGCTCTGCAGCCAGGCGGCCGTCTCGATCGCGGACGCGAAGCTGCATGATGAGGTGAACCGACTGGCCACAACGGACGGCCTCACCGGCGTCGCCAACCACCGGCGGTTTCAGGAACGGCTCAACGAGGAGTTTGAACGGCAGGCCCGCGAGGCGGGGCGGTTTGCGCTGGTCATGGTGGACGTGGATCATTTCAAAAAGATCAACGACCGGTTCGGCCATCCGGCGGGGGATCAGGTCTTAAAGCAGGTTGCGGCCGTTCTGGTCACGACCGTCCGAAAAATTGATGTCGTGGCCCGTTACGGCGGGGAGGAGTTTGCCGTCATTCTTCTCAGCAGCGGCCCGAAGGAGTCCTACCAGCTGGCGGAGCGGGTCCGGAAGGCGGTCGAAGGACTTTCCCCGGTGATCAACGGGGAGCCGCTCACGATCACGATCAGCCTCGGCATGGCGGTCTATCCGGATGACGCCCGCGACCGGCAGACGCTGATCGAGCGCGCCGACCGCGCGCTCTACGCCGCCAAGCACGGCGGCCGCAACCAGACCTGCCTGTATTCCAAAACCAGCCTTAAGGGATAGTCGGTCCTGGCAATCTCTCCGTTTTGAAACTCTTTATGGAGGCTCTCCGATGCGAAGAATTGTTGTAACCGGCCTTGTGATGGTGGCGTACCTCTTCCTGGTTTATCTCGCAATCTGGTCGGCCGAAACCGTAGCGATCATCAAAGATCACTATCCTGATTTGATAAAGGATCTCGCCTATTACCAGAATGTAAGGATGATCCTGATCACGGTCTTGTTTGTCATGTTGGCGGCCATCCTGTTCTTTTATCAGAAGGAGATCAAGAACCGCGATTGGAACCCGAAGACATTTTTTCGGCCCAGCCCGATGGTTCAAGCGATGCTGGGTCCTTCAGGCGGCGCCCGATCCAGGACCCTGCTGGTCCTCATTCCGGGACTGGGACAGGCCGCGGCGGGAAGAACAGCGAGGGCGGTGATGGCCGTCCTTTCGCTGTTGATCGTCTGGATCGGCTTCTTCTATTTGTATTCCGGTCTGGAGGATGAGTACTCGTACTTTGTGTACCCGGTTCTACCCGTCATGGCCACACATATCACGGCCGCGTTTTGTCTGACGCTCGGCATCTGGACGATGAACGCGGTGGACGCAATCCGGCTTAACGAGTCCGGGCTGCGGTCTCATGAATACGGCCTCAAGGGGGTGATCCGGACCCTGACGGTTCCTTTGATTCCCGTAGCGGCCGGAGTCCTCCTGCAGTTTTTCGGAGGGCATTTTGAAGGTTCGAGTTATGCCAGACTGTCGGGATGGGGGGGTGCTTCCGCGGGGCTGTTCGGCATCGTTGCGTGGAGAATGCGAATGAGCGGGAAAATGGCCGTCATGGCGGCGGGCGCGGGGCTGCTTGTCGGCGCCGCCAGCCTGTACATCATGGTACAGACGCCCGTTCCTCGCGTCGGCATGATCCTCTACCGTTCTCTCGTCGGCGGAACGTTGATCGGTTTATTCCTGCTTTCCTATTTCTATCGGTGGGGCATCCCGTCCTTAATTGTTCCGGCCGTCATCTCGGCCTCTTGGGCCGGCACGCTGGCCGGTTTTTATCTCATTCATTCCGTCTCCCAGACCTTTCTTAAAGAATTCCTCAGCCTCTCCATGTTCCGCAGCATGACGCTGGTGGAGTTCTACTTTATCGGCCTGGCGGTCCTTGGGGTGATGCATTTCCTGGAGCCTCGTGCCGCAAGCGACGCACCCGAGGCTCCCGCGCCGGATTCGAAGGTCGAAGAGCCGTCAGCGGCCTCATGACCTCTGGATCACGCGGTCCAATTCCGTCTTCACCTCGTTCAGTTTCACCTTGGCCCGCGGGTCGGACCGGCGGACGACTTCGATCACGCCGTCAATGGATCCTTCCAGCCCGGTCAGCGTCTCCCCGGTTTCATTCGAAGTCATTTTGGCGGCCGTGTGTAGTTCCTCCTTGGCCGATTCCAGTTCCTTTTCGGCCGTCCCGAAATTCCGTTCTTTAATGTTGTTCTCGGCCGCGACCAGGCGGTCGCGCGCCGTGGTGAGCTGCATCCGGAACCGCAACGAGCGAATCTCGCCCTCCAGCCCGGACACTTTCGTCGTCATTTCGGACTTGGCCGCGGCCAGCATCCGATCCAGCTTTTCCATCCGAAACGACCCCATGAAAAAGCCGGCGCCGAATAGGGCGGCCAGCAGGAGGATGATCACGATCAATTTAAAAAAGGCTTTCATCCGTGCAAGGCTCCTTTCTTATTGTGTGTGGCGGCCCGTTTGAATAATTCTCAAAATGGCGCCGGCGGCGTAGCACCGCACCGACCCTTCGTCATCCGTTAACCGCTCGGCCAGTGCGGGCAGGACGTCCGCCCCCGCAAACATCCCCAGCGCGCGGGCCGTCGCCGAACGCACGCGCGAAGATGCGTCCTTTAATAAAGGGGTAAGAAGCGGTATCGCTTCCTTTCCAAAATCCGATTCTTCCGACGGTGCAATTTCTCCCAGCGATCGGGCGGCTGCGCTTCGGATTCCATAATCGGGATCGGCCAGGGCGGTTTTAAACAGTTCCAACGCCTGCGGGTCGTGCCGTTTCGCCAGGGCCGCGGCGGCCGAGAGCCGCACGAATGAATCGCCGTCTTGAGCCGCCCGTTGAAGCAGCGGGAGGACATCGGCTGATTTGTGCGAGCCGAGCGCAAGCGCGGCCTGGCTGCGGACATCGGCATCCGGATCGCTCAAGGCCTCGACCAGCAGCGGGACGGCATGAGCGGTTTTCAGATCGCCCAGGGCCTGAGCCGTGTAGCTCCGCACGGAGGGTTCCGGGTCCTTGACGGCTTTGGCGAGAAGGGGCAGCATTCCGACATCGCCCGTTTTTCCGAGTCCCGTGGCCGCCATGATGCGGGCCTCCGGATTTTCGTTTTTGATCGCTTCACTGAAAACCTCAAACGCGTCGGGATGCGGGGCCGTTCCCTGGATTCCCACGGCGGCGCCCAGCCCCAGCCATCGCACGGCGGGGTCGTCGTCCTTCAACGCTTTCGTCAGAAGCGCTTGAGGCGCCTCCGACTTCAATTCGCTCAAGACACGAACGGCCGTCAGACGGACGGACGGGTCCGAATCCGCCAGCGCCGGTTCGATGAACCGGATCGCCGTCCGGGGTCCGAAGTTCGCGGCGGCCTCGACCGCGAAAAGACGGACGGTGGAATTGGGATCCTTTGCGGCGGTTTCAAGCCACGGCAGGACGGCCGGATCGCGACTGTCGCCCATCGCCTTGGCCGCGGCGCCGCGCGCAAAAGGGTTGTTTTCGCGCAGCGTATTCCGGAGGATCGTGAGCGATCTTTCCCGAAACTCTGGTCCTTCGTCCTGTTTGGACGAGAAACGAGCGAGGAGGATGCCAACGACGATCGCCGCAACGCCCAAACAGGCCACCAGGACAAATTTTTCGCCGACGCGGGTCCGGCTCATCGGCGAGCCTTCAAAAAAGACCATCCCAGCAGGATGCCCATTACGATTGCGGCGACCACGGCCGTCCGGCTTTCGAGTACATGTCCCTGATGCTGGAAGAATCGTGCGATCACCAGCAAGGCGAAGAAGAAAGCGCCCAGGATGGCGCGATAGACCAACCGGTACAATCTCATCAAGGCCCCGGTGACGTCCTCCGACGACATCTTGGTTTTGAACTCGCCGCGATTGGCCATGGACAGAAAGGTCTCCAGGGCCTTGGGCAATGCCAGGAGGGACCCGCTCACCTCGCGCCCGGTTTTCCATAGGCTGTCGAACCAACCCTCTTCCGATCGTACAAACGGAACGGCGTAGGGTTTCGCCAGCTCGATGATGTTCAAGTTTGGGTCGAGCTTGGAATTGATCCCGCTGAGCATTCCCAGCGTCCGCCAGATCAGGATGAAGTTGTTGGGGATCTGAATCGCCGAGGAGACGCCGAAGATCTGCTGCAGGTCGTGGGCGATGTCGCCGATCCCGATTTCGCGGAAGGCCTTGGGCGAGATGTCGCGGTATTTCTCGATGAAAAAAGTCGCGACCTGTTCGATCGCCCTTCGGTCGCCGGTGCGGTCGATGAAGCCGAGGTCGAACAGGCCTTGCACGATGCGCGGAATATCCCGGTCTATAATTCCACCCACGGTGGTCTTGATGCCTTCCCGCATGGCGGGGGGGAGGGGCTGCATCAGGCCGAAATCCACAAAGACCAGGACCGGGCCGGCGCCGGGAGTCCGGCCGGGCCGGACGAACAGGTTGCCGGGATGCGGATCGCCGTGAAGGAATCGATGGGCGAACAGTTGAATCATATAGGACTCCATCAGCAGCCGCGCCAGGGCGGGGAGCTCCACGCCGGCGGCCCGGATCGTCTCGAACTCGGTGATCTTGATCCCCTCCACGAATTCCAGCGTCAGGACGTGCGGCGTTGTGTAGTCCCAGATCACGTTCGGGACAACGATCCGGTCGTCGCCGTCGAAATTCCGATGAAACCGCTCGGCGTTTCGGGCTTCCTGGATATAGTCCAGCTCCTGATGGAGGATGCGGGAGAATTCCTGGTAGAGAATATCGAATCGGATCTGCCGGAGGAATCGCTGCAGAAACCAGGAGGCCCACCGGGCCGCGCGGAGATCGGCCTCGACGATCCTCCGGATGCCGGGGTACTGAACCTTGACCGCAACCCTTCGGCCGTCTTTGAGGACGGCTTCATGGACCTGCCCGAGCGAGGCGGCCGCGATCGGGGTTTCGTTGAAGACGGCAAATACCTCCTCAGGATTCTTGCCCAGGTCGTCCCGCAGGCGTTGCCGGATGGCGGTGACGTCGGCCGGAGGGACGGAATCCTGAAGTTGGGCCAGGGTCCGGGTGTACTCCTCCGGCAGGAGATCCACGCGGGCGCTCATGAACTGCCCCAGTTTGATCAGAATCCCCTTGAGGTCAATCGCCAGGCGGCGGAGTCGGTCGGCCTTCTTTTGATGGAGCCGGGAACGGCGCCGCCGGAGCGTCTCCTCGCTGTAAAAGGGCGAGCACCCATAGTGGATTTGGTAGGAGGCGGCGACATCAAACACAAAGAGAAGAATCCGGATGACTCGTAGGCCCAGCCAGGAACGGGATGACACGAAGCGCTCCTATTATATGTGGGGGCCCGTGCGGGCTTCGCTCCTCCGATGCCCCCCCGCCCCGCGCTCGGACAGGCAAAGCCTGATCCTCGCTTCCTTATCAACGTGTTTGGGTTATATCACACGCAGGGTGGAGAGTCAACGGCGATGAGCGTTGTCTGTTGACAAACCATTTGAAATATGACAGATTATGGCAGCCTTTGGCGGATGCGGGCTGGAGAGGATTTCATGGCAAAGGGTCGTTGGGCGATCCGGCTGACCGGGTTTCTTGTTTTTGTGTTCGTCCCGTTCGTTCTCTTCGGGAGCGTAATCGCTCAAGAGAGGGAAGATACGGCTCTTTTCTATCAAGGCCAATCCTTGATGGAAAAGAAGCAGCCGCAGGGAGCCGCGGCCAAGTTCGACGAACTTCTTAAAAAATATCCCAACAGCAACATCCGCGACCTGGCTGCTTACTGGCTGGGCCGGGCCTATCTGGATCTGGGCCGGATTTCCGAGGCCGAGACGGTATCGCAGCAGCTTCAGCGGGAATTTCCGGACAGCCCTCTGCTGCCGAAACTGAAGAAAGAGATCGCCGGAAAATCGGCTAAACCGCAACCGCCGATCGCCAAAACCGTTCCACCGACAGCACCCCCGAAACCGACCCGGCCGCCGGTGGCCGCCCAAAAGCCGGCCTCTCCGCCGGCGAAGCCGCCACAGCCTTCGGCGACTGTGAAAGAACCGTTGGGAAAAGAACCGTCGGCGACACGAAAGGAGCCGTCGGTCACGGCAAAAGAGCCGACCCGGCCGTCTGTTTCCGGTTCGGCCGCGCCGCGTAAATCCAAGCCGTCGGCAGCCCAGACGCTTCCCATTCCTCCCGGCGGCGCGCAAAAAGGATTTTCTCTGACGATCACGCAGGTCGCCGACCTAACGGTGGAGGCGAAGGCGGAGCGGCTCTCGGTCTATCCGGGACAGTCGGGCGTGATTCCATTCCGGATTACCAACACCGGCAATGCCGAAGACACCTTCGGTTTTCGTACGACGCTTTCGCCCGAATACCAGCCCGTCTTTTATCTGGACGAAAACGGGAACGGCCGGGTGGATGCCGGCGAGCGGCCCGCGCAGGCCACGCCCCCGCTGGACGTGAACCGGTCGGCCTCGGTCGTCCTCCAGCTCCATCTTCCCCCCACGACGGCGGACGGGCAGAGAAAGGAGTTTGAGATACTGGTTTCCTCCTCGTTCGACCCGAATATATCTCAACTGGTCAAGGCCGCCGTGAGTTCGACGGGGCCGTTGATTCGCGCGGACTTTAAAACGGACAAGGAACATGTCAAGCCAGGCGACCGCTTGAACTATACGCTGATCCTCCAGAATGCGGGCAGCGCCGAAGCCCGGGAGGTGAAGTTCCAGTACGCGTACCATCCCAATCTGATCTTCCTCTCGGCGGAACCCACACCCAACATCGTCGAGCAGGCCTCCCGCACCCTGGCCTGGACGCTGGACACCCTTCCCAGTCAGTCGTCCAAACGGATGGAGGTCCGCTTCAAGGTCGGGGATGAGGCGACGGCGGGTCAGGAGATCGTCAACCGGGGCGGTCTGGAAATGTCGGCCGGAGGCGAGCCGATCCTCCTGTCGTCTCCGCCGGTGACGGTGGAGCAGGTGGCGGTGGTGAAGCTGGAGGGGTCGCGGGAGGAGATCACCGTGACGCCCGGGGATGTCCTGGATCTTCCCTACGTCGTTAAAAACATGGGCAACGGCACGGACACCTTCGGCCTGCGCTTGGAAGGCGGCGATGCCGTTGAAGGCGTGATCTACATGGATCAAAACAATGACGGGCTCTACCAGGCCTCGGAGCCGGTCCTGACCGAGACGCCGCAGTTAGCCAGCCGGGAAGCCTTCCCGGTCCGGGCTCACATCACTGTTCCGGTGCATCAGGCCGACGGGCAGCAATTGGAGGCCCGCCTCGTCGCCCAGTCGAAGCTGGATCGGTCGGTCTCGGCCCGCACGACCAAGGTTTTCCATTATACGCTGCCGATCGTGGCGGTCTCGACGCAGCAGGGCGCGCGGGACAGCATCCCGGGCGGAATTATCTCATATCAGCTGACCGCGATCAATTCCGGGTCGGGAATCGCCCGGAACGTGGTGATCACCGACCTGATTCCGACCGAACTGGAGTATGTCAATTCCGATCCGCAGCCGTCCGACCGGCCGGAGGGCGGTCTCGTCTGGCAGGTGACGGAGCTGGCGCCGAACCAGAAAAAGGTGTTTGTGGTCAATGTCAGGACAAGGGCCGGGCTTCGAGCGGGGACCGTGATCCAAAAGGAGACGCGGGTCCGGTATTCGGACCTGAACGGGAATCGGTATGAATAGTACGAGGGATTCGTCCATTAATGTATGAGAAGTTCTTCCAGTTTACCGAGCCCCCCTTCAATCTGACCCCCGATCCGCGATTCTTCTTTTTCAGCAAAAAGCACGAAGAGGCCTTCGACCACATCCGTTACGGGATCCAGGAGCGCAAGGGATTCATCGTGGTGACGGGCGAGGTCGGAACGGGAAAGACCACCCTGTCCCGGTTCCTGCTGGAAAAGCTGGACAGGAAGATTCGAACCTCCATGATCTTTAACCCCAGCCTCAGCACCATCGAGCTGCTGCAGGCGATCAACCACGACTTCGGGATCGCCGGAGAGAGCGATTCGAAGAAGGAGTTGGTGGCGCGACTGAACCAGTTTCTCTTAAACGCCCTGGCCCAGCGGGGCAACGCCCTCCTGCTGATTGACGAGGGGCAGAATCTCTCGATCGAATGTCTGGAGGAGATTCGGATGCTTTCGAATCTGGAAACGGAAAAGGACAAGCTGCTCCAGATTCTTCTGATCGGCCAGCCGGAGCTTCGGGACAAGCTTCAGCTTCCCGGCCTGCGGCAGCTCAATCAGCGGATTGCGATCCGGTATCACATCGAACCGCTGGAGCTGGAAGAGATGAAGGCCTACGTGGCGTATCGCCTGAAGGTGGCGGGCGGCCATGAGCGGCTGCTGTTCACTCCCAAGGCGCTCGATCGGCTTTACGAGCGCAGCGGCGGGGTTCCGCGGCTGATCAATATTCTGTGCGACAAGGCGCTGCTGGCCGCTTACACGCAGGAGAGCCGCGTGGTGGATGAGGCCGCGGTGGCCCGGGCGGCGTCGGAACTGGAAGGGCCGCCGGTGACGGGCGGTCGCGGCCCGACGGGCGGAAGAGCCGGCCGCCGACTCCCCCGAACGGAAGACGATCGCGGATCGGAACTGCGATGGTTCACCCCGATCGGGGCGATAGTCATCGGCCTGTTGGTGGCGCTGCTTGCGGCCGTCACGTGGCGGCTTCCGGCCTGGTTCAATGCCCGCAGTGCGGTTGAGTCTGCGACGCTGCCGGCCTCCTCCTCGGCCTCGAACCCGGCTCCGGTCATCGTGACCGAAGAGGTAAGACCGCAACCCGTCCCCGGCATTGAACCGTCCGATCCCGCCGTTTCTCCGATACGGGGGGACCAGGCCGCCCGGTTCGATGACGACGGTGTGTTTCGAGTGGCTCTGCCGGAGGAGACGAACAAAGCGGCGATCCTGACCCTTCTTAGAATCTGGGGAATGGATCAGAATCCCACCCCGGAAGAGTTCAAGACATTGGACGGGGATCGGCTCATGTCCGCCAAAGGGTTTTCAACCTATCGCTTTCCGGTCGACCTGCGGCGGGTCCGATTGCTCGATTACCCCTGCCTGATCCGGGGGCATTGGACTCACGGCACGGCCGTGACCTATGCGGTGTTGGTCAATCTGACCGACCGCGACGCGACGATCCTTGATCCAATGAATGGGAAGACGACCTATGATCTGGATGTCTTGCAGACCTTGTGGAGGGGAGAAGCGACGGTCTATTGGAGACGGCTTCCCGGAATTACGCTTCCGCTGAAGTCGAAAAGGGCGGATCCCTCCGTCAAGACGCTCCAGAAGGCCCTGAGGGTTCAAGGGTTATACCTTGGGAAGGCGGACGGCGTTCTGGGCGCCAACACGAAACGGGCGATCCGCTTCTTCCAGCAAAAATACGGGTTGAAGGACAGCAGCGTCTTTGACCTTGAAAGTTATCTTGCCCTGTCGAAGGTGATGTTCAACGAAACCCCCGGGCTCCAGACGGATGAGCTATGATATCGCGTTCTTATTTGAACTTTCTCAAGAAAGCGTCTATAATTAAAAGAGTTTGGGATAAAACCCCGGGATCCCGATCGTGCAGGTAATTTGGAGGTGCTCACCATGAAACGATATCTTTGGACCTTAAATGTCCTGTTCCTGCTGGGCTTCAGCTATTTTGTGGCCGACCTGGTGAGTCTGTTTATCGGCCGACAATTGGAATTGCCGGCCCGTTTGGTCTCGGTGGAGTGGGCCGCTACGACCGAGGCGCAGGTAAAGCCGACGGCCGAGATTTACTCGTCCATCGTGGATCGGAATATTTTTGGAATCAAGCCGTCCGCCGCCATCGCCTCTCCGGAGGAGATGGCGCCGCAGCCGGTTCCGCTCCTGCCGCTCCGTGTCCGGCTGGTCGGGACGATCGTCGGCGAACCGGAGGACTCCCTGGCCGTGATCGAGGATTTGGGGACGAAGGAACAGCGTCTTTATCATATCGAAGATATCGTCGGAACGGATGCCAAGCTGATCGAGGTTGCCCGCAACGAGGTCACGTTTTTACGCGGGGATGTCCGGGAGACCTTGACGGTTCAGGAAGAAGGCGCCCCCGGCCAGACGACGATGCCTCCGACCGCGATGACGGCTCCCCGGCCGGCCGGAGCTCAGAACAGCTGGGTTCTGGATAAGCAGGAAGTGGCGGCCGCGCTTGAAAATCTTCCGCAGCTCCTGACGAAAGCCCGCGTGGTGCCGAACTTGAGCCCGGACGGAAAAAGCGACGGGTTTCGGGTCGTCTCGATCTCGCCCGCAAGTTTCTACGAGCGGATCGGGCTTCGCAACGGCGATGTGATCCAGCGCATCAACGGGGTCGAGGTGAGGGATCCGCAGACCTTCATGCAGATTTTTAACCAGCTCAGGGACGAATCCAGTATCACGATGGATCTGATGCGGAACAACCAAAAAGAGTCGTTCTCCTATGAGATCCGATAATCGGCCGATGGGCCTTTTGCGGCTGTCCGGTCGTGGAGAACGAGTCCGAACGCTCCAAGCGTGGAGGTGCATGCCGGTCCTCAAATTTGTTTCGCTTCTTCTCGGGCTGATCATCGGCCTGGTTTTTTTTATGACGCCGGTCCGACCGGTCGTCGCGCAAACGCCGGAAGCCCCCGCGGCCCAGCCGCTCCCGCCGCCGATTCCGGAACTGCCCAAGGAACTTCCCAAGCCGGTCAAAGAACGGCTGATCACCCTCGATTTCAATAACGTCGACCTGCCGGTTTTTGTGAAGTTCGTCAGCGAGATCATCGGCAAGAATTTCATTATTGACGAACGCGTGCGGGGCAAAGTGACGATCTTTTCACCCACCAAAATTTCCGTGGACAAGGTGTACCAGGTTTTCCTGTCCGTTCTGGACATCAAGGGGTTTGCGGCCGTCGCCTCGGGCGATATGGTTCAGATCCTTCCGGCCTCCGATGTCCCGCCGGAGCGAAATATCAATGTTTACTATCTTGAGAACGCGAATGCCGAGGAGGCGTCGAAACTGCTGACCAGCCTGGTGACCCGCGCCGGCGGACCGCCGGCCGCCGGCCGGCCGGTCGTCCGGGCGCCGGGAGAGTTCGAGGGCCAGATCCAGATCATTCCGGATAAGGCGACCAACGGGTTGCTGATCACGGCCTCCAACCGTGATTTCGAGATGCTCAAGGACGTGATCAAAAAACTGGACGTGAGGCGCCGCCAGGTTTACGTCGAAGCCGTCATCATGGAGGTCAGCCAGGAGAAACTCCAGGAACTGGGAACGGAGCTGGGGGTCATCGCCGGGTACCAGACGAAGAATCAGGATGTCACGGCCTTCGGCGGGTTTAACCAGTCGCCGGAGGATATCACTGCCCTGACGGACATCTCGGGCATTGATATCGGCCTCAGCACCGTCAATGTCAAAGTGCTTTTAAAGGCGTTGCAGAGCGCATCGGACGTCAATGTCCTGTCCACGCCCCAGATCCTGACGACCAACAACCAGAAGGCCAAGATTCAGGTCGGCCAGAACGTTCCATTTGTGAAGGGCAGCAGCCAGGTCGCGGGCGGGGTGTCGCAGCGGCAGATCGACCGCCAGGATGTCGGCGTCAAGCTGGAACTCACGCCCGAGATTCTGGAAGGGGATCGGGTCAAGATGGACATCCTTCAGGAGATCTCAAGCCTGGCCGAGACGCCGCAGCCGGTTCTGATCGAGTTGGGGCCGACCACAAACACCCGGGTGGCGACAACAACGGTCATCGTGTCCAATAACCAGACCGTCGTGATCGGTGGATTGATGCGGGATGACGTGAGCAAGGTCGAGCGCAAGATTCCGCTGCTGGGGGACATCCCGCTGATCGGATGGTTGTTCAAATTTCAATCGAAACGGATCGTCAAATCGAACCTCCTCATTTTCCTTACGCCGCATATCGTGCGTGAAAACCAGGACTTGGATGTGCTGCTGCAGCAAAAGAGCGATGCCATGAAACGGATCCTATCGGAAGGGGCATTTAAAAATCAGACGCTGAATGAGCAATTCTTGAACAGCATCAACCCGCCGCAGGATATGAGGTAGTTTCATCCATGTCCAGCCCGTGGCAGCGCATCGGTCAGATCCTTCAAGACAAGTTTGCCGTCTCGGCCGATCCGATCCGAGAAGCCCTGGTCCTTCAGAAGGAAAAAGGCGGCCGCCTCGGCGAAATCCTGGTTCGAATGCGCGCGGCGAAGGAGGGCGAGGTGCTGGAGGCCCTGAGCCTTCAGTTTCATCTTCCCTATCTCCCCGATCTCCTGCCGGCCCAGGTGGACCCGGCGCTCCTCGCTAAAATCCCGATCGGGTTTGCCAAGCGATACGAGATCCTTCCGATCCGCAAAGAGAACGGCCGCGTGATGACGGCCGCGGCCAACCCGCTCCATCTGGCTGCGCTGGACGACACCCGGGCCCTCCTGGGGTGCGACATTCAGGCCGTTCTGGCGCCGGCCAAGGCGATATTAAATTGCATCAACCAGGTCTACGACCGCGCATCGGATACGGCGCAGCAGGTGATCGAAGACTTGAGCGCCGAGAGCCTGGACCTCCTGGCCAGCGAGCTGCAGGAGCCGGTGGATCTGCTGGAGGCGACGGACGAGGCGCCGATCATCCGGCTGGTGAACTCAACGCTGTTCCAGGCGGTCAAGGACCGGGCGAGCGATATTCACATCGAGCCGTTTGAACGGGATCTCGAGATCCGGTACCGGATCGACGGCATCATGTACAAGATCCTCTCGCCGCCCAAACGATTCCAGTCCAGCATCATCTCCCGGATCAAGATCATGGCCGGATTGAACATCGCCGAGAAGCGGCTGCCCCAGGACGGCCGGATCGGGATCAAGATCGCCGGCCGGGATGTCGACATCCGCGTTTCGGTGATCCCCACGGCCCACGGCGAGCGGGTCGTGCTGCGGCTCCTGGACAAGAGCACCAGCCTGCTCAATCTTGAGGACATCGGTCTGACGGCGGAAGAACGGCAGACCATGCTCCATCTGATTCAGCTCAGCCACGGCATCGTGCTCGTGACCGGGCCGACCGGAAGCGGGAAGACCACGACGCTGTACGCGGCGCTGAACCGGATCAATTCTCCCGACAAAAACATCATCACGATCGAGGACCCCATCGAGTACCAGTTGAGGGGCATCGGGCAGATGCAGGTCAACCCCAAGATCAACCTGACCTTCGCCAACGGCCTCCGGTCCATTCTCCGTCAGGACCCGGACGTGATCATGGTGGGCGAAATCCGGGACGCCGAGACGGCCGAGATCGCGATCCATGCCTCGCTGACCGGGCACCTCGTCTTCTCGACGCTCCATACCAACGACACGGCCGGCGCCATCACGCGTCTGGTGGATATGGGCATCGAGCCTTTCCTCGTCTCCTCCTCCGTGGTGGCGATCGTCGCGCAGCGATTGGTGCGGTGCATCTGTCCGCACTGCCGGCAGGCCTACGCGCCCACGCCGGAAGAGCTGGCCAAGCTGGGGTTCAAGACCGAAACAACGCGGCCGACCTTCTACCGCGCGGTCGGATGCGAAGAATGCAGGCGGACCGGATACCACGGCCGGACCGGCATCTACGAGATTCTTTTGATGGATGATGAGATCCGACAGATGATTTTGAGTAAGACGGATTCCGGCCGGGTCAAGAACCGTGCCATCGAAAAGGGGATGCGGACGCTTCGCGACGACGGCGCCCGGAAAGTGGTCAACGGCGTCACGACGATGGAAGAAATTCTTCGGGTCACGCAGGAAGATATGGTGATGGAGTAGCGGGCGATGCCGGTGTATGAGTACAAGGGGCTGACGACCGAAGGCCGGGACGTCTCCGGCATCATTGATGCAGACAGCCCGAAGACGGCGCGCGTCAAGCTGCGCCAGTCCGGGATCTATCCCACCGACGTCGTGGAAGGCGCCGGCGAGGCGACGTACGGTTTCAGTTCGGCGGAAGGGAAGGAACGATCCGGTCCGGCGCGTTCCTGGCTGTCGCGGATTCAGGTGTCGGAGCGCGCCGGGCTGATGGAGGTCGCGCTGATGACCCGACATCTCGCGACCTTGACCGCCGCGAAGCTCCCGCTGATGGAGGCCCTTTCGGCCCTGGTGGATCAACTCGAAAAGGGCGAGTTGAAACGGATCGTGGCGGGCACCCGCGAGCGGGTGAAGGAGGGCAGCTCTCTGGCGGCGGCGCTGTCGCAATACCCGGCCGTTTTCTCGGAGATCTACATCAACATGGTCAAGGCCGGCGAGGCCAGCGGCACCCTGGACGGCATGCTCCTCCGGCTGGCCGATTACCTTGAATATCAGGTCAAGCTCCGCAACCAGCTCATCGCCACGCTGACCTATCCCGTCTTCATGGTGATCATCGGCGGTCTGATCCTGTTCGGTCTGGTCACCTTTATCGTTCCGAAGATCACGCTGATCTTTGAGGAAGTGCACCAGATCCTGCCCTGGCCGACCGTTATCCTGATCGCGGTAAGCCATTTCCTGAATCGGTACTGGTGGGTTGTTCTGGGGGCGGGAGTTCTTGGGCTGTTTGGTTTTCAGCAATACATCAAGACGCCCGAGGGCCGGGTACGGCATGACCGGTTTCTTCTTCGGGTTCCGATCATCGGCCGCGTGATCCTGATGGTGGAGATTTCACGATTCACCCGGACGCTCAGCACGCTGCTCACCGGCGGCGTGCCGCTGCTCTCCGCCCTGGATGTGGTCCGAAACGTGGTGCAGAATACGGTGCTGGCCGAGGCGATCGACCGCGCGCGGCAGAACATCGGCGAGGGGCAGAGTCTGGCCGAGCCGCTCCGGAAAAGCCGGATGTTCCCCCCGCTCGTGACCCACATGATCGCCGTCGGGGAAAAAAGCGGCGAGCTGGAGCCGATGCTGGTCCGGGTGTCCGAGGCCTACGACAACGAAGTGGAGGCCATCATCGGCACGCTGACGGCCCTCCTCACGCCGGTCATGATTCTTGTGATGGGGGCGATCATCGGATTTATCGTGATGGCCATTCTTCTTCCGATTTTTGAGCTGAGTCAAATTGTGAGGTAGGTGATGATTGATCAAAAAGGAACCATCGCAGATCGTAGGGGCGCAGCATGCTGCGCCCCTGCAGGAATCGGCGGGGTCCGCACAACGGGCCAGGCCGGATTTACGTTGATCGAGATCATGGTGGTCGTCTTCATCCTGGCGCTTCTGGCCGGGATCGTCGTTCCCAAAATCATGGGCCGGACGGATGAGGCCCGGCGGACCGCAGCCATGGTCCAGATCAAGAACATCGAGGAAGGCCTGCATCTGTACAAGCTGGACAACGGTTTCTATCCCGCAACGGAGCAGGGTCTGTCGGCCCTGGTCGCGAAACCCACGATCGGCGCGATTCCGCCGCACTGGCGGGAGGGCGGATACTTGCCCAAGCTGCCGAAGGATCCCTGGAGCCATGAGTACGTCTATATCAGTCCGGGCGGTCACGGGGATTATGACCTGATCAGTTATGCGGCCGATGGGGAGCCGGGCGGGGAGGGGAAGGATGCCGATGTCGAGAGCTGGAATATGGAATGAGCGGTAAGGGGTGAGGCGTGAGGCGTAAGGCGGAGTTGCAGCAGGGGTTCACGTTTCTCGAGCTGGCCGTCGTGCTTCTGATCCTCGGAGTTGTGGCGGCCCTGGCGTTTCCGGTGATGCACAGCCTGGGCAGCAGCGACCTGAAGCTGACGGCCCGCCATCTGGTCCGGGCGGTTTATTTTCTTTCGGATCGCGCCGCGGCCACGAAGCGGGTCTACCGTTTAAATTATGACCTGAAACAGCACGAGTACTGGGCAACGGTCCGGTCCGGGGAGGGCGAGTTCACCCCGGTGGCTGCCGCCGTTTTGACGCGCACGGCCCTGCCGGGAACGATCCGGTTTGTTGACGCGGACACGCTTCACCAGGGCAAGGTGGCGGAGGGAGAGGCCTATACCGATTTTTATCCCGTGGGGCGGGTGGATAAGACGACACTGCATTTGACGGACGAGGATGAAAACGTCCTGACCCTGGTGGTCAATCCGATTACGGGGCGGGTTAAGGTGTATGAAGGGTATCTGGAAGAGATCGGGAAAGAGGGTTGAGTCGCAACGCGGCTTCACCCTTTTAGAGGTGATGATCGCGCTCTCGATCCTGGCCGTGACCTTCGTGGTCCTCCTGGGACTCCGCAACCGCGACATCCTTCAGCATCAGGAGGCGCGGTACCTGACGCGGGCCACGCTGCTGGCCCAGCAGAAGATCTCGGAAGTCGAAATGGCGGATTTTCCCGCCCTGGGTGTTTTGGGTGGAACGTTCCCGGAACCGGATGAGATCTTCGACTGGACCCAGACCGTCCTTTCAACCCCGTTTGATTACGCCCGCGAAGTGAGGATGGATGTGGGCTGGAAAGAGGGCGAGCATCGTAACTCGGTGGTTCTGGTCACATTTGTGATGGATGAAAAAAAATCGTGAGGGATCGGAGGGGATTCACGCTGATTGAGATTCTGGTCGCGCTGGGAATCGTCGCGGTGCTCGTCACGCTGTTGTACGAGACCTTCAACGCGGTCCTCCGATCCACGCAGCAGGCGGACGAGGAGAGCGAGCTGGACCAGATGGCCCGGATCAGCATGGGAATTATGGTGAATGAATTAAAATCGGCGTACTGGCGTGCGTCGGACAATCAAGCCGCTTCCACGCCGTTTGAGTTCGTCGGACAGGACGGTCTGAGCGGTCTCGGGTCCTCGGATACGCTCCGGTTCACCGCACTGTCTCATGCCCGTGTCGCGGAGGGAATGACCGACCCGATCGTGTCGATCCTGGAGTATGAAACGTTTCCGGCGCCGGAAACCGAAATGGCCGACCTGGTGCATATCGAAGAGACCAATTTCCTGAGTCTGTCG
>Ga0209640_10001532_pt1 | contig 19637 bp, 13 predicted proteins | sample RifCSP10_1_FD_184018 | JGI IMG/M metagenome (GOLD analysis project Ga0209640, IMG submission 184018) | Soil microbial communities from Rifle, Colorado - Rifle CSP2_sed 10_1 (SPAdes) (version 2) | ecosystem: Environmental > Terrestrial > Deep subsurface > Rock core/Sediment | place: Rifle...
CGCGATGTAGGGGCTGGCGAACTTCTCGCGATACTCGGCCACTCGGGCCGCACGCGCGGCGGCCACGTCGCCGGCCGACTCGAGCTCGCGCTTGTAGAGGATGTTGACAGCGCCCTCGGCGCCCATGACCGCGATCTCCGCCGACGGCCAGGCAAAGTTGGCGTCGGCGCGGATGTGCTTGCTCGACATCACGCAGTACGCGCCGCCATAGGCCTTGCGGGTGATCACCGTCAGCTTGGGAACGGTGGCCTCGGCAAACGCGAACAGGAGCTTCGCGCCGTGGCGGATGATCCCGCCCCACTCCTGCACGGTGCCTGGAAGGAAACCGGGGACGTCCTCGAACGTCACGAGCGGGATGTTGAACGCGTCACAGAAGCGCACGAACCTGGCGGCTTTGACCGACGCGTCGATGTCGAGCGTGCCCGCCAGGTGCGCCGGCTGATTGGCCACGACACCCACGGGCCTGCCCCCCAGACGAGCGAAGCCGACGACGATGTTCCTGGCGAAGTGCTCGTGCACCTCGAGCAGCTCGCGATCGTCGACCACCGCATGGATGACGTCGAGCATGTCGTAGGGTTGATTGGGTGAGGCGGGCACGAGGCGGTCGAGCGCCTCGTCCTCCCGGCCCGGGGGATCGGCGGTCTGGCGGCGCGGCGGGTCGTCGACGTTGTTGCCGGGCAGGAACGCCAGCAGCTCGCGAATCAGCAGGATCGCCGTTTCATCGCTGTCCGCGGCGAAGTGGGCGACCCCGCTCTTCTCGTTGTGGGTCATCGCTCCGCCGAGCTGCTCCTTGCTGACGTCCTCGTGCGTCACCGTGCGGATCACGTCCGGCCCGGTCACGAACATGTAGCTGGTCTGCTTTACCATGACGGTGAAGTCTGTGATGGCGGGGGAATAGACCGCTCCTCCCGCGCAGGGGCCCATGATGGCCGAGATCTGCGGCACGACGCCGGAGGCCAGCGTGTTGCGCAGGAAGATGTCGGCGTAGCCGGCCAGCGACACGACGCCTTCCTGAATGCGGGCCCCGCCGGAATCGTTCAAGCCGACCACGGGCGCGCCCATCTTGAGGGCGAGGTCCATGATCTTGACGATCTTCGCGGCGTTGGTTTCCGACAGCGATCCGCCGAAGACGGTGAAGTCCTGCGCGAAGGCGTACACGAGACGGCCGTCCACGCGCCCATGGCCCGCGACCACGCCGTCGCCGGGCACGACCTGATCGGCCATGCCGAAGTCACGGCAGCGGTGGGTCACGAAGGCGTCTGTCTCCTCGAACGTATCCCGGTCGAAGAGCAGCGTGATGCGCTCACGCGCGGTCAGCTTCCCGGCATCCCGCTGTCGCTGCAGCCGCTCCTGGCCGCCGCCCGACTCGGCCCGACGCCGTCTATCGGCGAGCTGCGCCAGCCGATCCGGTGGGTCCGCCGTCACACCCTGGCTGCCTGGGCCTTCTCCCAGTCCTTCAGAAACCGCTCGAGCCCGATGTCGGTGAGCGGGTGCTTGAAGCACTGCTCGATCACGGCCGCTGGTACGGTCACGACGTCGGCGCCCATGCGCGCCGCCTCGACGACGTGGATCGGGTGCCGGACGCTGGCGACGAGCACCTCGGTCGGGAACTCGAAGTTGTCGAAGATGTCGACGATCTCCTGGACCAGATTCATCCCCGTCGTCCCGACGTCGTCGAGACGTCCGACGAAGGGGCTGACGTAGGTTGCGCCGGCCTTGGCCGCCAGCCACGCCTGCGTCGGCGAGAAGATGAGCGTCACGTTGACGGCGTGCCCTTCGGAGGCGAGCGCCTTGCAGGCTTTGACGCCTTCCTTGGTGAAGGGCACCTTGACGACGATGTGCTCATCGAGACCGGCGAGGTCGCGCCCTTCGCGGATCATGCCGGCTGCGTCGGTCGCGACCACTTCAGCGCTCACCGGTCCCTGCACCGTGCGGCAGATCTGCTTCAGGATCTGGCGGTAGTCGCCCGTCTCCTTCGCGAGCAGCGACGGATTCGTCGTCACGCCGTCCAGGATGCCCAGGGAGGCCAGCGCCTCGATCTCCTTCAGGTTTCCCGTATCCACGAATAGCTTCATACCGGTGCTCCTACGTCAACTCCCAACTGACGCTCGACCCCGGGGCCCCCGACGCGCACGCTTGCGCGTTGGGGTGGGAGCAACTCCCAACTCCCAAGGGAGCGGATCCGAGTCAGTGTGGCACCGCCCGCCCCGCCGCGCAAGACGACCTCGTCCCGCGAGTCCCCTCGGCCCTGCCTCCCCCAGGCGGCCCCGAGTCATCGCGCTGGCGTACGTCACCCTTCTCGCTGCGTCGATGGCCGGCCTGATGATGGTGGCGTCAAGAAGGATTTCCGGGTCTGACGCCGTAAGCGACAGACCCGGAAACGGGGCCAAGGCTCGTGTGTGCGAGCCTTGGCGGGTACCTGGCTTAGAAGTTGAGCGTGAAGTTCAACCGCACGAATCGTGGCGTGTAGATCGAGGTCGGGATTTGCCAAGTGCCGCCGTTCGACGCGTTCCCCGCGCTGTACTGATACGTGCCGTCGTAGCCAGTCGCGTAGTTGGTGTTGAGCAGGTTGCCGAGATCGAAGCCGACATCCGCGCGCGTCGAGCCGAGACGGAGGATCTTTGCGACTCGCACGTCGATCTGCGTCCGGCGATTGTCCGCGTACAGCCTGTGCTCTGCGGGTACAGGGAAGAAACCCGAGTTACGGACCAGCGCCACGGCCGTGTTGCCGTTGATGTTGGAGCCGAGCGGCAGCCGGCCCAGGCGGGCCAGTACTTCCGTGTTCGGCACGTTCCAGGTCGCCGTCAATTGGAGCGGCGGCTGCGAACGGATCGTGGAGCTGACCTGGACGTCGATCTTGGGAATCGTGTACGCCGCCAACCCTCGGAGGGTCGTCTGGAAGGGTTCCACGTCGTGGCACCCCCGCGGGTCCGGGCTGTCGATCTTGACCCTGGTCGCACAGGTATCCTCGACCTCGCGGCCCGTGCTCGTCCCCGCCTGAACGATGAGCCCGTTGCGGAGACGCGCGTTCACGTTGACGTCGACACCGTGCCAGTAGTTCGTGCGCTCCGGGCCGAAGTCGGTCTCGAACGTGATGCGGTTCTGCGCCGCGATCGCCGCGGCCGCGCTGGTCGGAACGTAGAGGGTGATCGGATAGCCGCCGCCCTCCGGGAGCCGGTCGTCCACCGGCGCGTCGATCGTCCAGGAGTCGTATTGCGACGGGTCGCGCATCAGGTTGTCCGTAACCGTGAACCCGTGCCACCATCGACGGTTGTAGCTGACGTCCACCGACACTCGCGGGAGGATCTCCTGCTGGACGGTGAGCCCCCACTGCCAGTCGTTTTCACGGACGCCCCAGCCGTGCAGCGTGTCCGGGTTCACCTGGGTGAGGCCCGTGCTGACGTTACCGAAGTTCAGGTTGTTGCCGGTCAAGGCGGCACAGGTGTCGACGGCGGTTTGTCGCGCGAAGTTCAGGAGGTCGCAGTCGACCTCCTTGTCGCCGTCGGTGTCCGTCCAGCTCCGGACCACGCTGCGCACGATCCGGGCACCGCCTGCCGGGTTGTTGCGCGTGTAGGCGCTGTCGTTGGTCGCGGCGTCGAGGTAGTGGCCGAAGTTGAACTTCAGCGCCGTCTTGCCGTTGCCGAACACGTCATAGGCCACGCCCAGACGCGGCGTGATGTCGTTGAACGCGTCGACGCTCGAGGTCCGCTCGAACGAGAGTGGCGCCGGGTTGACGCGCGACGTCTGGCTCGTGCCATTGTGCTCCGCCGGGCTCCAGCTCCAGGCGCGGTCGTAGCGCAGCGCGCCTTGCAGCGTCAACCGGCCGCGCGTCCAGGTGTCCTGGATGTACAGCGACGCCGTCGACGTCCTATCCCGCGTCTGCCACTGCGGGATGCGGAACGTGAAGTTGGTCGGATTCGCCTGGTTCATCGTGTAGGAGAGCAGGGTCGGGTTCACGACCGCGGTGGTGTCGTTCGTTAGATCCGTCCCGAGATAGCCGACCTTCATGTTGTGCGAGCCCGTCACGTAGGACGCCGAGGCGCGCCAGTTCTTCGAATTCCCGTAGCTGTCCGAGTACTGGGACAGCGCCCGGTAGGTGTAGTTCGACCGCGGCGCGTACGGCAGTCCCGTCGCCGGGTTCGTGGCGGTGGACTGTTGCGTCACCCCGGTGCCGAAAATCCCGTCGGGCGGGATCTGCCCCGGTCCGCCCGCGTGATAGTACGAGAAGCGCGTGAAGCCCGCCTCGAACAGCAGCTTGCTGGTCATCGGCGCCGTCCAGAGCGCCTGCGTCACGTAGTACGGGAAATTGTAGTAATTCGTGTTGGCCTCGGGCGACGTGGTGGCCGAGCCGGCCGCGATCCAGTTCGAGCCGCGCCCGTGGCAGCCGCTGGTCTCGACCTTCAGCGGCGACCCCTCGCAGCGGAGCTGGTACTCGTGGTTGAACGAGACCCGGTTCTTCTCCGTGACCTGCCCGGTGAACCGTCCGATGTACATGACTCGCCCCTGCGATTGGCGCGCGGTGACGCTGTTGTCGGGCGCCCAGTCCCAGCGGGACAGGTCGTAGGCGTTGGCGTTGGCGACGATGCCCTCAACAGCCGTCTGGGTGTTCAGGTTGCGGTAGCTTCCGAAGAACCACAGCCGGTCGCGTTTGATCGGCCCACCATAGGAGCCGCTGGCATCGTAGGACTGGATGATGCCTGGTGTCTCCCTGATGTTGATCGGTGGCGCGCGCAGCGCATCGGTCAGATTGTTGCCCCTCGACCAGTCGCCGGCGTTGTTGAAGAACGCCTGCCCCGTGAAGCTGTTGCCGCCGGCGCGCGGAACGAGGTTCATCACCGGCCCGCCGATGTCCGTCTCGCCCATGCCGCCGGAGACGGTGATCGAGACCTCGTCGGCGTTGACCGAGTCGTAGATGTAGGACGAGACGCCGCCGCCGTTGAACGTCGCCGCGACGACCATGCCGTTGATGGTCATGCGCCCTTCGTTGGTCTGCCCGCCGCGGGCGCTGAAGAACGTCATCGTCGGCGTGGCCTGGAGGCCGTTGTTGTCCACGGTCAGGCCGGGCGTGGCGTTCAGCAGCGAACCGACGGCGCGTGTCGCTGGGATGGCTTGGATGATGTCAGCGCTGAGCACCGACTCGCGACGCACGCTCTGGACGTCCACGACCGGCGTCTCACCAGTCACGGTAATGGTCTCCTGCACCCCGCCAATCCGCATATCGGCGTTGATGGTGACGACAACCGAGCCTGACAACACCACTCCGTCACGAGCGACCCGGTTGAAGCCGGGCAGCGTGTAGGTCACCGTGTAGGTGCCAGGAAGAAGCTCGATGATGCGATACTGACCGGCTCCATCGGTCACGACGGATCGCACTTTCTCGATCAGCGCCGGGCTCGTGGCCTCGACGGTGACGCCAGGCAGCACGGCGCCGGAACTGTCCCGGACCGTGCCGGTGATCGTTGCTTGAGCGAACGCAACAGAGGGTACCAGAAGCACCGACGCCGCTAGAATCGCGAGGAGCGTCCTTTGTCCACGCATAGCTGTCGACTCCTTGAGAAGTTCCCGTCCCCGTGGCTGGCGTCGCCGCGCGGACGCCGCCAGCCGTGCACGCACCAGGTGGGGCTAGGTCGCTAGTCTGAAATATCAGTCAGCGACTGGGCGGAATCTACGCTCGCGCGCCTGGGTTGTCAATCAGATATATCAGTCAGACAGATCGGGACCGAATCGTCGGGAGGGTAGGATGGGCGAACGGGCAAGGCAGATGAGGCCGGAATGAACGCAAATGGACCCGTCAGTGCCGTGGGCGACCGGGTCTGGGTCACGAACCTGATGATCGTGCTGGTTGGGCTGACACTTTTTGCGGGTGTCAACGCCCGATCGGGACGTGTCGAGGCCAACGGGGGCCTGGGGTGGGACGGCCGTCAGTACGCCCACATGGTGACCGGTCGCGTGGAGGACGGGACCGTCTCCACACAGACGCGACCGCTGCTGCCGCTACTGACGCGCATCCCCTACGCCGCCGGACTCGATGTCATCCGGGCGTTTCAGGTCATGAATTTCGTGTACGCGACTGTTCTCTATTTCTTTCTGTGTCTCATCCTCGATCTCTACGACGTCGCAGTGGTCTACAAATTGTATTTCGTCGTCAGTGTGGCGCTGTGCATTGCGACGTCGAGGATGTTTGCTTTCTACCCCGTGCAGATCGATCTCGGAGTGCTGGCGGTCTTGAGCGCGTCGACCTACGTCCTGCTGACGCGCAGCGGATGGATGGCGGGCTGCGCGGCGCTCATCGCTGTCACGGCTCGAGAGTTCGGAGGCGTGACCGCATTCTTCGGGTTTCACCGGGAACTGCGACGAGGCCAGAGCGTCGTCCGCGCGCTGCTGACATACGCGCCCGCAGTCGCCGCGTTGTTTCTCCTTCGACACTGGGCGAGCACGACGAACCTCGGAGATCGCCGGGCGTTGGGGACTGTTTCCGACTTCGTCGCCGACCTCGCACACTGGCGTGACCCGGTCTTCGTCGTCTTCTTCGTCTATTTCCTGGTCACGCTGCTCGGCGGGATCACCGTGCTGCTGACCCTGAGGGCCGCGTGGTGCGTTCGCCGGTTGGCGGGCACGCCGGAGCTGGCCACGTTCGCCGCGCTGGTGGTGGCGGCGGCGGCCGTCGGCGTCGACATGTGGAGATACCTCGTCTTCTTGCTCCCGGCGATCACGATTCTGTTCGGCGCATACGTCCGCGACCACCGGCCGGGGGCGGTGCTTCTCACGGGCGCGCTGCTTCTCACGCTCGTCACGCAGCAGCCCTTCACGCGCATGGACATGACGCAGTACTTTCGCGACTGGTTTCCCGCGTACCCCTACCTGTCGAACGATGTGACGGCGGAGTTCTGGGCGGCATGGAGGCTTCGGCTGGCGATAACGGGCGCTGGCGCAGTCGCGCTCGGCATCCTGCAGCGGACACTGGCGCGCCGTGGTGTTCGCCCTCCTGGCTCCGCCACGTGAAGAACGTGAGAAGAAGGAATGAGTCTGTCGGGTGACCTGTCGATCATCTCGCCGTGATTTCGACGCGTTCCGATTCGTCACTGACGTTCGGCTTCGGCAGTCGACGGTCGACGGCCTTCACCGCGTAGACGTACCGCACGCCTGGGCGCACGCCTCGATCGGTGAAACGGGTCTCCGAGACCACTTCGTCGGTGACCGGGGTCAGCACGTCATCGCCAGCCTCACCGCGCACGACGATGTAGCCTCGCACATCCGGTTCAGTGTTGGCCTCCCAGACCAGGCCGATCTCGCCTTCAGCGGCGATCGGTGACACGCCCACCGGCGGCGCCGGCGGGAACGTATCGACCGGGTTGATGCAGGCGGGACGAGACGACCGATCGCCTTCGACCGTCCGGTCGCCCGTCCCTCGGACGGCAGCCACGGCGTAGCAGCGCCGGCGCCCATCCAACTCCAGAGGGTCGGTGAAGCCGAGGCCATCGATCGGCATCTGGTTGAGCGGCGGAGACGGCAGAGCCGCCGGGGCGCTCTCGACAGCCGCCGTCGCCGACGGATCAGGCGGATCCTCACGGTAGACGTTGTACTGCGTGGGGCCCGGCGGCAGGGTCCCTGCCTCTGTCACTGGCGGGCCGTCGTCGAGCGGAGATGCGGCCGGAGGCGCTGCGCGATCCAGCAGGAAGCCGATGAGACCGCCGGACGGCTCCCATGTCAGCACGGCCGCTTCCGCTGTGTAGCTCGCGCGTACATCGAGCGGCGCGTCAGGCAGCGGAGTCAACGGCACCTCGACCACGGCACTGGGCGGGCCCGCGCGCCCGCGGTCGCTCAGTGGAATGGCGACGTAGAAGCGCTTCTGCGCAGCGCTCGTGCCGGCCTCGACCGTGGCACCGGCGGTCGGGGGACCGGGGCCGGCCCCACGCGCGGGCAACGGTCCGGCAGCGAGCTCGTCGGCCGTGAGGGTGTCGCGCAAGACGGCGGAGGCGCCGGCTGCCTTTTCGCCACCTGCGAGCGTCCCGACCAGCGCCGCGACTTCGGTGAATCGTGCAAGCGGTGGCGCCGACCGGCTCGTGTATCCATAGACGTCGACCCGGCCCAGCGCGACCGGCGTCGAGCCATCGACGTTCTGTGCCGGCATCACGAGCGTGAGGACGACGTCGCCGCCGACTCGCCGCGCGGTGATCTGCTTGACAGCCTCCGGCACGCGGACGATGGGCGGAAGCGGCGCGCCCTTCTTGCCGCATGCGGACGCGGCCGCGGCGATAACGCAGGCCGCGGCGATCAACGCCCAACTCCCAACTTCCAACTTCCAAATCGAGCGTCGTCTTGGGAGTTGGGAGTTGGGAATTGGGCGTTGATGCCGGCAGGAATCCACGGCTGTCTAGGACGAGGCAGCAATCGGCGCGTCGCCCGCGAGGTCGCGCGACGCCGGCTCACCCGACGTGCGCCGGCCCACTTCGGGCGTCTTGAAGCGCCGCACGTCGATGCCGTATCCCCGCACCTTGTAGTTGAGGATCCGCTCGGTCGTATCGAGCAGGCGCGCGGCCTTGGCGCGGTTGCCGCGCGTGGTCTTGAGCACGTCGATGATGAGATCCCGTTCGTAGCTGGCCACGGCATCCTTCAGCGTCACGCGCGTGACGGTTCCAGACGAATCGGCCGTCTGCAGCGAGGGAGGCAGGTGATGCCCGTGCACCACGGCACCGTCGCAGACGAGCACGGCCCGCTCGAGCGCGTTCTCGAGCTCGCGGACGTTGCCGGGCCAGTGGTAGGCCATGAGCATGTCGATGGCCGGCGTGGAGATGCGCTTGATGACCTTGCCGTGCTCGCGCGAGAACTTCTCGAGGAAATGATCGGCCAGCAGCAGCAGGTCCGCCTTCCGCTCGCGAAGCGGCGGCACGAAGATCGTGAAGACGTTGAGCCGGTAGTACAGGTCTTCGCGGAAGGTGCCGTCGACGATCGCCTTCTCCATGTCCTTGTTCGTGGCCGCGATGAGACGCACGTTGACCTTGACCGTCTCCGTCCCCCCCACCCGCTCGAACTCGCGCTCCTGCAGCACGCGGAGCAGCTTCACCTGCGTGCCGAGATTGATGTCGCCGATCTCGTCGAGGAAGAGCGTGCCTGCCTCGGCCATCTCGAACCGCCCCTTCTTCCGCGTGTGGGCGCCGGTGAACGCGCCCTTTTCATAGCCGAACAGCTCCGACTCGATGAGCGTGTCCGGGAGCGCCGCACAGCTCACCTTCACGAACGGCTTCTTGGCCCTCAGCGAGTTGTAGTGGATGGCGTGCGCAATCAGCTCCTTGCCGGTCCCCGATTCGCCGCGGATGAGCACCGTGGTGTTCGTCTGGGCGACCTGGGCCACCTGTTCGTACATCTGCCGCGTCGGACCGCTCGTGCCGATGATGTTCGAGAAATCGTAGCGCTCCTTCAGCTCCTGCCGCAGGTGCGTGTTCTCGTCGAGCAGCCTCCGTCGTTCCTCCTCCACCATCCGCTGGACGTTGAGCGCCTGGGCGATCATCGAGCTGACGACGCCGAAGAACTTCTGGCTGCTCTCGTAGTCCCGGTCGGCCTGAAAGCGAAGGTCGACCGCCAGCGCGCCCACGGCCACGCGATTGAGCGTGATCGGCACGCAGATGTAGCTCAATTCCTGCTTCGGGCTCTCCGAACGCCGCGGCGCCAGGTTGAGGAACGCCGGCTCCTTGCTGATGCGCGGGACGACGATGGGCTTTCCGCTCTCGACGACCTTGCCCGTGATGCCCTCACCGAGCCGGATGCGGATCGTGCGGGCGCGATCCTCGAAGCCCTCGACGGCCTCGACGTGCAGCTCCCCGTCACGCAGCAGCGTCACCATGCCGCGCAGCACGCTGTGGTGACGCATCAGCGTGATGAGGACGCGCTGCAGGGAGGATTTGAAGTTGAGCGTACCCGACAGGGCTTGGCTGACTTCGAGCAGGGTCGAGAGCCGGCGCGTATCGCGCGCCCCGGTCGCATCGGTCCCAGGTCTGGCGGCAGGCATGCGTGTCTCCTACACTTCCGCGCGGTGATTCGGTGTTCGAACCAAAGTTGTCGCCGCTCGGTACCTGGAGCGGCGCATCCCACCCGCGAGCACGTCTTGGGGCCTGCGGCCGGAGGAAGTGGCATCCCCCGTTCGTGACTTTCTTGTAGTTACAGCAGAGTCATACCACGAAACTGTGGGGTCTCCCGGACTATCCGCATTGTACCGGATCAACTCCCAACGCCCAAGAACCCAACTCCCAATGGGTTCGGGGTTCGTCGTTGGGAATTGGGAATTGGGAGTTGGGAGTCTTGGGAGTTGGGAGTTGGGAATTGGGAGTTCAGAGGATGTACCGCGAGAGATCCTCGTTCCGGACGATATCGGCCAGCATGCGGTCGACGTAGGGTTCGTCGATCACCAGGGATTTATCGACCAGCTCGGGTGCGCTGAACGACACCTCGTCGAGCAGCCGTTCCATCACGGTGTGCAGGCGCCTGGCGCCGATGTTCTCCGTCGTGTCGTTGACCCGGGCGGCGAAGTCGGCAATCCGCTCGACAGCCCCCGGCGTGAACGTCAGAGCGAGATCCTCGGTGCCGAGCAGCGCCGAGTACTGCTTGACGAGGGCATTCTGGGGCTCGGTCAGGATCCGTACGAAATCGGCGCGCGTGAGCGGCTCGAGCTCGACCCGGATCGGGAAGCGGCCTTGCAGCTCGGGGATGAGATCGGAAGGCTTCGAGACGTGAAACGCCCCGGCCGCAATGAAGAGGATGTGGTCCGTCTTCACCATCCCGTGCTTCGTGTTGACGGTCGTCCCCTCGACGATCGGCAGGATGTCCCGCTGCACGCCCTCGCGGCTCACATCCGGCCCGCGGCCGCCCCCGGCGGCGCCGTCGCGGCTCGCGATCTTGTCGATTTCGTCGACGAAGATGATCCCGGCCTGCTCGACGCGCTGCACGGCGGTCCGGCTGACCGACTCCATGTCGACCAGCCTGGACTGTTCCTCCGCCAGCAGGTGCTCGAATGCGGCCGGCACCTTCAGTCGCCGGGTCCGGGAGCGGCCCCCGAACATGTTGCCCATCATGTCCTTGAGGTTGACGCCGATCTCCTCGACTGACGACCCCGCGATGATCTCGAAGGCTGGCATCGCGGGTGCCTGCCCCTCGATCTCGACGACGCGCTCGTCGAGTCGGCCGTCGCGCAACTGCTCGCGCATCCGCTCCCGCGTGCGGCCGGCCTGGTCGCGCACCACGGCCGGGTCCTCACCCGGGGCCGGCGGTCGCGACGACGGTAGGAGCAGATCGAGCAGCCGCTCCTCAGCTGCCGTCCTCGCCTTGTCCCGGACCTCCTCGGCCTTCTCGGCACGCACGGCGTCGACGGCAAGCTCCACCAGATCGCGGACCATCGATTCGACGTCACGACCGACGTAGCCCACCTCCGTGAATTTCGACGCCTCGACCTTGATGAACGGCGAGTGGGCGAGGCGCGCCAGCCGGCGCGCAATTTCGGTCTTGCCGACGCCGGTGGGGCCGATCATCAGGATGTTCTTCGGCGTCACCTCCTCGGCGATCTCGGCCGGCAGGCGCTGACGACGAAGGCGGTTGCGCAAGGCGATCGCGACGGCGCGCTTGGCCTTGGCCTGACCGATGACGTACTTGTCCAGCTCGGCGACGATTTCCCGAGGTGTCAGCGAGCCCACGGCTGTCGTCGTGCGTTCCGGGAGGTAGATGGCCATGCCGCTTTCGCTAGAGTTCCTCGATCGTGAGATTGGGGTTCGTGTAGATGCAGATGTCGGCGGCGATCCGCATCGACTCCTCGGCAATCTGCCGGGCAGAGAGGCCACTGTGCTTGACGAGCGCGCGTGCCGCCGCCATGGCGTACGATCCCCCCGACCCGACCGCCACGACCCCATCGTCGGGCTCGATCAGGTCGCCGGTGCCCGAGAGCAGAAAGGTCGACTTCCGGTCCGCGACGATCAGCATCGCTTCGAGCCGACGGAGCAGCCGGTCGGTACGCCAGTCGCGAGCGAGCTCCACCGAGGCGCGCTCGAGGTTGCCGCGGTACTGTTCGAGCTTGGACTCGAATCGCGAGAACAGCGCGAAGGAATCGGCCGCGGATCCGGCGAACCCGGCGAGGATCGTCTCGTTGTAGATCCGCCGGATCTTGCGCGCGCTGTGCTTGACCACGGTGGCGCCGAGCGTGACCTGTCCGTCCCCGGCGAGGACCGTGCGGTCCTGATGGCGCAGAGCGAGGATCGTCGTGGCGTGCATCACCGCCAGTATATCGGGAAGGCTCTGGGCTCTCGGCTCCGGGCTCTGGCTCTCGGCCTCCGGCTCAGGGGTAATGAGCCTTGGGCATTGAGCCTTGGGCATTGAGCATTGAGTGTGTCCTGCCCAATGGAAACGGCTGAGGACACCGGTCGAAGCATGGCGGCGAATCGGCCTGGATCTCGAACAAAATCAGCGACTCCCGTATGGCAGCGGTGTTGCTCTCGTGTCTGGCATGCGAGTCCCATCCCTACTCATCGCGGCGGTTGTGACGGCGGCGACCCTGGTGCAGCCGCTCGAAGGCGCTCAACGGCAACGAGGCGAAGCGCGTGGCGGCCAGGGTCGGTCCGAAGGGCGCCGAGCCGAGTCGCGTGACGGCGGCGGGCGCGAGCGGCAGGGCTCGATGGCGGGTATGGTCCGGCAGGCCAGGCAGCAGCCGTCCGAGCGGCAGCGGCCGTCCGAGCGGCAGCCCCAGGTGCGCCAGATGCCGGAGGCACGCCAACAGCCCGAGGCGCGTCAACAGCCGCGGACACGCCAACTACCAGAGCTGCGCCAGCAACCAGCCGTGCGCCAGCTGCCGCAGACGCGATCAGCCCCGGCAAACGGTGCGCGGGAGCAAGGACCCTTGTCGGGCGTTCAGCGCCGGGCGCGGGATCGCGTGGCCGGCGATCGAAACGGGGTGACCGGCACCTCGCGAGTGGCTCCTGATCGCACCAACCGCGAGAGAGCCGTCGCGGAGGCGCAACGTGTGGAGCGGGATCGCGACCGCCGGTCGGGTCTCGTGGCTGGAATCGCGCGTGACGCGCGAGAGGGCGCCCGCATCGTCGGCCCGAGGCAACGCCGGGACGGCAACCGGTACGACTATCGTGACGGGTCCAGGAGCGGCTATCGCTCCTCTTCGCGCGTTCGAATCTACAACGTCTTCAACTACTATCCACGGTCGTACTTCTACCGCCCGTACGTCTTCGGCTACGGCCCGGCGGGACGTGGCTACTTCTACTTCGACCTGCACTACAACTCGTACGTGTTTCACCCGCGAACCGCTGTCAGATACGTCGACTACGGCACCTACGGCTACCCGACGGGAGAACTGCGGCTGCAGGTGCACCCGCGCGACGCGCAGGTGTTCGTGGATGGCTACTACGCGGGCACGGTCGACGATTTCGACGGCGTGTTCCAGTCTCTGCGGCTCGAAGACGGAGATTACGAGATCGAGATCGTCCTTCCGGGCTACGAACCGCTCATCTTCGACGTCCGCATCTTCCCGGGCGAGAAGGTCACGTATCGGGGCGAGCTGCTTCCGGAGCTGCCGTAAATCCCCGCGCGGGCTGAAGCCCGCGCTCTCGAAACACCGAGAGCTTCAGTACCGTAGCGCGGGGGCTTCAGCCCCCGCGTTTCCTGAAGAAGAAGTACAGCGGGACTCCCGCCAGAATAATCAGCGTCCCCAGCAGCGTCACTCGCGGAGACGAGTAGTACGCATTCAGTACGATCGCGAGGCTGACCAGCACGAAGATCAAAGGCGTTACCGGGTATCCGATCGCTTTGAATGGCCGCGGGGCCTCCGGCTCGCGCGCGCGCAGCACGAACACTGCGGCCACGGCGGCACCCGCAAACAGCGTGATCGAGAAGCCGACATAGTTGGCGATCGAATCGAGGCTCCCGACGAGGATGAGCACCATGGCGAAGGCCGCCTGCGCGGCGATGGAGACAGCCGGCGTTTTGTACTTGGGGTGCACACGGGCGGCGCTCTTGAAGAACGCGTTGTCGCGGGCCATCGCGAAGTAGACGCGTGGACCGGCGAACGTCCAGGCATTGATGCCAGCGGCCAGGCTCACGATCGCCACAACACCCATGATGTCTCCGGCATTCACGCCCAGCAGCCGGTCCGCCACGACGTCCAGCACGCTCCCCTGCACGCCCGCCAGCTCACCAATCGGGATCACGTAGAGGTACAGCACGTTGATGAGGATGTAGATAACAGTGACGATCGCCGTTCCCAGGAACAGCGCACGTGGCACGTTGCGTCCGGGATCGCGGATTTCTTCCGCCATATATGCCGCGGCGTTCCAGCCCGAGTAGGTGAACATGACCGGGATGAAGGCGAACAGCCAGCCGGTGGGATTGACTGGTCCGGCCGATTGCGCCAAGTTCGACGTCTCCCCCGTGCCCGCGGTCAGACCGAACGCGATAAATACCACGAAGGCTGTGATCTTGAGCGTCGTCAGGACGTTGCTGGCGACGCGTCCCGGTCCGACGCCGCGGATGTGAATTAACGCGGCGGCCACGATGACCGCGCAGGCCGCCAGTGTGTGCCTGGAAAAGGAGAACACCATAGGCGTGAAGGGTAAGGGGACAGCGAGCAGCGGCGTCGCGTTCGCGATGCCTGGCACGAAGCGATCGAGCGTCGTGATGAGGAACACGGCGCTGGCCGCCATTGCGCCGCTGAAGCCGGCGACGAAAGAAGTCCACCCAGTCAGGAAGCCGGCAAGGCCTCCGTACGCCTCGCGGAGGTAGACGTACTCGCCGCCGGCCTTCGGACGGAGCGTGGCCAGTTCCGCGTAGGCCATCGCACCCATGAACGCGAGCAGGCCGCCCCCCAGCCATGCCATCAGAAACCAGAACGCGTCGGGCACTGCGGCAGCGACGGCCGGCGATCTGAAGAGGATTCCGCCACCGATGACGTTGGCAACGATGATGGCCCCCGCGTCGAAGGGACCGAGCCGGCGTTCGAGGGTCTCGTTGGAAGGGTTCGTAGTCACCCGCGGATTATATGGGGTCGACTCCTATTCGGTGAGAAGCTGGCGGTCGATGGTGTATTCGCCCATCTTCACCCAGTTACGGGAGCCGTGCCTGCCGAAAATCCTGACCTCGGCATCGACGAACTCGCGGTTTTGCAGCATCTGCAGTCGGGCCTGTGGTCCCAGGTAGCCGCGGTCCGATCGAAGCACCAGCGTATCGCCTTCCGCGCCCGGAGCCAGTCCGTCTGGTCCGATCCCGCGCACAAAGGGCGCGGCCCAGACCTGCTCTTCGCCCACGCGTCGGAACACGGCATTGATCTGAACCCGAGAGATCGGCTCCGACGAGATGTTCCGCAGTTTCAGCGTAATGCTGGGAACCAGCTTGTTCTGACCGTCGACGATGCCAGCGTCGTACCACCCGCTATGGACGTCCGTGATGGTCAGGTCCTTCTCGACCTCCCTCGAACGGCAGCCCGCAACGAGGAAGACGGCCAGCGCGGCGAACGTCAGGCGCGTCAGCATGAGGGAATGATACACAGCCTCATCGATGAGACACCGGTTGCGGCAATCGGTTCCGAGACGCTCAGTCCTCTCGAAGCTCGACCTTTTGACGCGCCTCGTCGAGCGTCAGCCGACCGGCGCGGAACGAAGCGAGATCGCTGCCTTTCAGCCTGAAGATGACGGTGCTGAAGTCAGTCGTGTCGCCGGGAACGAGTGGGCTCCGGGGCAGGTTATCGCGGGCGGCGACCGTAAGCCATTCGTCCGGACCGAGCGTGAGAGACCCGCTGTTTTCGATCATGGCGTCGATGAGGGCGTTCTTCACCTCGTTCGTGTACTCTTCATCGGGGTTGTCGAGCAGCCGCGGATCGACCGTCTGTGTCCGTGCCACTCCGGGCTGGTTCGGCAACTGCGTGGCCGTCACCGTCCCGGCCGTGCCGCGCATGGCCATGGGGCCCTGAGCCTGCATCTCGAGCCTTCGCAGCAGCTGCGTGAACCGCTGCTGGAACTCGGCATCCATCGCTCTGACCTGCGTCGTCAGCGCCCTGAACTCGGCGACGAGCGGCTCGAGGTTCCGGTTGTTCGTCATGTATCTGAGCGGCCACGTCAGGGGCAGCCTCAGCGCCGGGACTTCGACGTCGAAGAAGACGCCGTAGCCGTCCAGGCGGAAGCCGCGCACTTCCGGCACGCCGCTGAGCATCGGCGGGTCTGGAACGACGGCTCTCACCCGACGCAGCAGATTGTCCGCGCCTATGGAGACCGCTCGCTCCAGCGTGCCCTCCATCATCGAGATGCGCTGCCGTTCCCTCACCTGCGCATCGTCGACCCGCTGCGCGGCAGTGAAGGCACTCATCGACAGCACCAGCGCACTACCCAGAATCGAAGTTCTCACCATAACCCCACCACGTTCAACGTCGCGTCGTCCTCTGTTACCGAACCTGCTGCGAGACTTGCATGACGTAGTTCGTCATCTGATTAATCGCCTCGCGCTGCTCACGCATCTCTTTGCCGGTCACGCCCTGGAACTGCCCGAACGTCTCACGGACCGATGCCAGGTCGACGCGGCGCTGCGTTTCGAAGTCACGCGCCAGATCCACCGACCGAAGCGTGATCTCGGTTCGCAACCCCTTCTCGCTTTCCGCGATCAACTCCTGCACCCTGCGGATAATCGCCTCGTCGTTGGAGGAGGGCGCCTCACCGGGGACGGCGGAGGTGTGCGCAGACACGGGCGCGGCAGTGAGCCGCGTCATCTCCGCCCTCAGCCGTTTCTCCATCAGCGAGACGTCGTTGCGCGATGCGGGAGTCGAGGCACCTGTCGACACCGGCGAGACCGGCGCCACAGGCCCATCGCCGGCCCAGCCGCCGGAGGCTCCAATCAGGAGGCCCGTGCCGAAGATGGCCGTTGCGGCGGCTGCCTGGGCCCACGCGGGCAGCGGCGCTCGCCACCACGGCAGCCTCGCGTCGAAGGCTGGAGGGGGCATCTGGAACCCGAGCTCGGCGACCGGTGGAGTCCACGCGCCGAGCTGCCGCCTCGTTCGGCCCAGCCCCTCGATCTCGCTCGCACACGACCCGCACTGACTCAGATGCGCGTCGATCGACTCCCGTAGCTCCGGCTCGCACTCGTCGTACAGATACGCGACCAGCGCGCCTGTCTCCCCGCACGTATATGACTGACTCATGTCCGTTTCACCAGTTCCGCCACACCCTGTCCCCGCCGTTCGAGCTGCCTGCGCAGCATTGACAATCCTTGATAGAGCCTCGTCTTGACGGTGCTCAGCGGACATCCCTGCATGTCCGCGATCTCCTGAAAGGTCAACCCGTGGTACTCCTTCAGGATGATGGCCGTCCGCTGTTCCTCACTGAGGGACTGCATGGCCTGCTCGACAATCGCAGTCAGTTCGCGCCGTGCGACCAGATCCTCGATCGACTCGGCTGGCCCGGCCTCGGTCACGAGCTCGGCGGGGTCCAGGTCCTCCGGGATCTGCGAGATCGGAGCGCGCCGCTGCCTCCGAATCCAGTCGCGGCACAAGTTGAGCGCAATACGATACAACCACGACGAGAACTTCGCCTGTCCTTTGAAACCCGGGAGCGCACGGTACGCGCGCAGGAATGTATCCTGGCAGACATCGCGCGCGTCCTCCTCGTGTCCGAGGACGCGGTACGCAAGGGCATAAATCGGCCTCTCCCATCTCACGATGAGCTGATTGAAGCTGTCGGCGTCGCCCGACACGGATCGGGCAACGAGCTCCTCGTCGCTGCGCGTCATTAGCAAGGCACGACGGCGTCTGCCTATAAGACGGCCGCAGCCGTCATGCGGCCGTTACCGCCGATCATACGGCGAGGCCACCCGGCGCGGGGCCGCCGGCATCCTGGCCGGAACGCCGACGCTCTAACCCATTCTGATCAAGAGACTTAGCGAGTGGGTCGACGAATCGCCGGTGTACAATAAGAGCGTCAGTGATCCAACTCTCCGACCTCACCAAGTCCTTCGGCGACCGGACGCTGCTCGATCACGTCACCTGGCAGATTGGCGACGGCGAGCGTGTCGGCCTCTGCGGTCCGAACGGGGCTGGGAAGACCACGCTGCTGAAGATCCTGGCCGGGCTCGAGGAAGCCGACTCCGGGGCTGTGGTGAAACCGGCAGGGCTGACGATCGGCTACCTGCCACAGGACGGCCTCACACACTCGGGCCGGTCGCTCGTCGAGGAAGCCGGCAGCGCATTTCAGCCGATGCTCGACATCAAGGCGGACATGCACGACATCGAGCACAAACTCGGCGACGCGTCCATTCCGCAGGGCGAACACGACGCGATGCTGTCGCGCTATGCGGAACTGCAGGATCGCTTCCGGCTGGGCGAAGGCTACAGCATGGACCTGCGCATCGCCACGGTGCTGCGCGGGCTCGGGTTCCATCGAGACGAGGGCGATCGGCCGTGCGAGACCTTCTCGGGCGGCTGGCAGATGCGGATCGCGCTCGCCAAGCTGCTGCTGGGCCGGCCGAATCTACTCCTGCTCGACGAGCCGACGAACCATCTCGATCTCGAGGCACGCAACTGGCTCGAAGAATACCTGAGCGCCTATCCCTACGCCGTCATCCTCGTCTCCCACGACCGCTACTTCCTCGATGCCGTGGTCACGCGGATCGCGGACGTCCACCTTCGCAAGCTCGTCGACTACGCCGGCAACTACAGCAAGTACGTCGAGCAGCGCGACGCGATGGTCGAACGCCTGCGGCAGGCCAAGCGCGAGCAGGACGAGGAAATCGCGCGCGTCAAGCTGTTCATCGACCGCTTCCGCTACCAGGCGACCAAGGCGGCGCAGGTGCAGAGCCGAATCAAGCTGCTCGACAGAGTGATCCCGATCGAGGTGCCAGCGGAGCGCAAGCGCATCCATTTCCGCTTTCCGCCCTGCGCCAAGAGCGGACGCATCGTGCTGGAGCTGAAACACGCATCCAAGTCGTACGGCGCCCTCTCGGTCTTCCGGGATATCAACCTGCATGTCGAGCGGGGCGACCGCATTGCGCTCGTCGGACCGAACGGGGCGGGCAAGTCCACGCTCATGCGGCTGCTCTCGGGGGAAGAAGCGCCGGATGGCGGGGAACGCACCGTGGGCCATCAGGTCATCATCGAGTACTTCGCGCAGGACGAGGCCGTGCGCCTGGACCCGGCCCTCACCGTCTACGAAACGCTCGCGTCCGGATCGCCCAACGAGATGGTGCCGGCGATCCGGACCCTGCTCGGCGGTTTCCTCTTCTCCGGCGACGACGTCTACAAGAAGGCGGCGATCCTGTCTGGAGGAGAACGCACACGCCTGGCCGTCGCGCGCATGCTGCTCAGGTCGTCGAACACACTCCTGCTCGACGAGCCGACCAACCATCTGGACCTGGACTCGAAGGACGTCCTCCTCGAAGCGCTCGAAGACTACGGCGGCACGCTCGTCATCGTGTCGCACGACCGATACTTTGTGGAGAAGCTGGCTACCAAGATCATCGAGGTCGGACACGGCCAGGCCGTCGTGTATCCGGGGACCTACACAGAATTTCTGTGGCACGGGGAGCAGGGACCCGGGACTGGGGACTCGGGACTGGGGACTGGGGACTCGGGACTGGGGACTGGGGACTCGGGACTGGGGACTGGGGACTCGGGACCGGGG
>Ga0209640_10001533_pt1 | contig 19630 bp, 17 predicted proteins | sample RifCSP10_1_FD_184018 | JGI IMG/M metagenome (GOLD analysis project Ga0209640, IMG submission 184018) | Soil microbial communities from Rifle, Colorado - Rifle CSP2_sed 10_1 (SPAdes) (version 2) | ecosystem: Environmental > Terrestrial > Deep subsurface > Rock core/Sediment | place: Rifle...
ATTTTTACCTGAAGCATCTACAGAACTTAATAGAATAGTTAAGCTTCTTCAACTGTATCCAGATTTAAATTGGAGAATTGAAGGACATACAGATAAAAGTGAGACTGAAAACTTAATGATCCGTCCTTTATCGCTCAGAAGAGCAGAAGCAATATTGAATTATTTTATATCAAAGGGACTTCCTTCATTTCAATTCAGAGTATACGATATGGGAGATAGATTCCCTATCGCAAATAATAATACTGACTATGGAAGAATGAAAAACAGAAGAATTGCGTTGGTTAGAGAGAATTAATATAAGTTACATAAAATAGTTCAAAGAATAACACAGGTACCTTTTTATAGAGATTTTTTACCGGTAATTTTCTCAAAAGTCTTATTCTCCTAAAAATAAAATCAGCGTTTTTCTGCCTTAAATGCAGTTTTTTCTGGCATAATTATTTATGCTTATGTAATAAAATTAGAGGAGAATAAGATGATAGACTACCAGGAGATACGGACAGTAAACGAAACGACAGAAGATGTTAATACGGGATTGCTATCAGGTGTAAAAATAAAAGATATTATCAAATTCAACCTGAGCGTAGCGTATTTTATTGTACTCACATTTTTCATAGCAAAACTTATACTTGCTTAATCTAATAAGATAAACCATATATAAAAACATAAAAAGCCTCAGAAAAATCTGAGGCTTTTGCTTTTTAAAAAAATCTTAAAAATTACTTATTTAACAACTCTAATAATTTTTGCTGGAACACCGGCAACAATTACATTTGGGGGAATATCTTTAGTAACTACTGAGCCAGCTCCAATAACAGCATTCTCCCCTACTGTTACCCCACATAAAATTGTTGCTGATGATCCGATAGTAGCACCTTTTTTTACTAAAGTTTTTACAACCTTCCAGTCTTTCTCAGATTGCATTGTTCCATCTGTATTTGTTGCACGTGGGTATTTATCATTGATAAAAGTGACGTTATGTCCTATAAAAACGTCATCCTCTATTTCGACCCCCTCGCAGATAAAAGTGTGTGAAGATATTTTACAATTCTTCCCAATTATAGAATTTTTTTGAATTTCAACAAAAGTTCCAACTTTACTATTATCATCTATAAAACAACCATATAAGTTAACAAAATCAAAAATCTTAACATCTTTTCCCAGTGTAACATTGTTAATATTTTTTTTATCCATATATATACTTATACCTCAACAAAACTTTTAGAATTAATCTCTATTACCTTGCCTCTTTTCTTAATCGATTTATTACTGGCTTCGAGAATTTTTACTACATTTAATCCATCCGTGCCATTAGTTAATGGTTGCCTGTTTTCTAGAATAGAATCAACAAATTCTTTTGCAGCCAGAGATAGAGCTTCCGTTTGAATAATCTTAGGAGAATACATATCACCGGTTCTGTACTGAACAAGTGCCTCATGTATACTCTCCATCGATTTCATTTCTACGCCTGAATTATATACTTTAATTTTTTCATAATTTTCCATGTCGTCAAATACAAGCATCTTTTTGTCTCCACCAATTATCATTTTTCTAATTTTTACAGGGGAAGTCCAGTTAATATGAAAGTGAGCAAAACAGTTATCTTCAAAATAAATAGAAAGATGAGCGATATTTTCTTTTCCATTATAATTTGCTATTCCATTGGCAGAAACTGCAGCAATTTTATGATGTTCCCCCAGAACATAGTTCATAATTGACAAGTCATGAGGTGCAAGATCCCAAACAACATTAATATCTTTTTGAAATATTCCAAGATTGATTCTCACAGAATCAAAATAAAGAATCTTTCCAAGTTCACCATTATCAGCAAGCTCCTTCATTTTTTTTACGGCACCGGTATATATAAATGTATGGTCAACAAAAATCTTAAGGTTCTTTTTCTTAGCAATCTCTATTAACTCTTCAGCCTGAGTAGTGTTGGAAGTAAATGGTTTTTCTACCCAAATATGCTTATTGGCTAATAACGCTTTTTTAGCAAAATCGAAGTGAGTATCTACCGGTGTTGCAATTACAATTGCATCTGCCTTTCCATAAATTAAATCTTCACTACTATTTGTTAATTCGGCGGCAGGACATTTTGTTTTTACAAATTTTAAACGTTCAGATAAAGTATCACAAGCAATTACTTTAGATACTTTATCCTGAGCTAAAAAATTTCTGACTAAATTAGGTCCCCAGTATCCTAAACCAATTATTCCGACAATCATTTATAATCTCCAGACTTATTATACAATAAACTCATATTTAAATTACTTGGCACCACGGAAAAAGAATATAGCTGGTATTGTCTGAAGAATCAGTTGCAAATCAAGCCAGGGAGACATATTGTTAATATAATATAGATCTAAAACTACAGAATCTTTAAAAGAAACAGAACTTCTTCCCCAGACCTGCCAGACTCCTGTACACCCCGGCAAAACACTGACTCTCCTTTTATGCCATTCATCATAATTTTCATATTCGTATGGTAAACAGGGACGCGGACCAACCAAACTCATATCCGATTTAATAACGTTAAATAATTGTGGGAGTTCGTCTAAAGAAGACTTTCTCAATATTTTTCCTATCCAAGTAACTCGTTTAAGATTAATAATTTTTCTTCCATTATTTTTATTATCTTCATTTTCTTTCATGAAACTTATCATCATTTTCTTTCTTTCTTCGTCCTCGCCTTGTGTCACAAACATGGATCTGAACTTATAGAACATAAAAGGTTTCCCGTTTTTCCCGATTGCCCTACTTTTAAAAAGTATAGGACCAGGTGAAGATAACTTAACTAAAATAGCAATTATTATTAGCAGTGGTGATAACAATATCACAAGTGAAGAAGCAACTATTAAATCAAAAATCCTTTTGAATAGTAAATTCACTTTGTTAAAGTATTGTGGAGCAACATCAATAACCGGTATATCTATGTACTTTTCAGTACCAATTTTCCGTGCAACAACACCAAATAATTCTGAAGTTAATCTAATACTTACATTTAGTTGTTTGCAGTCATCTAAAATCTGTAAAAATCTTTCGTAATTTTCATCTTCTATAGCTATAAGAATTTCATCTATTTTATATTGCCTGATAATTTCAGGAAGTTGCGATGTTATACCAAGTACTTTCTTTTCGCTAACAACATTTTCACCTACTGGTAGATCATCATCAACAAAGCCTATTACTTCAATACCAATCGGATTCTCAAACATTAATTTTGCTGCCAGTAATCTCCCCGAATTACCATCTCCCACTATTATTACATTTCTCTTAAACTGGTTATTTTTAAGTTTAATATAGAGTTGTCTTAATAATTCAATTCGGATTATGTAAAGAGAAGGAAGAGCAAAAAGTATAAAGGTAAATATTATTAAACGTGAATCGATAATTTCTGTAGACTTAATTAAAAACGAGATGAGCACTATATTTAAAGCTCCATAATAAAGTGCCTTAACTACGGTTATTAGATGGGTCGCTCTATTAAGAATTATATTGACCCTGTATAGACCATTAAATTGAAAAACGAAAATAAATGAAGCGGAAAGAAAAAGAAATAGAAGCAATATTGGCTCTGACTGAATAAAAAAATCAATAACTCCTAAACTCTCATCTTGCCTGAGCACATACACCGAACAGAAAAAAGAAACGAATATTACAAAGACATCTGAAATACCGAATATATATTTATATTTTGGCGTCTTTTTCATATTTAGGATTTTCATGATTTTAATACTATTCCCGTAATTCAATCCATATTTTCAAAAATTCAATTCAATCAACAAAAAATTCTTCAATATTTAAGAGTTTTGATAGATATTTTATTTGTGAAAGTTTGGCTAAAACTATGCCAACGAAAAGATTACAAAATCTTAACTTCTTTAAATGAGGAAAGGCGAATCCCGTTCCAAAATGAGATAAAAAATTGTTATTTTCTGATATATTGAGACAAAATTCCATTCTATTACCGCCTTATAGTTACATAAAACACACCAAACGTATATTATAATAAGAATAAATAAGAATGGTGCTAAAACAAGTCCCCTCGGTTAAGTCTTAAAGCAACTAAGCCTAAAATAAATATTAAACAATTTACGGTTAAGCCTCCCTTTTAGTTAACTTTCAAAAAAAACTTTACTTATCAAAAAAATGTTTGATTTTTTCACAAACGTATTCTATTTGTATATCACTTAATTCAGGATACATTGGCAATGAAAGTCCATTATCAGCTAATCCTTCAGAAACAGGGAAATCTCCTTTTTTATAACCCAAATCAGAAAAACATTTTTGTAAGTGCAAAGGAATAGGATAATGAAGTCCTGTTGAAATACCATTTTCATTAAGAAAAGAAGCCAATTTATCTCTTTTTTCACTTCCCCCTTTTGCTATTTGAATTACAAACAAATGGTAAACATGTTTAGCGTAAGGCATTTCTTTGGGAAGAATAATTTGCTCATGATTGCCTAAAATTTCACGGTACTTGGACGCAACTCTCCTTCTTGCATCGGTCCACTTATTCAAGTATCTAAGTTTTACTCCTAGTACTGCACCCTGAATACCTTCCATTCTATAATTATGTCCCAATGAATCGTGGTGATATTTTTTTAGTGCACCGTGATCACGCAGGACTTTTAATTTTTCAGCGGCGCTATCATCATTTGTTGTAACAGCTCCCCCTTCGCCATACGCACCAAGGTTCTTACCTGGATAAAAACTAAAGCAAGCAGTATTACTTAAACCGCCTACTTTTTTCCCTTTATATTCAGCTATATGTGCCTGTGCGCAATCTTCAATCAAAAAGAGGTTATTTTTCTTTACTACTTCCGAGATATTGTCTATATCGGCAGGCTGCCCGTATAAATGAACAGCAACAATTGCCTTAGTCTTGCTTGTTATTGCCTCAGGAATCTTCTGAGGATCCAAATTATAACTATCTTTTTCGCAATCTACAAAAACAGGTTTGGCTCCGCATAAAGTCGCTCCCCATGCAGTAGCGATAAACGTATTTGCCGGAACTATTACTTCATCGCCAAAACCAATTCCTAAAACCCAGGAAGCCAAATGATTTCCATCGGTTCCCGAGCTAACACCAAAACAATGTTTAACATTATGCGCTTTAGCAAAATCCGATTCAAAATCTGCAACAGCTTTGCCGAGCACAAAAGAAGTATTATCTAATATACTTTGAATGGCAGGGTTGATTTCATTTTTTATTGATTGGTATTGTGCTTTAAGATCCAGAAAGGGAACTTGCATCCGAAAAATCCTTTTGGTTTAATCAAGAAATAATTTTATCAAAAAAACTCTATTTATCTATTATTGTTAAATTAGTATTAATAACTTTTACCCACAAAAAAATTAAACGAACAGTATTCCAAGTCATGTGAATTTAATTCATAATTTTTAATGAGTATGTTTCAAAATGAGTCTTTACATCATTCATTTTGCTTATATTATCAATTATTGCACCATTTTGAATGATGTAAAAATGTAATAAAATGATTCATATAAATATTTTTTACCCCTTATTGATTCAAATTTCACATCGAACAAGATTTATTTACCTACTTTTTGAGATATGAACATTGGTTATTGTAAAGCTTATTATGGATAATAGTTTGTCCTGCTATACATCCAATTATACTTTAAAAATTATCTTCTCTTTAATTAATAGTTAGGGGATATTTGGCTAAGACTTTAGATTTTTTTTGTTGCAAAAACTGTAATGTTTCGAAGCACATCAGAAATTTTTTCTCATTTCTATAACCTTTTCATGAAAAAGAAAGGATAAAGAGTACTTTATTTTGCAAACGCCATGGCATTAATGTTGTTTTATTCAAAGTTCACAAGTTCAACAAATAGAATTTTTCATCTTTATATTATATGTGTGGTTTCGTAGGAATAAATAACAAGTCCGGAACTGAGGTTGATGCTTCTCTTCTATCAAAAATGGCTTCAACAATTAATCATAGGGGACCAGATGACGAAGGCTTTCTCATTGAAAACAATATCGGTTTTTATCATAAACGCCTTTCAATTATAGATCTTGAGCTCGGTCATCAGCCAATGACTAGAGGCGAATTGACAGTGGTTTATAATGGTGAGATTTATAATTATAAAGAATTAAGGGAAGATCTTAAGAAGGCTGGTTTTCGTTTCCACACAAATTCTGACACAGAAGTCCTTTTGGCTATGTACGAAGCTTATGGATATGATTTCATAAAAAAGCTTAACGGGATGTTCGCTTTTCTTATTTACGACCGGAGAAAAAAACAACTTATTGCCGGAAGAGATCATTTCGGAATAAAGCCCTTGTATTATGTCAACAATAAAGAGTATATAATTTTTGCTTCAGAAATAAAAGCAATTCTTCCTCATCCTTCGGTTACTGCTGAACCAAATCTCAGTGCAATTAATGAATATTTTACTTTCCAATATATCCTGGATAAAGAGACTTTATTCAAGAATATATACAAAGTTTTACCTGGTCATATGCTTATAATCGATCTTGAATCGAATGAAATTAATACAATAAAATATTGGGACCCTTCATATAAAACAGATACACATCATACTGAAGAATTTTTTATTTGCGAGTTGCGAAATTTATTAGAACATTCCGTTGAAATACAACTTAGAAGTGACGTTCCTGTTGGAGCTTATTTAAGCGGAGGATTAGATTCCAGCATTGTTACTCTATTGGCTGCTAAAAAATACTCATCAAAATTTAAGACATTTACAGGTGCTTTTTACGAAGGTGAAGATTATGATGAATCCTCCTATGCAAAGACTGTAGCCGAAAGTTGCGGGGCTGAGATCTTCAAAGTTTATCCCACAGTCAATGATTTTATAGATATTATGCCTAAGCTTAGCTATTACCTTGATGAACCTGTTGCAGGTCCCGGTGTATTTCCACAATATATGGTTTCTCGTCTCGCATCAAAAGAAGTAAAAGTAGTTTTAGGAGGTCAGGGTGGCGATGAGATATTCGGTGGCTATGCACGTTATATTGTAGCATATTTTGAACAAGCACTTAAGGGAGCCATTTTTGAGAATAATGAAGAAGGCGAACATATTGTTTCTCTTCAATCAATAATTCCTAATCTACCCTATCTAAAAAATTATATCCCGATGTTTAAAGAGTTTACAAAAATGGAGAGCTTTGAGCCAATGGATAAAAGGTATTTTCATCTTGTTGATAGAAAAAATGGTTCTCATAATCTCTTTACACAAGAATACCAGAAAAATTATAATAGAGAATCTCTATTCAAGAAATTTCAAAAGTTATTTAATCATCCCGACACTTTATCTTATTACAACAAAATGACCCACTACGATATTCTGAATAATCTGCCTGCTCTTTTGCATGTGGAAGACAGAGTAAGTATGGCAGTTTCTCTTGAGTCGCGTGTACCTCTTATCGATCATCGTATCGTTGAACTTATTGCATCTATGCCCGCTTCAATGAAATTCAAGGGGGCAGAAATGAAGTATATACTAAAAAAATGTGTAGATAACTTACTCCCTAATACCATATTGGAAAGGAAAGACAAAATGGGTTTTCCTGTTCCTCTTCATATTTGGGCTAAAGGTTCGGCACAACAATTCCTGAAAGACGTACTTCTTTCAAAACAATGTAGGGAAAGAGGTATATTTGATACAAAGGCTGTTGAAAATCACATTTGCAACGAAAGAGCGTTTGGAAGAACACTTTGGGGGATGCTTAGCCTTGAGCTTTGGTTTAGAACATTTATAGATAAGAGTTAACATATATCACAGATAATGAAAATAACCCAGGAATTCTTGAATAAATGGTCAGTTAAAAAGATAGGTGTAATTGGTCCGGGCATAGTAGGTATGCCCATGGCAGCGTTGCTGGCGAATGCCAGAATTAAAATTGGAAGCGATAAGCCTGCAGAAGTTGTGGTTATCCAGAGAAACTCTCGTTTTTCAGGCTGGAAAGTAGATGCTATTAACTCCGGTCAATCTACTATCGGCGGGATTGAGCCTGGCTTAGATTCCATAGTTTCGCAACTTGTAAATCAAAAACTTCTTAGAGCAAGCCACAATTATTCCGAACTGAAAGATGCCGACATAATCTTGATTAGCGTTCAAACTGATAAAAGAGGATTCGCCCCGGATTACGAACCACTATTCGAATCATTAACTAATCTTGCAGAAATCTTAACAGAAAAACCAGAAGATAAAGTTCCTCTTATCATCTTTGAATCAACGTTAGCTCCTTCATCTATGTTAACTCTGATCAAGGAACATTTTAAAAAATACAACCTGACCGATGGAGAAAATATATTATTGGGAAACAGCCCTAATAGAGTAATGCCGGGTCGTTTAGTAGAAAGAGTCACTACATCGGACAAATTAGTTGCGGGGATAAATCCGGTTACGCCAAAGCTAATTCACAAACTTTATTCTAATATTGTGACCCATGGAAAATTGTTTCAAACAAACAGTATTACCGCTGAAATAGTTAAAACACTCGAGAATGCATACCGGGATGTTCGTATAGCATTTTCGTCTGAGATAGTAAGATATTGTGATGAAAATGATATTGATTTTTATAAAGTAAGAGATGAAGTAAATCGAAAATTGGGACAAGCAGATTATGCCAGCCAAAATTATAATTCTGTTCCGAGTGGAGGAATATTAGTTCCTACAATTGGTGTTGGAGGGCATTGCCTTCCAAAAGATGGAATTCTTTTATGGTGGAGAAAAATTGAGGCTGAAGCAGATACCTCATTAAGTATTATACTAAATGCCCGGAAAATTAATGATGAATCCCCTTCTGAAACAATTAAACTTGCAGAAAGGAAATTCGGAAGTTTATTTAATAAAAAAATTGCTTTACTCGGCGCTGCCTACAGGTTTAATTCGGAAGATACACGGAATTCTCCTACTTTAGTACTTGCAGAACTATTATTAAAAAAGGGCTGCACTGTTATTATACACGATCCGTTTGTAAAGCAAGACGATCAAAATATTATTAAGTACGATTTTCAAAATATATTCACACGAGATTTTGATAAAGCAATTGAATCAGCTGAATATGTATTTGTTTGTACTGCACATAATTTCTATTTTGAACAGAAAGAAAAGATCCTTCATTCCAACAGATTAAAGGGTATTATTGATGCTTGCAACATTTTTTCAAAAGAAACTTATAATAATTTGAATAACCTTTATACAGGAATAGGACGAGGAAGTAAGTTCCCCGACAATGAACTTATTGACTTTGTGTATAATAGTTTTAGAAATGTAGAAACTGGTGTTGCAAATGAGTTAATGGATTTGATTAATTTCTTTAACGAGAATTATTGTGAAAACGAGTTTAACAAAATTAACTTCACTGAAGTTCAAACATTAGCTGCCAGTTGTAATACAGGCTGTATAATTGCAAATCCGGACGACGTGCAAAATTTACCTGATTACAAAGGATTTTATTCATCTCTTGCCGGTCTGGCTTTAAGCAGAAAAACTGTCAGTATATAGTCTTCTACAATTATGATAAAAAAGAAAGAGAGATGGGGTATTATCGGCGGAGGGGTGCTCGGTATGACGCTTGCCCATCGCCTCAAACAGGCTGGAAATGATGTTACACTTTTTGAAGCTGCAAAACAAGTTGGCGGTTTAACTTCAGCCTGGAAGTTGGATGATGTCACGTGGGATAAATTTTATCACGTTATTTTATTATCTGATACCAACCTGAGAGAATTATTAAGAGAGCTTGAACTAGAAAAAGAAATTAAATGGGTAGAAACTAAAACAGGTTTTTATACAGACGGAAAATTATATTCGATGTCCAATTCAATTGAGTTCCTTTTATTTCCCCCCCTTAATCTTATTAATAAACTAAGACTTGGTGCGACTATTTATTTTGCATCAAAAATTAAAAACTGGAAAAGATTAGAAAAAATCCCTGTCGAAAAATGGTTGCGACGATGGTCTGGAAACAAAACTTACGATAAAATTTGGCTCCCCTTGCTAAGAGCAAAACTTGGTGAAAATTATAAAAATACCTCGGCAGCATTTATATGGACGACTATTCAAAGGATGTACTCTGCAAGAAGAGAAGGACTTAAGAAAGAAATGTTTGGATATGTTCCGGGGGGTTATTCAAAAATACTGAAGAGATATTATGAACTTCTTGAGAATAATGGAATAAACATTAAAACGAGTTATTCCTCAAAAAAGGTCTATACCTCCAATAGCGGAGAAGTTACTGTGGAATTTGAAAACGGCGAAACCGAAAATTTTGACAAAGTAATTTTAACAACACCTTCTCCTATAATAGAAAAAATTTGTCCCGATCTTACCGAGGTAGAAAAAGAAAAATTAAAAAACATTACTTATCTTGGCGTAGTTTGTGCCTCGCTGGTATTAAAGAAACCTTTAGATAAATACTATGTTACCAATATAACAGATTCTTTCACTCCTTTTACAGGCGTAATAGAAATGTCGGCTTTAGTAGATAAGAAAGAGTTTAACGGAAAGAATCTTGTCTACCTCCCTAAATATGTTTTACCTGATGATCCAATCTTCTTAAAAAGTGACGATGAAATTAAAGATGAATTCATTAAAGCTTTATTAAAAATGTATCCTCATATAAAGGGAGATGATATTTTATGCTGCCAGGTTGCGAGAGCAAAGTATGTATTTGCACTTTCAACACTAAATTATTCTAAAAATCTTCCTCCGGTTTCAACATCGATTCCCGGAGTATATATTCTTAATTCTGCCTATATTATTAACGGAACTTTAAATGTAAATGAAACATTGGAACTTGTGAAAAAGAAATTGCCTTTGATTCTGCAATCTTCTAAATTCACTGATTAATAACCTGTCCAATTATAATTCTTCTTTAATGGAAATTATTAAACAAAAAAACTTACAACAGGTAATATTTGCAATTACCTGTGTATTTTCATTTAGTTTGCTTCGCTCAAGAGGCGAAGTTGATATTGAAGCATGGCTTTTGTGGATAAATAATATTTCAGAACATGGTCTGATCGGCGGATACATCGCCAATAAAGACATGTATCCTCCGTTTACAAATGTTATTTTTTCTCTTGTCTTAAAGTTTTCAGCATTAACAAATATTTCGGTTTTGGTCTCACTAAAACTATTTATTTTTGGTTCTCTTCTAATAACATCCCTTATATTTCTTGCCTGGACAAAAAACTGGCTTTTGGCTATAGCAGTACAAGCTGGTTTTACTTTAAATGCAATGGCACTCTCATATATTGATATTTTTATTGCCCCATTTCTATTAATCTCTTTATATGCACTTTATAACAGAAATTTTTTGCTTTTCACGATTTTTTATTTCATTAATGTTATGATAAAATGGCAGGGCATAATTATTCTGCCTTTCATTTTACTATATATTCTAAATATTTCATCGTTAAAAGAGATTAAAAATATTATATGGAGAAAAATAGCAAGCCAAATTGTTCTTCCTTCAGTCGTTTTAGTCGTTTTTGTTTTTATGATTTTTGGATGGGAAGTTTACGATACCTTTGATAGAGCCATGAAAGAAGATATGCTTAGTGGTTATGCCTTAAATTTAAGCTGGATAATCACAAGAATAGTTTATTTTCTGAATCCTGAAGCGAATTTTTTTGAATACGGTATTATGAAAATTATTTACATAAAAAGCGGCGAGATATCTTATTTTACAAAGTTTATATTTTTTGTCTTTTTCTTTTCAACGCTAATTGCATGCTTCAAGGAAAAAAAAAGTTTTATAAACTTGTTAAAGTTCTCAGTTATAGGATATCTTATATACTTTACTTTTAATACAGGTGTTCACGAAAATCATCTTTTTCTAGCATCACTCCTTTCTCTTTTAATTCTAAATTACGATTCAAAATTTTTAACTGAAGCGATTGGGATTATGCTGGCATTTAATATTAATATGTTTTTGTTCTACGGAACTTTGGGAGACCAGCCTTACATTCATGGATACTTTGGAGCGGAGATTTCAGTAATACTTTCTGCACTTTTTATAATATTCTTTATGATGATTTATTTGCCTGTTTTAAATATTCTTATAAAAAATTTCGTAAAACCTAAACCAATAAAAACATAGGGTCCCACGTATAGAAGAACGTAAATGGATTATACTTCAACTCCTATTAAGTTATAATAAAATTGAATTTTACAAATAAAAAAGAATTTTTTAAGATAATGTTGCTTGTTATAATAGGAATTATAGCAACTTATTTAGTGCAGCATATTATTACCAGGGTCGCAGGAAGCGTTCTCCAAATTATTTCTGTGACTTTTATTCTTCTCTTCAGCTATTTTATATATAAAAAATCAACTGCATCCTTTCGTGCACTTGAAGCAGGAAGCATTATTACCGGAACATCTTTAAGTTCAATATGGCTTTTTCGAATTGTAGAAAATAATTTTTTAGACCCCCAGGAATGGGATTTTCTTTGTTTTTTTATGCATGGACACGTTGCGGCGAGAGGACTAAACTTCTACAAGCCGGAAAACTACTCTACAGTTTTAGAAACCCTAATTCTACCTTACACTCCAGATAATGAATTTATTACCGAGACAATCAATATAGGCTTTTTATACTTCCCTCCTAATATTTTTAATTTTTTATTCCTTGGTTATTTTGATTTCAATAGTGCACATCTTGTATGGGTTGTTCTTAATGCTGTCTGTCTTTCTCTTTGTATTTATCTTGCCTGGCAATTATTTCTCAGGGAAAGTGGAATAGTCGGGTTTATTTTTACTCTAGGACTATTTCTGACTTTGCCGGGCACACACACTGCAATCGGCTTTGAACACAACACTTTTATTTTTATGCTTCCTATGCTTTTAGCCTGGAAGTATAGGGAAAAACCTTATTATGGAATATGGCTTGCTATTGGTTTTTGTTTAAAACCAATGCTTGTAATTCTATTTGTATATCCCCTTCTCAGAAGAGAATGGAAACCTCTTCTTTACTCAATTTGTTCGTTAGTTATTATTAGCTTAGCAACAGTATCTGTTTTAGGTACAGAAACATTTCTTACATACTTCATTGATAATCCCGTTTCAAGGGGTGTGCCTGGAACTTTTTATTCCGAATGGATTAACCAATCTTTGCTCGCTACAATAATTAGACTTACGAACTTCGATTTTGTCGGATCAAGCCCGGTATTCCATCCAATCTTTTTAATTACAGCGGGGATTATTTCATTATCATCTTTTTATTTTGCTCTTAAACTAAAGAAGAAAGATTCTAATCTGGCATTTGCTCTAATAGTTATAACTACTCTGTTACTTTATCCTGGCTCAATAGATTCATATAGTCCTTTGATAATTCCTTTAATTGGGCTTATTATTTATTACACAAATTCCGGTGATTTAGACCTCAGAGTGACTTTCCCAATAATTTTATTCGTTTACTTAATAATGCTTGTTAATCCTTTTATTTCTCATCTAACAGTCTGGCTTTTTCTCACATTCATTGCTTTATTCAAAACAGGAATTATTTATCCAGGGAAGATTTCACTAATTAGGTTTTCAACAAATTAAAAATTTAACTTATATTTATGAAAAATGAATTTGATATTTTTAAATCAAAAAAATATACTAATTACCGAGGGACTGTGTTTATCGGTTCGGACCTCGCCATTAAATTTATTGGTGAAAAAATAACTCTAATTACAATAATGCTTATGGTATTCGGGCAAACTGATTAGTAAGTATAATTTATTATGCAAGAAAAAATTAATTTATCTATAGTTATTCCGGTATACAACAGTGAAGCTACTATTGAGAGATTGGTTAACCTTCTCATTGAAAAATTGAGCAACCAATATAAACTCGAAATTATTCTTGTTAACGATTGCTCGAAAGATAATTCAGAAAAAATTTGCATCGGTTTATTTGAAAAGTTTAAAGATGTAATTAGGTTTTATTCACTTGCTAAGAATGTTGGAGAGCATAATGCGGTAATGGCAGGGCTTAATAAAGTTTGCGGAGATTATATCGTAATAATGGATGATGATTTTCAAAATCCTGTTAATGAAGTTATTAAATTAGTTTCTTATACAACTGCTCATAATTATGATGTTGTTTATACCTGTTATGATCGAAAGTTTCATTCATTTTTTAGAAATATGGGAAGTAAATTTAATGATATATTAGCAAATTATATGCTGCGAAAACCGAAAGATCTTTATCTTTCAAGTTTTAAAATAATAAATAAGTTTACAGTAGATGAAATAATTAAGTATGATCGCCCCTATCCTTATTTAGATGGACTTCTATTGAGAACAACAAGTAATATTGGACAGCTAAAAGTTGAACATCAAGAAAGAGAACATGGTAGTTCGAATTACACCTTCAAGAAATTAGTAGCACTTTGGTTAAATATGTTTACAAATTTTTCCATTCTCCCTTTAAGGATTTCAATAATTCTTGGGTTTGTTTTTGCACTCGTGGGACTTGTTCTCGGTATTTATACTTTTTTTGAAAAGCTTTCTAGCCCAAAACTACCTGTTGGATTTGCAGCTCTTGCTGTTTCTATATTTATATTTGCGGGTATTCAACTAATTGCTATTGGCATGATAGGTGAATATATAGGGAGAATTTTTATTTCCCAGACTAAAAAACCGCAGTTTACAATAAGAAGATCGTTTGAAAAAGAAATCTGATTCCAGTTAATTTTTTATTTATATGATATCCAAATAAATATAGACAACAAATCACAATTGGAAATAAAAATATAGCCAGCGTATCATTAGATCTTGATAACCAATGGTCTTATATGAAAATTCACGGTGATTCCGGCTGGGAAAAGTTCCCTTCCTATTTCGATAGATTTATACCGCATGTACTCGATTTACTTAATCAATTAAATCTAAAAATTACTTTTTTTATTGTGGGGCAGGATGCCGCTTTAGAGAAAAACGAAGAGTATCTTTCACAAATAGTTAAGCACGGACACGAGGTTGGAAATCATTCGTTTCACCATGAATCCTGGCTGCATTTATACCAAAAGGAAAAAATCAGGGATGAAATACTAACAGCTGAAAAACACATAGAAAATGTTACAGGAAAGAAACCTAACGGATTCAGAGGGCCTGGTTTTAGCTGGAGCAAAAATTTAATCGAAGTTTTATCCGAGCTTGGCTATGATTATGATGCCTCTACCCTGCCGACTTTTATAGGACCTTTTGCACGTTTCTACTATTTTAGAACTGCAAAATTAACTCCCGAAGAAAAAAAAGAGAGAAAGAAATTATTTGGATCCTTTAAAGATGGATTCAGATCTGTAAAACCATATTTCTGGAAATTTGACGGAGTCAAAGAATTATTGGAAATACCCGTAACAACAATTCCATTTATAAAAACGCCATTTCATTTAAGCTATCTGATTTATTTGAACAATATTTCCCCCTTGCTAATGAAACTGTATTTAAGCACAGCAATAACTTTTTGTAAAATGACAAAAACTTCCCCAAGTTTCCTCTTGCATCCTTTGGATTTAATTGGTGGAGACATGGTTCCTGAGCTAAGTTTCTTCCCGGGAATGAACGTAAATAGTGGAAAAAAAACCGAGTTATTTATTAAGGTTATAAACCAGTTATCATATAACTTCGAATTAGTAAATATGAGCTTTCATGCCCGTTTATTTAAGAATAATTCCCATCAACAGGCATAGATATTTTATCGATGGATGATGCACAAAATTAATCTGCTTCCTAAAAAAGACTTAATTACTACAGGTCCCGTAGATCATGCCGACTGGAACTACAAAAGCGTAATTAAATATATTCAGCTTAAGCGGTTTAAGCTCTGCTTAAAGCTGCTTGGTGATAGAAAATACGACAGGCTTTTAGAAATTGGTTACGGGAGCGGAATATTTTTACCAACCATTTCTGATTTCACAAACGAGTTGTTTGGAATAGACATACATACAAAGAACAAACAAGTTGAAGAGATCCTTGAGAAGAATAATATTAAATCGAAACTTATATCGGGGAGTGCAGTTAATATGCCTCTTGAAAATGAATTCTTTGACTGTATAGTGGCGATAAGTTCTATCGAGTTTATAGATAAGCTGAATGAGGCATGTTTAGAAATCAGAAGGGTCTTAAAGAAAAACGGATGCTTAATAATAATTACGCCGGGAGTTTCTGAATTACTTGATGCGGGTTTAAAAATCTTAACCGGTGAAAATGCAAAAAAAGATTATGAAGACAGAAGAAACTACATTATACCTACATTATTAAAATATTTTAAAATGAAGGACAAAATTGCATTTCCGAAATATTCGATAAGCTCTTTTCGATTATATTATGGACTTAAACTTGTTATCTCCTGAATGCACTTTTTTTACTAAATTAATGATCAAATGATCTCTTTTTTTCGAAACCTTCAGTTAACAAAACTCGATTTTATTGTTCTGGCAGCAATAGCAGCTCTGGGAATTATTAATTTGCCCTACCCGCTGGGAGATGACCAATCACTCTTTATTACAGGCGCACAGGAAATGGTAAGGGGAAAGGTATTATACAGAGATTTTTGGGATTTCAAACCCCCCGGAATTTATTACTTCTTCTACATTGCCGGCACTTTATTTGGTTTTTCCGAGATTGGAATACATTTGTTTGAATTAATTTGTTGGCTTTCTTTATCTCTTATTTTAATCATAGCTTTTAAACACTCTAATGTTTTCGAAAATAAATTCTCTGCCAGTTTAGCACCATTATTTACAGCAGGAATATTCTATTCCTCATGTACAGTTTATTTTTTAACGCAGGTTGAAGCATTAATTAATTTTTTCTTGTTTACAACAGTGTGGCTTGCAGTTGCATCATTAAAGAGTGAAACCAAAAAAAAATCGCTAATGTTTTTTTCCGGATTAATGGGCGGAATAGTTATAACATTTAAATTAATATTTCTTCCTATAGTAGGAGTTTTTTGGCTCAGTATCTTTTTGAACTTGATATTCAAGCAAAAAGAAAAGCTTTCTATTATACTCACAAAATATCTTTTGCCGCTCGCTTTAGGTTTTTTTCTGCCGATCATTATTTTGTTTATTTACTTTTTGAAAATGGATCTTTTAGGAGTGGTCTATAAAACTTTTTTTGTTTATCCTCCAAGATTAGTAACAGAAATTCCTGTGGGTGGTTTTAGTAAACTATATAACCTTTTTCTTTGGTATATCGATAAATTTTATCCTATGCTGGCTCTGGCAACATTTGGTATTTTCATTATTCTTTGGTATAAGAGAAACTTAATTTTGTTAAATCTTATTTTTTGGCTCATCCTCGGTACAATAATTATAATTATAACCCGCACATCGTGGTGGGATTATCACTTGCAGCTTTTAAATGTACCTGTTGGAATTTTATTCCTTACCTCAATCGATTTTTTGATATACGGTGTAAAAAAAATGAATTTTGTTAATTCCTGGAAAGGTAAAATTGTACTTGTATTAACATTTTTCATATTATTTTTTCCAACCATTCACGAGGCAGCCGGTAAAACAAAATTCTTTATAAAGTATGTATCTGCTCAAACAAGCGAATCAAGAAAGGAAGTAATAGCAAGCCTCCGTGCCAAAGAAAATGACTACCCGTACGTTTACAGAAATCTCGATATTTTAACTGAACCTGAGAGCATTCAGGGTGAAATTTATGTAATAGGTTTACCTTTATTTTATTACTTATCGGGAAGACATCCGGCAGTTCCATTAAACGGATGGGTTTTAAGTTTAATACTTCCTGAACAATGGGTTAAATTAAATGAGCAAATACTAAAAAATAAACCTGTTTATATTTTTTTAGATTCCGGCTATTGGAAGCTTATACCGGATTTATCATCTGAAACTGTCAAGCTTATTAAAGAAAACTATTCAATAGTACGTTACAGTAAAGACGGAATTTGGTTTCTCAGCAAGGATGAATTAAGAAAGCCAAAAGCATCTAACCATTAACCAACTGATCTAACTTGAAAAAGAAATACATTTTAATTTTTAGCTTTCTGTCTTTATTTCCCTTGGGATGCTCACAAGAACCTCCTGCAGATAGTGAAGTGAAAAAAAGATTAATTCAGTATTTTCAATCAGTTAACCTGCCGTTTGAAGTTGGAGAAATTCTAATTTCTCCTCAAAAATATAATGGGGAATATTGTCCTATTGAGATCCGGATTCAAGCGAAAATATACTCTGAAGATAAAAAATTTATTATATGTTCAGTGGAAAATATTTATGATTGTAAATTTTATAATATAATTTATGGATACTGGTCTGGAAATTTTATTTTAAGAAGGTACCCCCCACCCGATTCAATCATTTTTAAACTCAGTTCAAAAGATTTTCAGGTTAGTCCCGATAGGATTAAAATTGTCCAAATTGATTCTTTAAATGCTAAAGAAAAATTCTATCCTGTTACAGTATCAGTTAAAAAAGATAAGATTGAAAAACAATATACGATTCCATTCTCACAGGATGAATTTGGAATCTGGAAAATAGGTTTTAGCGAATTGATAACCCCTGAAGGAACAGTGAAAGCATTTTTATCTGAAGTAAATAAAGGTCACACCGACAAAGCAAGAAGATACTTTTCTTATGACTATAAATTTGGCTATGACAATTCGGATAAGAGCGATCTTGAAAACCTTTTCCCTGCGGGATCAATACAGGATATAGGAATTTCAGACGTAAATACAATTGCAGATACTACCAGGTTGAACCTAACTGTTATAAAAACAAACTCAGATACTTTTAAAACTAACCTTGAACTTATTAAATTAGGTATTGAATGGAGATTTAAATATTTCGGCTGGGATTGGAAATTCAAATCATCAAAACACTATAACGAAAACCTCTGATGGATAATTTAAATAAACCACTTGTGTCGATCGTAGTTTCAGCATATAACGAAGCTGCTATCCTTAAAGAAAACATTTCCAGGATTTGTGATTATATGAATTCTCTCAAAAATTACACCTGGGAGCTTGTCTTGATAAATGATGGCAGTAAAGATGAAACCGGGAAAATTGCAGATGATTTTGCAAAAGGAAAAGAAAACATTAGGGTCCTTCACAACAAGGCAAACCTTTTTCTCGGAAACTCGTTAAGAAAAGCTTTCCACGTTTGCGAAGGGAAGTACATTGTAACTATGGATATTGATCTCAGTTATTCAACAGATCATTTAAGAAAATTGCTTGACACAATTGTTGAAACCAACGCCGATGTTGTAATTGCTTCTCCATATATGAAGGAAGGAAAAGTAACCGATGTTCCGTTTACCAGGGATTTGCTCAGCAGGGTTGTTAATAAATTCCTTTCACTTCTCTCTCACCAAAAAATTCACACCTTTACCGGAATGGTAAGGGCATACAACAGCAAGTTTCTGAAAAACCTTAGTCTTAAGGCACAGGACTTTGAGATCAATCCTGAAATTATTTATAAAACTCTTTTATTACGAGGACGAATTGTTGAAATCCCTGCCCATCTTGACTGGAGTTACAAAAAAGCAACTCCTTCTGCAAGAAAATCAAAAATACGCTTCACAAGGGGAATACTTTCGGGTTTAATGTCGGGATTTATCCTAAGACCCTATATTTTTTTCATGCTTATCGGTCTTGTACT
>Ga0209640_10001534_pt1 | contig 19626 bp, 21 predicted proteins | sample RifCSP10_1_FD_184018 | JGI IMG/M metagenome (GOLD analysis project Ga0209640, IMG submission 184018) | Soil microbial communities from Rifle, Colorado - Rifle CSP2_sed 10_1 (SPAdes) (version 2) | ecosystem: Environmental > Terrestrial > Deep subsurface > Rock core/Sediment | place: Rifle...
TGGGCATCAGATCAGTAGAGATTGGAAGCGTTATGTTCGGCAAGTACGGGAATGATGGCAAGCTCATTCCAGCGCGCATGGAACTGGTAAGACTTGCCATACCCCGGAGGGTGTACACGCAAAGTCACATTGATTATGTGATCGAAGTTGTTGTTGAGGCGTTCCAGCGCCGTCAATCTCTCCATGGTTACAAAATCATTGAGGAGGCTCCCGTCCTGCGGCACTTCACGGCTCGATTTGCACCGCTCTAGGACAACTACCGCAAGAAATCCATTGCTAAAGAGACTGAAAATTGGTATACTGTTAACCAATTGATATACCTACGCTTGCAAGAGCTGCGTGAGACAGTCATGCATGCAGGGTAAGACATTTGACGGAGAACGGCCATTCTCCGAGGCATCAAGAGCGGATCAAGCATGATCAAATGCTCTATCTGCGACGCAGAGAATGATGATTTTGCGACAGTCTGTTTCTCCTGCAAGAGCTACATTCAATCCAAGGTCGACAATCTTAATCTGTTTGAAACTGTTTGGAAGCTGATTGAGTCGCCACGCGAGGGGTTCCGTCGAATCGTTCTTTCGCATCACAAAAACTACGTCTTCCTATTGAGCTGCTTGCTTGGGACTGCGCTTGCATACACGGTTTTCTGGTATAAGGACGTCGGGCCAGTATTTTCAAATTTGCTCACGCTGGTTGGATCAGGTATACTCCTCGGTCCGCCGCTGGGTATTATGTTCGTCCTGGTTGCAAGCGTGGTGCTCCGCTGGACTGCACGCCTGTTCGGTGGGAAGGCTGGCCTGAAGAACACCTATGCGCTTGTGGCCTATGCATGTGTTCCGATCGTGATATCGCTGGTGTTCGTCTTTCCTGTCGAAATCGCCATCTTTGGACAGGATTTTTTCGGCAAGAACCCACCGCCGCTGGTGATCAATCCAGTCATCTACATTGTCCTGATTGCCTTTGATGTAATGGCGGTAGCATGGTCCTGGTTTCTCCTCGTTGAGGGGACTATCGTAGCAAACGGATTCACCCGGGGGAAGACAGTGCTGGTTTCCCTTTCCGTCTTGCTTCTGACCGTGGCCGTTGCTTTGCTGCTGTACTTTGTGTGAGCGAAGATGAAGAGAGAGGTATTTGAAGAACTTGCACAGGAGATCTTTGATGCACTACCGGACCCGTTGCTCCAGAAGATTGAAAATGTGAGGATCGTGGTGGAGTCAACACCGACTGGAGAGATGGAACACAAAGTGGGTCTTTCTCCGGAGTCGATGCTGCTCGGGTTGTACGAAGGCGTTCCATTGACCAATCGAGGCTTGCACTATGGAGCGTGGCCGGTCGTCCCTGACAAGATTACGCTCTATCAGGACAACATTGAACGGCTTTGCGCATCAGGTGAAGAGATCCGCGGAAAAATTCGGGAGGTGCTGATCCATGAGATTGCCCATTACTTCGGGATGGACGAAGAGGAGATTCGGGACGCGGGGTACTAAGTTCACTCATCACTATCAACGAAAGGAAACGCTGTAATGCCACGAGTGATGTTCACCATTTCATATGGCGTCAAGCCGGAGCTGCGTGAAGAATACCTTGCGTTAGTGAGGAGTATGAAGGACCACTTCACCACCATTGCCAACAAGAATTACTCGGTCTACGAACAGAAAGGAAAAAGGAACCAGTTTACAGAAGTTTTCGTTACCAACAGCATTGAGGAATTTGATGCGCTGGAAGATAACATGGATGAAATGGCTGAGAAGATGGTGAGCAAATTGGAGGAGTATGTCGATGAAGGTGGCATGAAGTACACAACGCTCCTTGAAACAGTGTAGATTGCTTGAACCAAAAGACGCAGACAACATCCATGCATCGTCGGATAGACCCTATTGCTCAGCTGATGCAAGAACATGACGAGGCTCTCGTACAACTTTCGTCGCTGAACAAAGCCACGCGTTCCATAGCGGAAAGCGGTTTCTCGGAGGATGCGTACCGCAAGGTGCTGGTTGCGCTGGAGTTTATTGAGGAAGAAGTCGGCGTCCACAACAAAAGCGAGGAGGATGCCTTGTTTCCCGTTCTGGAGCGATATGTGGAAGGCCCCACCAAGCTCATGCGAAGCGACCACAGGTACCTCAAAAAGGAGTTCACGAGGCTGCGGGCTGCGGTAAACAAAGTAGGTCGTCGGAGGTCGGACAAGAAAGCTGCCGTGGATCTGGAAGCAATCTCCAAAACCATCGTACAACGATTCGTGAATCATATTCATAAAGAAAATCATATCCTCTTTCCCCTGGTTCAGAAATTCCTTACGAAGGATGCACTGCGCGAGGTTGCTCGCCGCATGCTTCAGCACTAACCCTTCTGTTCGTTGACTCTTCAATCCGGTTGAAGTATCTTCCTATTGTACAAGAGAACTCGCCCTAACGCTGTGTATTGCATTCTCTATGCCTGATGTAAATTGGACATCCGCTCTGCTTGCATGTTGGTTGTGTCCAACTTGGGCGACTCAGGGATTTAGTGGAAGGGCCTGACGGTGGAGTTCTATTGCAGCCAGCAACGGGGACGGAAGAGTAAATATAGAGAAATGGACTATCTTTGATGATACAGAATCTCACATTCTCTGAACTTAGCACGCTCTTTCGATCAGTTTTCGGACTTGAATCATTGGAGCGCGGCTTGACCATCTTGATTGACCTCCCGGATTCCAATGTGCCTGATTCGGCAGAGTGGGCGGACAGAAGGAGAATTGCTGTAGAGTGGTTTGTCGAGCTGTCAAATCATGCCAGGGAACTCCCGTTTGATGATGTCAGACTCTGTACTTATGGAAACGTCAGGACAAATAACAATGATCTTCCTCCAACGGTTTCCATTTCCTCACGAACAAGTGCAGACCACGCTTTGTGGGGCGAAACGGTTGCTTTGGAGGAGGTTCTTAAAAACACTTCTGTTGTCCTCGCTCTGACTGAGCTTTCAGCGACTGCGCCGCTAAAGAACCTGGCAAAGAAATTTGGATTCCGCGGTGCGACACTGCCTGGATTCTCACGCAGGATGTTGCCAACCCTTGCGCTTGACTACGAGAAGGTGCATGCAAGAGTGATGCAGTTCAAGAGCCGACTTGATGAGGCAAAGGAGGCATTCATTGTTTTCAGCGTACTGGGGAAGCAGTATGATATGCTGTTTGATCTTCGCCATAGGACTGCCCATGCGAGCGGTGGATTGATGAGGGAACCAGGCGTCGTGGGTAATCTACCCTCTGGCGAAGCATATATTGTTCCCTATGAAGGAGAGAGAACAGATGATCCCAGTAAGACGGCAGGAACACTCCCCGTTCAGTTTGGCGATGAGATAGTCCTCTACAACATCACAGCCAACAAGGCGACTGATGTATTGACCCAGGGCCCGAGGTCTGAAGAGGAACGGAAGAAACTAACTGCCGAACCTGCATACGGGAACATTGCCGAGATAGGAATTGGAGTGCTGGGGGAGTGGGGAGTTACCCCGGTCGGTAGCATCTTGCTGGATGAAAAACTGGGTCTCCACATCGCATTCGGTAGGAGCGAGCATTTTGGCGGTGTTACAAGTCCGGCATCGTTCCGGGATCCCAAGAATGTTGTTCACATTGATAGGGTGTACATTCCCACCATTCAGCCCCTCGTGCACGTTGAGGAAGTGGCCTTTGTGTACGCGTCAGGGAACAGAGAAACCATCTTGAAGTCGGGGATGTATACTGTTTGAAACAGTCACTCGGTGGCCCCAAACTCCCTTTTTCTTGAGTAGGTAATGATGCTTAACTCCAGTTCTCCAAAACAATTAAAACAGATCAGCTCATCTATTCTAGCGATTATTTGGAGGGACGGACATGAGAGCGCAATCAGCTTACGCCATGTACGTGACTCATGTCCGTGCGCAGGATGCAAAGGAGAGAGTGTGCTATTTCAAACCTATGTTCCACCTCCCCCAGACATTGAAACGACTGGACGATATGAGCTAAGGAAGGCTGTTCCGGTTGGGAACTACGGAGTCAAATTCACATGGGGAGACACCCACGACATGGGGATGTACACTTGGGATCATCTTCGGAAACTCTGCGAATGCGATGTCTGCAAATCGGAAAGAGTCCAGGATTGAACAGTAGCGTCAACAAGGGAGATGTGGTCTATGGCCGCCGAAGATACATTCCGAAGTTTCAATTCATCGCTTTCTGAGCAAGAGCGGACTCAGCTTAGCGATTTCATCCGCCAGTATCGGACCGAATTGTTGGCGGCGCGAAGTGAGGATGCAAGGGCACGAATTGTGGAAAGTTACATCAAAGAGGTACACAATCTCTTACAGCAACGCTAATTCCAATCATTTCATTGATATCAGAGGAGGTACTATGAAACGGGTTGTTGGATTTCTATCACTTGCTATTGCTGCTTCAGCTCTTGGAATGACCGGTGATGAGTTCAAGAATGAGAGAGTCTACGGAGGAGAGTTTTCGGATGCAAGGACGGCTACCATTGCTGAAATCCTCACGAATAGTGGTTCATATAATAAGGTGGAAGTTGTTTTTGAGGGGACAGTTAAGGAGGTGTGTCAGAACAAGGGGTGCTGGATGTTTGTGACGGATGGGACGCAGAAGATCCGAGTGGACTTCAAGAATTACAGCTTCTTTGTCCCGTGGGAATCAGAGGGGCAAAGAGTTCGCGTTCAGGGGAAAGTGTACACAAAGCTTGTTGATAAAAACGTTGCAAAGCATTGGGCTGAAGACCAACATTCACCGGATGTTAAACCCGAAGACATCAAACAAGATCAACTAATGACAATGGTGACTGCTTCAGTTGTCGCGATTGAGAACGGGCCTGAGCTATCCAAGGAACAGAAGGATGTTGTCAGCGGTACAGCTCAGAAGGAACACTGAAGGTTTCTGTCGTCTGAGTAGTTAGGATGCGGGTCCGGTGAGAGATGTGCCGGCCCGATGTCCTTGACAATCCGGGGAGCATCTATTTCCTCTTCTCCATGGTTGTCCGGAGAGGTATCGTCTTCCCGTTTCGAATCACCTCAACGTCGATTTCTTGTCCTGCCTTGAGTTCCCCAAGAATTCCCATGTAGTCATAGATATTCAGGACCTTTTTCCCGGCCATCTTTACGATGACATCTCCAGCCTGCATCCCAGCTTTCTCGGCTGGGCCCCCCGGGCGAATTCCTCCAATCTTCATCCCCTGGCTCCCTTCGCCGTAATCAGGAATCACTCCTAAAGTCACGTTGAAGCCGCGAGAGTCACCTCCACCCATGGAGGAAGAGGTTTGCGTTCGTGCAAATTGGGGTCTTTCTTGGAGGTTGTTCAGTTTTTCCACTATCCTGTATACATACTTGATGACCTTCTCCTCTCCTTGGTAATTCAACTTGTCCCAATCATCTGAGGGCTTGTGATAGTCATTGTGCGTGCCCGTGAAGAAGAACAAAACCGGGATGTCTTTGGCATAGAATTGAGAGTGATCGCTCGGGCCGAAGCCGTCTGGAACCTTTTTGGGTGAGAAAAGAGAATCCGGGTCTGCACTGGAAAGAACAGTATCCCACAATGGTGAAGTACCTGTTCCGTAGACTGTAAGCTCTCTTCCCTCAAGTTTCCCAACCATATCCATGTTGATCATTCCAATCGTGTGGGAAAGGGGGACAAACGGGTGATTCACATAGTAGCTGGATCCGAGCGTTCCAAGCTCTTCGCCCGAGAACGAAATAAACACGAGGCCTCTTGCGGGGGGGTCTCTTCTCGTCGCAAACGCCTCGGCAAGTTCAAGAAGTCCGGCCGTGCCTGATGCGTTATCGTCTGCGCCGTTATGGATTTCGTGTACATCCGGCATCAGGGAGCCGGACCCTGGGCCGCCGTAACCAAGATGGTCCATGTGTGCTCCCACAACGATTACCTGTTTTTTCAGAGTCGGGCTGGTTCCCTCGAGGTAGCCAACGATATTCGCGCTTGTGGCCATTACTTGTACAACTTCAGTGGAAAGAGAAGCTCTAACACCGGGCAATTCGATACTCTGGGGTCGACGGTTTTGCTTGATGGTATCCTGGATGGACTTCATGTCCTTTCCCAGGTGATGCAGGGCCCTCTCTATCAGACCACGTTTCATTGAGATAGCAGCAATGCCCGAGTTCGCAAATGAATTGTCGTAGCTGAGCTTCACCAACTCATCATCCTCATCATCATTGGGCCCATTGATGACTATCAAGCCTGCCGCTCCTTTTTCCCTTGCCTTGCGCGCTTTGTTTCGAAATGAAGTATGCTTGTAGAGGTCGCTGTGTAGGTCATTCCCATCGGGTCCATACCGCATTGCAATAACCAACTTGCCTGTCACTTCAATGCCGGCGTAATCGTCATATCCATTTTCCGGCGCAGAGATGCCATAACCAACAAACACAACATTGCCCGAGACGGAAGTGTCAATGGAGAAACCGAGTGGGCGGAAGTCGACGTCAGGATCCAACGAGGGGGTTCTAGCATCAATGCCTGCAAAGTTCAGAGAATTCCTTGTTCCGAGGCGAACTGCCGAAACAAATGTGAATTTCTGAAAGTACGTGCCTGAATCGCCGGCTGGTGTCAGGCCATACTGCGTGAATCGTTCGGCGATGTATGTGGCCGCCCGTTCATTCCCCGGAGTTCCTGATCCCCGCCCTTCCAATTCATCTGACGCAAGAAACTTGACATGGGCTTTCAATTCGTCTGCCGTAATAGAGGAGGAGGGGTTCTGTCCAAAAGAGGAAAACGCCATTCCCGCAGAAAGAAGGAGCGTAGAGCATATCTGGTGAACCAAGTATGAAGCCTTCATTTCTCAACCCAATCTGCTATGAAGAGGTTTGTTTCGCCACGGACCTTGCCATTCCGGTTAGAGGCAAAGACAAGCTTCTTGCCGTCGCGTGTGAACATTGGAAAGCCATCGAACGTCTCATTGAATGTCACCCGTTCCAACCCAGTCCCATCGATGTTGATGATATAAAGGTCAAAGTTTCTCCCTTTTGGATCGGCCAGGTTGGACGCAAAGATGATCCGCTTGTTGTCAGGATGGAAGAACGGGCCAAAATTGGCTGCACCGTTGTTCGTCACCTGACGCTTGTTTGATCCGTCGGCCTGGGCAACGAACAACTCCATCCGTGATGGTCGGACAAGATGCTGCGATAGCAATTGCTTATAGGTGGCAACGTCGTTGCTGTCAGTGTAGTGCCATGTACGGTAGACGATCATGGATCCGTCCGACGAAAAGAATGCCCCGCCGTCGTACCCGAGTTCGTTTGTCAGCTGGCGCACGTCTGAGCCATCGAGGTTCATGCTGTAGAGATCAAGGTCCCCGTTGCGCACAGAGGTGAACACGATCTTGTCACCGGTGGGAGAGATGGTCGCCTCGGCATCGTAGCCGGGCGTTGTCGTGAGAGGGCGCAAAGCCGAGCCGTCTGCCTTTGCTGTGAATATGTCGAACTCGGGATACACCGCCCAGACGTATCCTTTGGAGAAATCCGGTGTGGGTGGACATGCTTTGCGAAGATGGTGTGTCGATGAAAACAGTATTTCCTCATCCCCGGGGAAGAAATAGCCGCAGGTGGTTCGACCAAGGCCATTGCTGACCATCCGCGTTGCACCGGAGGAGAGGTCCATGATATATTCTTGATCGCACTGGAAGGAGTCACGCGTGGACTGAAAAATAAGGTGAGTTTCGTCGAACGAGAAATATCCTTCTGCATTCTGGCCGCCAAACGTGAGCTGCCTTATGTTGGAAAGATGAGTCTCGCCCTTTACGGCAAGATCGGTTTCCTGTGCGAAGGAAAAAGTGAACAAAGGGAATACGATAAAGAGAACAAAATGGAGGCGGCGTCGACTCATGGGTTTGGTTTCGGGATAAGGTTATTGATTCAATTAGAAGGCTGACATTTGCTCAACAACGATCCGAGATGTACACTCGGTTGGTTAAACGGTCTGTTACCTGCAATATCTCGTCGAGCCGGAGTGTCAGTTCGTCACCAGTGGAAACGTCGCGGGCGGTCAAGAACTCCTGTCTCTCCTTCGAATACAGATCAAGGATTGTTACATGCCTCTCGGCGTTTATGCCTGATAGCACGAGGGACACTGTCACCCGTTGCACTGCAGAGGCTTCGAGAACATCGTATAGAGAGCAGGAAATCGGAATGTAGTCAGCCACGGGACTATTTCAAATCTGCAAGAGAGGACTTGAGTTTTTCGAATGACTCTGGCGTGCCTGCTTTGTAGGCCATATCGACATAAACAACTATGCCTTTTCTGTCAATCACGAAGATCGTGCGCATGTTGTAGCCGGAGTGCGCGTTGTAGCTCCCATAAGCCTTTGCTACTTCATGGGTGTGATCACCAAGGAGCGCAAACTGGAGATTATGGTGCTTCGCCCACTCATGATGCGAGTAGGTGTAGTCTCCACTGATGCCGAATACAGCGGCACCGAGGTCTGAAAGAGCAGCGAAGTTATCGCGTATGGTGCACATTTCTTTTGTGCACCCACCGCTCCAATCGGCCGGGTAAAAGGCGAGGATGATAATATCCTTCCCGATCATTTCGGAAAGCTTCAGGCCTGTGTGGTCGATGGTGTCCTTCGTTGCATAGGGGAGTGTGAAGTCCGGTGCAGAGGTTCCGACACCAGGCGCATCGCCTGCCTCAGCACATGGATTGAACGATAGTTCAAGGACCGTTGCCAGAAGGAAGCTGGCCTGTCTAATGTGTTTGATCATCGGTGGTCTCCATCAGAATGGCTACTGAAATGTACCTCCTCCGACATGAAAATGCAACAGATTCATCATTGCCATCTTGTCCTTGATTTTCGCCCGATGCATGGATATATTGTGCACACGTTTATTCTCTTACCACCTTACAACTTGATGACATTCAACGGCAAGACAGCTATAGTAACTGGCGGAACCGGAATTCTTGGGAAAGCAATTGTTGAACGATTGTTTGATGAAGGATCTTCGATTGCGATTCCTTATCACAGTTCATCCTCGCTCTCTTCGGTTCCTCAGAAGATATCCTCAACTCCCTCCCGATTCTATGCTGCGAAAGTTGACCTTGCACAGGATGCCCAAGTAAGTGCGTTTACAAAGGATGTCGCTGAAAAATTTGGCAAGATCGATTTTCTGATTGCTGCGGCGGGGGGATACGCCGGAGGAAACCTGACGGAAGATGTCGATATCGAGGAGTTTGAGGGGATGCTGACGATAAACTTGCGAACGACATTTCTCATTTGCCGGAGCGTTCTCGCCAGAATGAGGCGCCAGAAAAGCGGCCGGATCGTGACGGTTGCCTCCATGCCGGCGGTCACTCCATCTTCCAAAAAAGGACCGTATGCCATCTCGAAAAGGGGTGTCATTACGCTTACGGAAACAATAGCGGCAGAAGTCAAAGGGACGGGTATTACGGCAAATGTTATCGCGCCAAGTATCCTTCTCACGGAAGCAAACAAGAAATCCATGCCGGATGCAGACATCAGCAAATGGGTGACCCTCGACGACGTCGCCAGCCTTGTTGCCTATCTCTGTAGTGATAAGGCTCGATCGATCAGTGGAAATGTTGTCAAGATCTATGGCGGAGTCTGATCGCGGCTTCGTTGACTTTAATAGCCAAAAGCTCTAATTTTGTATCGGAATCAGCACATTAAACTTCCCAACACGCATCCTTCGATACAAATCCAACGCAGTGCATAAAAGCGTCAAGGCGGGACATGGAGATCCTGCCTTTTTCATTTGATGGAGACCCTGGCAATGTCACTAAAGGAAAAGATCGCTGACGACCTCAAGACCGCAATGAAGAGCGGCGACAGGATTCGACTGGAGACGCTGAGAACGCTACGCGCCGCTCTTATGGAGCGAGAGATTGAAAAACGAGGCACGGGAAAGGAGGTATCGCCGGACGACGAGGTTGCTGTGCTCTTGAGTGCAGCAAAAAAGCGAAAGGAATCGATGGAGCAATTCGAAAAGGGTGGACGGCCGGAATTGGTTGAGCAAGAGGGGAAGGAGCTTGCAATAATTCAGGAGTACCTACCGAAGCAATTATCGGAAGGGGAGATTGTCCAGACAATCGAAGGGATCGTCAGTCAGACAGGTGCTCTTGGTCCGGCGGACTTTGGGAAGGTGATGCCCCTTGTGATGAAGCAGCTCAAGGGGAAGGCAGATGGCAGGACGATTCAAGAGCTTGTAAAAAAGCGCTTGGGAGTATAGTCCATGAAGTTCCATTTTATCGATCTTCTTCTTTTCGGGGCCCTCGGTGTGGGTATCTTTCTTGGTTTCCGCGGGGGGCTCACAAAAAAAATATTCAATATCCTTGCACTCACTGGCTCGATAGTGGCGGCAACGTACCTCATGACATTTGTCGGGGGTGTCTATCACTCGGTCTTCTTCTCGTCCGAGGCCGTTTCCCACGTGCTCGGGTTCATGACTGTCGTGGGAGCCCTGATGGCGGGAGCGATTCTTCTCTACAGAAAATTCAGCCCGAGCGAAATTGCAAAATCAACCAGTCAAATCCTTGGGATGGTCCTCGGTGCATTTGAAGGAGCGATGATAACCAGCCTGCTCCTCATCATGCTGAGGGTGCTGGATACGCCGGGGACCGATACACGTGACAGCTCACTCTTGTACCGGCCGCTGGCAAACTTTCTGCCAACAACCTTCGATATGATGAAATCGTATCTTCCCGGAGCGTCGGGCTTCCGCGAAGAGTTGTCAAGAACCTTCAAGGATGCTGACATTTTTGAACAGGCGTCGGAGGCCGGCAAAGCCCTATGAGTTTGTTCGAGCATGCACGCAAGAAGCTTGAATTCGATACAGTGCTGCGATGCGTGCAACGGTATGCCTCTTCCGAACCTGGGAGGGAACTGATCGCTTCACTCCCCATTTCCGCATCTGTCGCTGAGATTACCTCCGAGCTCTCCCTGGTGAGTGAGTTGAAGCTCGTTCTGGAGGAAGAGGGGGAGTTTCCGCTGGACGGAATTCATCCTGTCCGCCAGGTCGTGCAGAAAACCGCCGTCGAAGGTACATTGCTTCAGCCCCGGGATCTCTTGCAAATCGGAGCCACTCTTCGGGCCGCACGCATTGCTCGTAGCTTTCTTTCCAAGCGAAAGGAAAAGAGCCTCCTTCTCTGGGAGCTTGCCGAACCACTTCACGTGGACAAGGTACTTGAATACAACATCGAACAGGCGATTGATGAGTCCGGTGCGGTGAAGGCGGGCGCGTCGCGCGAGTTACAGAGTATCCGCAGAGCGATTTCCGAGAAGTATGATCAGGTGAGGAAAAAGCTCGAGAGCATCCTCAAAGATGTCTCCGAGCTCGGGTTCAGTCAGGAGGAGATCATCACCACGCGGGAAGGTCGCATGGTGATTCCCGTGAAAGCGGAGCACAAGAATCGTGTGCACGGGTTTATTCACAGCGCCTCTTCAAGCGGTGCGACGGTGTTTATCGAGCCGACCGAGTCACTCGAGTTGAATAACGATATCCGCAGCCTGCAGTTTCAGGAACAGCGCGAAGTGGAGCGAATCCTGAAGGTGCTCGCGACTCAAGTAGGTGATTCTCGTGATAAGCTTCTTGCCAATCTCTCCGTTCTGGCCCGGCTTGATCTGCTCCGCGCAAAGGCCAAGTACTCGATAGAGATTCTCGGTGTGCAGCCAGTGGTGAATGCATCCGGACCCATCAAGCTCATACACGCGCGCCACCCGATCCTTATGATCAAACATGGATACAAGGAAACGGTGCCGCTTGATCTGGAACTTGGAGCACAATTCACCACACTCCTGATCAGCGGTCCCAACGCAGGTGGAAAAAGTGTGACCATGAAGTGTGTTGGTCTCCTGGTGCTCATGGTACAGGCAGGTCTCCACATTCCCGCTTCCGATCTCTCGATTGTACGGATCTTCAAGAAGATGTCTGTCGATATTGGTGATGAACAGTCTATTGAGAATGACCTCAGTACATTCAGTTCACACCTTTCCAATCTCAAAGCCATCGCAGAAGGTGCAGATCAAGACAGTCTGGTACTGATCGATGAGATCGGATCAGGAACGGACCCTGGGGAAGGGAGTGCCATTGCGGCATCCACGCTGGCAGTGCTCACCAAGAAAGAAGCGTTCACCGTAGCCACAACCCATCATGGGACGCTGAAGGTCTTTGCTCACGACACCCCGGGAGTGGAGAATGGCGCGATGGAGTTCGATCAATCCACCTTGACCCCGACATATCGCTTCAAGCCTGGTATACCGGGAAGTAGCTATGCTCTCGAAATGGCCGGACGGATAGGTTTTACTGACGATTTTCTACAGGATGCCCGCTCAAGGCTTGGTCATCAGCAAACACAATTGGAAGGGCTTCTTGCGGAACTCGAACGTGTCACACAAAAATATCGTCGAGACCTGGAACAACTGGCCGGGGACAAATTGCGCGCCGGCACGCTCGTGAAGCAATATGAATCAAAAATTGCAGCCCAGGCAAAAGAGCTTCGAGAACTGAAACGGCAGGCCATTGAAGAGGCAAGAGGGATCGTAGAGCAGGCTAATACACTGATTGAACGAAGTGTTCGGGAGATTAAGGAACAATCTGCGGGAAGAGAGGTTGTCAAAGAACTAAAGGAAGAAGTTTCACGGTTCAAGGAGGAAATCCGCCTGAAAGAGAAAGAGCTCAGCGTAGAGGAGGAAGAGATTGACAGGCCGCTTTTCGCCGTGGGGGCTCTCGTCAAGCTAAAGGGTGGAGGAGAGCCTGGTGAAATCGAGAACCTCTCCCCTGACGGGAAGATCGCGCTCGTAGTGTTCGGAAGTGTGAAGATGAAAATTGCCACCCATGATCTGGCTCCTGCTAAAGGGGCACCCCGACGGATTCACTCAGTGGTGGCCCCCGAAAAGCCAAACGCAGGGCCGAAAGACCTTGACCTCCGCGGAATGACCGGAGAGGAAGCAATTCCCATGGTGGACAAATTCCTTGATGACGCAGTTCTTACAGGTCTGCATCGCGTGGATATCATCCATGGCAAAGGAACCGGAGCCCTCAGAAAAAAGGTAACGGAATTCCTTTCCCATCATCCCCGTGTCAAGTCGTTCCGCCTTGGTGAATGGAACGAAGGTGGCACCGGGGCAACGGTGGTTGAGTTGGTGGACGAATGACAGGCACACGTTCAATTCGAAAATTGCTCGTTGCCAATCGCGGGGAAATCGCCGTCCGTATAATGCGGACATGTCGTGAAATGGGAATTGCAACTGTCGGCGTTTATTCCGATGCAGACAGACAGATGCCCCATGTTCTGATGGCCGACGAGGCCTATCACATCGGACCGTCACCCTCCCGGGAGAGTTATCTTGCTATGGACAAGATCCTCGCGGTCGGGAAACGTGCCGGGGTCGACGCCATCCATCCCGGCTATGGTTTCCTCTCCGAAAATGCACTGTTCGCACGACGCGTTATCAAGGAGGGCTTTCTCTTCGTCGGACCTCCACCCGAGGCCATCCATGCAATGGGCGACAAGACTGAAGCGCGAAGACTCGTTCAGGAGGCAAAGGTCCCGACTATTCCGGGCACCTCCAGTGCCGTTTCCTCTGAGGAAGAAGTCAGAAGCTTCTGTAGGAGGCACGGGCTTCCCATCCTGATCAAAGCAGCGGCAGGTGGAGGGGGCAAAGGAATGCGGATTGTCCATACTGAAGAGCAGCTCTCGCCCTCGCTCTCGGCTGCACGGTCGGAAGCGAGGAGCGCATTTGATGATGATCGCGTCTACGTGGAAAAGTATCTTGAGGGACCGCGCCATATTGAGTTTCAAATCCTGGCGGACAATCAGGGTAACATCGTCCACCTCGGGGAAAGAGAATGCACAATTCAACGGCGCCATCAAAAAATCATTGAGGAGACTCCTTCGGTATTCCTTGATGATGCACTCCGCCATCGCATGGGAGAGACCGCTGTGAAGGCAGCGCGGGCCTGCGGGTACCGGAATGCTGGAACGATAGAGTTTCTAGTCGACAAGGACAGAAAGTTCTACTTCCTTGAAATGAACACGCGACTTCAGGTAGAGCATCCGATCACAGAATTGCGCGTGGGTATCGATCTGGTCGCAGCACAACTCCGAATCGCAATGGGAGAGCCTCTTCCGTTTCACCAGGAAGACATTCGATTTAGCGGCCATGCTATCGAATGCAGGATCTGTGCTGAAGATGTCGAGAATGATTTCCTCCCATCGACAGGAATGATCGTGCATCTGAAGAGTCCGCAAGGTGTCGGGATACGCGAGGATAGGGGAATTGAAGTTGGGGGAGAGGTGTCAGTGTATTACGATCCGTTGCTCTCGAAGTTGATTGCTTGGGGACCCAATCGGATGGAAGCCACCGCGAAGATGTTGCGAGCGCTTGGTGAATACGAAATCCTCGGTGTTCGAACGAATATACCGCTGCATCGTTTCATTCTGCAACATGATCAATTTGTGGCAGGTGATCTTGATACCAATTTCCTTGCTCGCCATTACGACCCGAAAAAACTCCCGTCGCCCACGATAGACCAACAACGCATGGCAGCAATTGTCTGTGCTCTTCTTCGGCACGATAGTGATGTATCCAGGGTGAACATCCATGCTGGTAACGGAGCGATGCTGTCCATGAATGGGTCGATTCCCACTGGTACACGCAAGAATTGGAAACAGAAGCGTATCGACGGTATGAGATCATAGGATGCATACCTACTTCATGACATCCGGTGGTAAGGAGCATGTTGTCATAGTTCATGATGATGGTACCGTATTGCTCGATGGGCGACGCACATCTCTTGATATCACGCGGATCGATGCGAATACCTTCTCAATTCTGCTTCATGGTGGGTCGCATACATTGGTAGCGTCTCGAACAAACAGCGGATATGAAGTGCTGAGCAACGGGATCTTGCTAAGAGTGGGTGTTGAGACAGAAAGAGAAAGATTGCTGAGGCAGTATGCCGGGACCGCAATTGCCGGCCATCACCGCTTTGAAGTGCACGCACCAATGCCTGCGATGGTGGCGAGGATTCAGGTCAATGTTGGGGATGAAGTCACTGAGGGGCAAGGACTGATCATCCTCGAAGCGATGAAAATGGAAAATGAACTCCGAGCACAACAGACCGGCAAGGTCAAGGAAATCTGGGTGGTGGTGGGAAAGGCGGTCGAGAAAGGCCAGCTTTTGCTGTTGCTGGAATGAACCACAACAATTCTTGAACGGATCATGACGTAATGGAAAAGACCATTGTGGAGAACGAACCCAGAGTAGATCTCGACCTTGCCTTGAAACATGGCTTGACAGAGGAAGAATACGGCATGGTACTAAATGTCCTTGGCCGTGTTCCAACGTATACCGAACTGGGTATCTACAGTGTCATGTGGAGTGAACACTGCTCGTACAAAAACTCCATTGCCGTGCTCAAGACATTGCCTCGAAGCGGTGGCAAACTCCTCGTAAGTGCGGGATCGGAGAATGCAGGCCTTGTGGATATCGGTGGCGGATTCGCGGTGGCGTTCAAGATTGAAAGCCACAATCATCCTTCGGCCGTTGAGCCCTATCAAGGAGCTGCAACTGGAGTTGGTGGAATCATGCGGGACATCTTCACCATGGGTGCACGGCCGATAGCGGGACTTAATTCACTTCGATTCGGCAATCTCGACAGCGACCGAACAAAGCACTTACTGAAGGGCGTAGTGAAAGGAATCGGGGACTACGGCAACAGTTTTGGCGTTCCGACGGTTGGAGGAGAGGTCTATTTTGATCCATGTTATCAGGAAAACCCATTGGTCAATGCCATGGCTGTCGGCATAGTGAAGCATGGCCAGTGGTCCAGCGCAATTGCTATGGGTGCTGGCAATCCGGTGATGATTGTTGGTTCAGCGACAGGCAGAGACGGAATTCACGGAGCAACCTTCTCATCAGGAGAAATGACAGAAAGAACTATAACTGTAAGCTCATCCGCTGTGCAGATTGGAAACGCCATAGAGGAGAAGAAAATATTTGATGCAGTAATCGAGGCTCGCGACCAAGGTTTAATTCAGGCAATTACAGACTGCGGGGCAGGAGGTTTTTCATCAGCAATTGGAGAAATGGGACAGGACACGGGAGTAAAAGTAGATTTATCCCGCGTTCCTCTAAAATATTCCGGACTATCCCCATGGGAGATCTGGGTATCCGAGTCTCAGGAAAGAATGGTTGCAGCAGTTGTGCAAAAAAATGTAAAAAAATTTTTTGAAATTTGCAAAAAATATAATGTTGAAGCATCAAATCTGGGTAAGTTTACAAACTCGAAAAGTATGGAAGTATATTTTGAGAAGAAAATAATTTGTGATTTAGATATGGAATTTTTACATCATGGGCTTCCTCAAAGAAAAATGATTGCTCGGCGTCCTCGTGTCATTCCTCGCAACAATGTCATTCTGAACGAAGTGAAGAATCCTGGCAAGATCCTTCGTTTCACTCAGGATGACATTCCGGTACCAAAGACTGAAAAAGAATGGATCAGTGATATTAAAAAAGTACTCTCTCATGGTAATGTAGCATCCAAAGAACCAATTGTCAGAGTTTATGACCACAGCGTTCAGGCAACAAATGATTTGCAGCCTTATTCCGGGGAAAAAATGGACGGACCAAATGACGCTGTAGTTCTTAGGCCGGTTCTTTCTAAAAAATATGGAATGATTATTTCTCACGGATTAAATCCAATTCTGAATAGAATCGATCCTTATATAGGAAGCATATGGGCGGGAGTGGAAGCCTTATCGAATTATATATCTGTTGGAGGAGATATCAAAAACGCATCTCTTATCAACAATTACATTTGGCCGTTTCCGGACGAGGAGTCATTATGGTCTCTTGACAGGGCTGTTGATGCAGTGGTGGATGTTATGAAATCTCTAAAGATTCCCGTAATTTCAGGAAAAGACTCTTTGTCATCAACTTATCGAAAAGAAGGTTTGGTTATAAAAATTCCGCCTGTACTTTGCATTTCTGTTTTCGGCAAGATTCCCAATGTGGAGAAAACTATAACTTCCGATTTTAAAAAAACAGGTTCTGTAATCTGCTTAGTCGGAAGTTTAGATCAAGAATCAATGGGTGGATCAGTTTATTTTGATACGAAAAAACTTTTAGGAAATAAGATTCCGAATATTGATTTGAGAAAGTTTCAAAAGGTGTCGATTTCAATTTATAAAGCAATTCAATCGGGACGAGTTTTATCCTGCCATGATATATCAGAAGGAGGGGTTTTAACTGCAGTTTTTGAAATGTGTGTTGGTGGAGATTGTGGCGCAAATATCAATATTCTAAACGGCAAACAAAGATTAGATTACTTCTTATTCAATGAAACCGCCGGTACGTTTGTGGTCGAGGTTGAAAGTGAACAAGTAGCGAAAAAATTATTTAAAAATGTTCCGTTTAAAATTATCGGGAAAACCCAAAAAGAAAAAAAAATTGAAGTTCGAAATTCTTCAAAAGTATTCGATGCGGACTTGAATGAATTAAAGAAAATTTGGCAAGAACCTATGAAACGACTGTTTAATTAAAATGTCATTCTGAACTGACAGAATGTCATCCTGAACCCTGAAAGTGTTATCCTGAACTTGTTTCAGGATCCCGAAACCCTTCGGCCTCGCTCAGGGCGGGTAAATTCGGGATGACAAAAGGAAAAGATATGAGAACACGTTCGACAAGCTCAGTGCGAGTACCTAAAGCATTAATCCTAAAAGCGGATGGAATCAATAGAGATGAGGATCTAGCCTACGCTTTTGAGCTTTCCGGGGCGGAGTCAAAGATTGTCCACATAAACGATTTGCGAAATAAAAAAGAAAAATTGTCAAATTATCAAATTTTGGGACTTCCCGGAGGGTTTGCTTATGGCGATGATATTGTATCCGGTAAAATTCTTGCAATTGAGATGATTTCTTATTTGGGAGAAGAGTTTCAAGGGTTTATTAGTCGGCCTAATACAGCGGTAATTGGAATTTGCAATGGTTTTCAAGTTCTTGTTAGGACAGGACTTCTGCCCTTTGGGAAAATTGGTGAAATGAGCACAACCTTAATAAACAATGATTCAGGACGTTTTGAATGTAGATGGGTTAGGGTAAAAGCTGAGAAAGGTTCGCGTTCAAAATTTTTGGACGGAATGGAAAATGAGATAATCTGGTATCCTGTAGCACACGGTGAAGGAAGGTTTTTTGCAGACTCTAAAGTTTTGCAAAAAATTGAAAAAGAAAATCTTGTTGCTTTCAGGTATGTTGACGATGCTGGATCGGATACTCAAAAATACCCTGATAACCCAAATGGATCACTTAATGCAATTGTTGGTATAAGTGATTTGTCAGGGAGAGTTTTGGGACTAATGCCACACCCGGAATGTTTTGTAAGAGGAGAACAACATCCAAATTGGAGGAGAGGAAGAGTAAAATATCCACAAGGTCTGCCGCTGTTTAAAAATATAGTCAGTTTTGTAAATCATGAAAAAAAATAACTGGTATGTTATAACCGGTGCTCCGTCATCAGGTAAAACGACAACCCTTAAATACTTAAAGAAAAAAGGACACAAAGTCTATTTTGAGTGGGCAAGAATTTATATAGACGAAGAGATGAAAAAAGGGAAGACTTTAAAAGAGATTAGAAAAGATGAAAGATTGTTTCAGGGAAAAATTTTAAAACTTAAAGAAGATTTTGAAGAGAAACTGAATCCAAAAAATTTAATTTTCATGGAACGTGGAATTCCTGATAGCATGGCTTATATGAAAATGTTAGGCGCTGGAAAAAATAAGAGATTGAAAACCGCGTTGAAAAAATGTAATTACAGAAAAATTTTTTTAATGGAGCTTATAAAATACGAAACCGATTATGCAAGGACTGAAAGTCAGGAGGAAGCAATGATTTTAGACGAGCTTATCGAGAAAAGTTATTTGGATTTGGGAATTGAAGTTGTGAGGGTTCCAAAACTTTCTGTTTCAAAAAGAGTAAAATTCATTTTGGATAATTTATGAACAGGCATTTAGTACTATTTGATTTTGACGGAACTCTTGCAGATACTTTTGATGATTCACCAAATGGCTGGAATGTAGAGAAAGCAAGCAGGACTGCTGTTGAGGAGATTTTTGGAGAGAAGGGCTTGCAAGTGTATGATGAATCAGGTGGTCTGAGGAACATGGCGCCAATTGAACTAGTTGGAAATATCCAGCGAACACTTGGGCAATCTGTCGATTCGAAAGTCGAGATAACAAAAAGATTTGTAGATATTAAGCTCTCATATCTAGTTCCGGAAATTAGTAGTGATTGGCCAAGATTTTATCCGGGCGTTGATCATTTTTTAAGAAAAGCAGCAGGAGACGGTTACTGGGCAGATGTGGGCATTCTATCATCTGGCCATGACAGATTTATAAGAAGAGTTCTTGATGTGAATGGAATAGGTTCGAGAGATATTATTTTAGTCACAAGCGATGTTTACATGGAAAGACCATTTCCTAAAAGAGATAAATTTAAACCCCATCCTTATCAGGTTGCTGAGGCCCATCATCGTTGGCTTCATAGGCAAGGATTCTACCCTTTGGGTGAACAAAATTATCTGGGAAGGTCATTTGGCAAACCATACATGTTATTTGTAGGAGATGATCCGGTGAAAGATGGAGGACTAGCTGAG
>Ga0209640_10001535_pt1 | contig 19611 bp, 17 predicted proteins | sample RifCSP10_1_FD_184018 | JGI IMG/M metagenome (GOLD analysis project Ga0209640, IMG submission 184018) | Soil microbial communities from Rifle, Colorado - Rifle CSP2_sed 10_1 (SPAdes) (version 2) | ecosystem: Environmental > Terrestrial > Deep subsurface > Rock core/Sediment | place: Rifle...
GCCGCGTCAGGATCTTCGTGGTGGTTATACACCGGATAAAGTACCAACAGCGTGAGACACTACACTAGAATGAAGCGCCAGATTGACCTGAGCGGTTTCGGTCAGGCCCAATCTGGTTTTCTTGCCCCACTCATTCAGCTATTCAGGATTGAGGTTCTTTCCTTCTTGACCGTCACGCGCCGGATTGGCGCGCATCTCGGCCCGGACTCGAGGCAGGCTATCCGGATAGTTTTGCTGCACAAACAAAATCAGCTTCTCGCGAATCTCACATCTGAGATCCCATGCCTTGGAAGCATCGGCGGCGCTGGCCAGCGCGCGCAGTTCGACGGAGCGGTCGGAGCTATTGGTGACCTGCAAGCCGCACACCTTGCCGTCCCAATTCGGTGATTGGCCGACGATGCGTTTCAATTCTTCGCGGAGCGCAGCCGCCGGGACGGCATAATCCGTGTAGAGGAACACGGTGCCAAGGATTTCCGACTGGGCGCGCGTCCAATTTTGAAAAGGGCGCTCGATAAAATAGCTCAGCGGCACGATGAGCCGGCGCAAATCCCAGATTCGCACCACGACATAAGTCAGCGTGATTTCTTCGATGCGGCCCCATTCGTTTTCCACGATGACGACGTCGTCGATGCGGATCGGTTGGGTCATCGCGAGTTGGAACCCGGCAAATAAGTTGGCAATGGTGCGTTGCGCCGCGAAGCCGACGATAATGCCGATCACGCCGGCCGACGCCAGCACGCTCGCGCCCAAGCTGCGCACCGTCTCGAACATCATCAGCCCGGCCGCGAGCATGACCACCGTGATGACGACGTGCAGCGTCCGCTTGAGAATATGGACTTGCGTGTAGATCTGGCGCGCCCTCAGATTATCCGTTCGACTCACGTCGTAGTGGTCCAGAATGAAGCGCTCGCCGACGGCGACAATTTGAAACAACAGCCATGAGACGGCGGCGAGAAAAAACAAACTGGCTGCTTTGGCGACGACCGCGTCGTACTCGGGCGGCAGTCCCAGGAGCGGCAGGCCTGCCGTCACTGCCGCTACCGGGACGATAGCGCGCAACGTCTTGACGATTAATGGCATCGCGAGATGTTGCACTTCACTTCGCGTGCCGCGCGCCCAGACCCGCAGGCGGTTCTCCGCGATATCGATCGCGCGGTAAAAAAGCCAATACACGGCGGCGAACAGGAGAAGGTTGACCAACTTCTCGACCAGCAGCCGGAGCGAGTACAGCGGGTGGTTGAGATCGAGAAGCAATAGCAAGGGCAGAGCGGCGAGATAAATGCCGAAAATCCAAGACGCGAACTTCAACGGTTTGAGCACGGCTTGTGCAACGATCACGCCGATGTCATCGCTACCCTTCTTTTCCCGGCGACGGTCGGTCTTGCGGCGGACAAAGGTGAAAATCAGTCCATGGATGAATAAAAAGCAGACGAGCAACACGATCGAAGTGGCGGCGTGAAGCCAGATCTCGGGATAGAGAAATTTATACTCGCTCCACGGTACCGCCCCCGGAAGTTGCTCGAGGGCAAGCCCGATCAGCTGCGCCAGCTGCCTGACGATCCATTGCAATAAGTCATCGCCGTTACCGGCGGCCAAACTCAGTTCGTTCAAAATTGCTTCGTGCGTCATGACATCGTTCGTATTGTGGGACTAAGCGGACCTGCGAAGTATTAGCGGCCCGAAAGCCGGCAAAACGAGGTGAGCTAGCCGCTAGGCTGTCGCCCTATTTTGAAAGGACAGAAGCGCCGCATTGCCAACACCACCGCAGAGGTAATTTTCGTCAACGCTATCCTCGGAAAATCTTTGAGTCAACAATTTTTGGCATTTTCTAGCGCTCGCTGACCGCCGCCGCGGCGCGAAAAAGTTGCTTGCCTGAAGTTTTCCAAAGTCGTATGTTAGCGCCGCTGATGCGCCTGGTGCAGGAGCTATGGATCTTTAACATCCTCCGTTTTGCCGTGGTTCTTTCGAAGGAGGAACTATGAAATTTGTTCGGCGATTTGGGTTCTTCATTAACGTGCTGTTTTTCTGCGGCACGGCGTTGGTCAGCGGTGCATCGGCGCAAGACAAGATCAGGCTCGCGCACAGCGCTCTGGAGAGCAGCAATGCCGTCTGGTACGTGGCGCAGGCGCGTGGTTACTACAAAAAGCACGGCTTGGACGCCGACTTGCTCTTCATTCCAAGCACGACCACCAGCGTTTCGAGTCTGGTGGCCGGCGATGTGCATGTGGCCAACGCTTCGGGCGGCGGCGTGGCGAGTGCCGTCGTTGCCGGAGCGGATCTCGTAATGGTCGCTTGCTATCTCAATTCTCTGCCGTACGAGCTGGTCGTGAACGAGAGCGTCAAATCCGCCGAGGATCTCAAGGGGAAAAATATCGGCATAAGCCGCGTCGGCAGCGCCTCAGACGTGGCGGCGCGCGCGCTGATCCGAGGCCTCGGGATGGAGCCCGACAAGCAAGTGTTGATCATGCAGGTCGGCGGTCCGGCGGAAAGGGCGGCATCGTTTCGCACCGGCAGGATCGCCGGATTTCCATCCCCGCCCGGCATTATTCACCTGACCCAAGGCATTCCCTACCGTATTCTCATCAGCACGGCGGATTTTCAGAAGCGGTTCGAATTTCCCTATATCTGCGCAACTACGACGAAACGCTATCTGGCGCGCCACAAAGATACGGTGAAGCGCGTCATCATGGCGCACATCGAGGCGACGCAATTTTTCAAGACGCACAAGGAAGACACCAAACAAATCATCTCCAAGTACAGCAGAATCACCAACAAAGATTATCTGGAGTCAGCCTACGCCGCGACCGCCAAACTCTATGACATGGTACCGCTGGTGACCCGGCCGGGCGTGGAAGTGCAGATCAAAGAAGCGACCAGCCGAAAGCCCGGCGTACAACTTCGCTTCGAAGACATGGTCGACGAAAGCATCGTGCTCGAGCTGGAAAAAAGCGGCTTCATCGATAAAATTTACAAGCAATAACGGTTCAGTTTCTCGCGGCACGCATTGGAGACGGCCGCAGCGGGAGGCAATGGTCGTGAAGCAGATACTGATGGCCTTTCTGCTGATGAGTTTTCTGGCTCCGCCACTGGGCGCGCAGGAGAAAGTTAAGTTTCCAATCGGCGTCTCATCGAAGGTGCTTGGCTACGGCCATCTCTGGGCCGCATGGCGGCGCGGCTATTTCGAGCGTGAGGGACTCGATGCTGAAGTGGTGCTGATGCGTGGCACGGCTCCCGCCGTGCAGGCGTTGATCTCCCAGTCGATTCTCGCCGGCTTGGTTGCCAACGATGGGCCGATCGCGGCCGTAGAGCAAGGCGTCGATCTCGCGATGATCGCGAGCGGCAGCAAGATCACCCATATGCTCATCGGCGGAAAGAATTACAAAACGTGGGAAGACTTGCGTGGTACGACACTCGGCTCTTCGACTCTGACATCGGGTACGGCGTTCGTGCTGCGACGAGCGCTCAAGGCGAAGGGGCTCGAATACCCGCGCGATTACAAACTTCTCAGCGTCGGTGGCACCGCGCCATCGTTCGCCGCATTGAAAGCCGGCCAGATTTCGGCCGCCATGCAGGCGGTTCCCTATGCGTTTCTGGCGCAAGAGGCCGGATTCAACGTCATCGGCCGGGTCGCCGACGTTTTGCCCAACTATTTGCTCTCGGCATATACGGTCAGGCGCAGTTGGGCTGAAAAAAATCGTCCGTTCGTGGTTCGTTTCCTGAAGGCCGTCGTGCAGGCCAAGAAATGGTTCGAACAGGATAGAACGGCGGCGCTTGAATTCCTCTCGAAAGAATTTCAGCTTAGCCCCGAATTGACGGCGAAAGGGCTCGATTATTATCTGGCAAACCAAGCATGGCATCCTGAGCTCGAGATCGAAATCGACGGGCTCAAGACGGTCGTGGATATTTACGCCGAGCAGAAAGGCATAAAAGGCCCGCTGCCGAATCCGGAAAAGTACGTCGATCAGAGTTATCTCAAACAAGCGTTGAAGGAATTGGGATTGCGATAGACGAGTCGCGGCCTGTACTTTGGCCATCTTTTCACGTTGGCGGCGCAAAAAAGTTGCTGTCGCCGATTGTAGAAAGAGCGACTGCAGACTGCAGCCGACGGCCGAGCACCGGCCAGGATCGTCCGTCTTCATCCACGAATTTTGTTATTCAGACGTGCTTTGGCAGATCGGGCGCAAAGCGGCACGAGCGAGGAAATCGTATGAGCGTAAAAGGTCGGGCGGCGATTTTCGTGGAACCGAAGAAGCCGTTGATTGTCGATGAAGTCGAATTTCCCGATCCCGGCGCGGATCAAGTGTTGGTTAAATTGTTTTCCAGCGGGGTTTGCCATTCGCAGCTGCACACCATAGGACGCCCGCCCCGTCCCGGGCGGCACTTGCCGGCTTTGCTCGGTCACGAAGCCACCGGCGTGGTCGTCGCAAGAGGGGGTGAGGTTAAACACGTGAGGGAAGGCGACCATGTGATTACGACTTGGGTTGATCGGGACAATGCGACCACGCCGTTGGCATTGGTCGATCACACGCTTAATGATCGAGAACAATATACGGCCGTTTGGAAAGGCCAGGAAGTTTCACATTCCGCCGCGACTTGGGCGGAATACGCATTGGCGTCGGAGCGCGTCGTGCTGCCGCTGCCGAGCGATCTGCCGACCGATGTCACTTCGATCATCGGCTGCGCCGTCATGACCGGAGCCGGAGCGATCATCAACACACTCAAAGTTCGACCGGGCCAGTCCGTGGCTGTTTTCGGCGCCGGGGGAATCGGTCTTTGCGCCGTCGCCGCCGCGGCGGTTGTCGACGCCCATCCGATCATTGCGGTTGACGTCAACGACGACAAGCTCGTCTTCGCCCGCCGCTTCGGCGCGACGCACGGCGTCGATGCGAAATCGTCCGATGCCGCGCAATCGATAAGAGATCTCACGGATGGCGGCGCCGATTTTGCGATCGACGCCGTGGGCCTGCCGCAGACGCAGGAGCAGATTCTTCGCGCCGTACGGCCCGGATATTCAGGCATGAATCGCGGCGGCACGGCGTTGCTAATCGGCATTACGCCGCCTGACGCAAAAGCGATTCTCGATACGAGCCTGTTCATCGGCAATCGTTCGTTCACGCGCACGAGCGGCGGAGACTGCAAGCCGGACCGCGACTTTCCCATCTTCATTCGTTGGTACCGCGAAGGAAAGCTTAAGTTGGACGAGCTGGTAACGAATCGTTACACGTTGGACCGGATCAATACCGCGGTCGGCGACTTGGAGCATGGAAGAATTCTCGGTCGCGGCATCTTGACGTTTTAACCAGAAAAGCCCTCGGAGCGTTGTACAGAGTATGTCATTCTGAACGCAAGGCGAAGAATCTGTTTATGCGCATGGAACAAGAAGCAGATTCTTCGCTGGCGCTCAGGATGACGTCGCCCGCGCCGGTTGCGAGGATTGCGCCGGTCGATTTTCGGAGATTGGACCCGTTGGCATGACCACTAAAGCATCTACTGAAACGAGCCATTCGGTCGGCAGAGATACGATACGCTCACGCTTGGTTCTTGAGGTTGCGTCAGAATTGGTCGATCAGACCGGCTGGGCGCATCGGCAAGCGCGGGTGAGCTTAAGGCCGCAAGGCGCGGATAGCTGGGCGGTAACGCTTTTTGCGAGCGACGGCCCGGCGGCAATCGAACAGGTCGCCCGCGGTGAAGTTCAGGTGGCGATCAGCAACCCCGCCGGCTATTTGGCGCTGGCACAGCGCGGCACGGGGCCGTTTGCCGCGCCGATCCCACTACGGGCGATCACGGTGATTCCGTCGCCGGACCAGCTTGCATTCGCCGTGACGGAGCGTACCGGTTTGAAATCACTGCATGACATTCGCGAGCGCCGCTATCCGCTGCGAGTTTCCATGCGCGGTCAGCGTGATCACGCTTTGCATCCGGTCGTCAAGGAAGTTTTCGCTGCGGCGGGATTCTCACTTGACGACATCGTTGGTTGGGGCGGACAGGTCCGCTACGATCACGGTCTGCCGAAAAACGAAAATCGGCTCGGCGCCGTCGCGCGTGGTGAAGTTGATATGGTGATCGACGAGGCGGTGCGCGGCTGGGTCAACTCCGCGGCGGAGGACGGCATGCGCGTGCTGCCGCTCCAAGAATCCATCTTGACCAAGCTCGAAGCGCTCGGCTTTCGCCGTGCCGTGATTCCCAAGGAGCGCTATCCCAACTTAGCAGCGGATGTGCCTACCCTCGATTTCAGCGGCTTTGCCGTTTACACACATGCCAACGTGCCCGACAGTGTTATCGCACCGATCTGCGCGGCTTTAGAAGCGCGTAAGGATAAAATCGCCTGGCAGGAACCCGGTCCGCTGCCGCTCGAACGCATGTGCCGCGATAGCGCGGATGGACCGCTGGTGATTCCACTGCACCCCGCGGCCGAGAAATTTTGGCGGGAACGCGGTTATCTGCCATAGACCGAGGCCGCGAGTCACCACGAAGCGCGCGAAGATCACGAAGGTCAGAGAAAAGGTTATCTGACGCTTCGCGTGCCTGAATTGCCGGATCATCAGCCGTCGACAACGATCAACCTTGAGCGTAATCTACAGTAGTATGCTTGAAGCCGCTCAATCATTTTCGCATACCGTGCGCGGATTTTGTGCTTTGTGCACGGCGCGCTGCGCTACCATCGCGACGGTTACGAATGGAAGGGTGGTCCGTCTCGAAGCCGATCCCGATCACCCGAACGGCGGTGTTTTCTGTCTGAAGGGCAAGGCTGCGCCCGAGCTCGTGTATCATCCCGATCGGCTCAACTATCCATTAAAGCGCACACGGCCGAAGGGCGATTCCGATCCGGGATGGCAGAGAATCAGTTGGGACGACGCGCTCAATGATATCGCGCGCCGGCTGAGCGAAATCCGCGACCGCTATGGAGCGCGTGCGGTGGCGCTGGCGAAGGGCACGCAGGGCGGCACATCGGTCTCCGACGCGGAGCGCTGGCTCGCGCGCTTTCTTAACCGTTTCGGTAGCCCTAACTGGACTTCGACGACGCATGTCTGTAATTGGCACAAGGACACGGGCTTTAGCTACACGTTTGGTGTAGAGATTCCGCTTCCTGATCTGGCGCACAGCAATGCGTTTTTGCTCTGGGGTCACAACCCGAGCTCCACGTCGTTGATCTTGGCGCACGATATCGTCGCGGCGAGAAAACGAGGCATGAAGATCGTCGCGGTCGACCCGCGCCGCGTGGGCATCGCTTCTCAGGCCGACGTGCTGCTGCAAGTAAGGCCGGGCACGGACGGCGCCCTGGCGCTGGCCCTGATCGACGTGGCGATTAAAGAAAAACTTTTCGACGACAAATTCGTGCGGCAGTGGACCAACGGACCTTTCTTGCTTCGACACGATAACGGAGCGGCACTCACAGAGGCCGATCTGACGGCGCGCGGATCGCCGGAGCGATTCGTTGTCTGGGATGAGGTCGCGGAGGCTCCGATTATCTATGATCCTTCCGCGGGTGTTTTTGAACGTCCCGCCGTCCGCCCCGCAATCGCCGGAGAGCGCCGTATTATCGCTAGCGACGGCCAAACTATTCTTTGCGAGCCCGTGTTTGCCCGCTTGGTTGCGCTCGCGGCTCGCTATGCTCCGCAAATTTCATCGGCAATAACCTCGGTGCCCACTGAAAAAGTTTCGCAGGCGGCGCATATGCTTGCCGCCAACCGTCCGGTGAGCATGTTTATGCACAATGGCGTCGGCCAGCATACCAACGCCACCCAAACGAGCCGGGCGATTGCGGCTTTATACGCGCTCTTCGGCAATTTCGACCAGCCAGGCGGCAATGTGGTTTTTCCGAAAGCGCCGCTCAATGCGGTGTCCGGCAAAGAATTTCTGCCGCAAGAAGTGGCGCAGCAAAGAATCGGGCGCGAGCGCAAACCTCTCGGGCCGCCGGCCAAACCCGGCAATTGCGCGGCCTATGATATTTTCACCGCGGTACTCGAAGGCCGCCCTTATCAAGTCAAGGCGCTGCTGAATTTCGGTTCGAACACCATCATGTCGACCGGCGACTCCCAAAGGGCACGGGAAGCCTTTCGCGCCGTGGATTTCGCCGTTGCGGCGGAACTGTTCATGACTCCGACCGCGGAACTTTGCGACTACGTGCTGCCGGCCACGAGTTTCCTGGAGATGGCTAGCGTCGGGAACGACTTCAGGCACAGAGCGCAAGGAAAACTTCATGTGCAATACCGTCCCGCCGTGGTTGAGCCGCTGGCGGAACGGCGCTCGGACACTTGGATGGTATTTGAACTGGCTAAGCGGCTCGGGCTCGGCGACGATTTTTGGCAAGGCGATATCGATGCTGCTTACGAATACGAATTGGCGCCGGCCGGTATCACATTGACAGAGCTCAAGGCGTCACCGGGCGGCATCACGGTTTCGGCGACGCCGCGCTATCAAAAATATTCCGCAATTAGTGAAAACGGCCGTCCGCGCGGCTTCAACACACCGGACAAGAAAGTGGCGCTTTATTCCCACGCCTTCGCGGCGCATGGCTTTGCGCCGCTGCCGGAATACACGGAACCAATGATCAGTCCGGTGACTCGTCCGGACATCGCTGCCGAGTATCCGCTGGTGCTCACCAACGCGAAGTTTACGACTTTCATCCACAGCCAGTTGCGCGGTCTGCCGAGCCTGCGCAAGGCAGCGCCGTATCCGACGGCGGACATCCATCCAGAGACCGCTCAGCACTATGGCATCGAAGACAAAGCATGGATGATCATCGAAAGTCCGCGCGGCGCAATTCGCGCCAAGGCGCGAGTCACCGATGCGATCGGGCCGGGCGTGATCTGCTGCCAGCATGGCTGGTGGCAGGAGTGCAAGGAACTCGAGCTGCCCGGCTACGACTCCTATGGCGCCGGCTCGGCCAATCCGAGTCTCCTCATCGGTTGCGATATTGCCGATCCGATCAGCGGCTCGCTGCCGCATCGTTCGTTTCTCTGCCGCGTGAAGCCGGCCGAATAATTCTCGATGATGCTCGGCGGTAAATCCGTCACCGGATAAGTCGCGATCTCTCACTTCGTTCGAGTTGACAGCTTGCCTACTCAGTCTCATTCCGAGCGCAGCCGCTAGGAATATTTCTTGTTCGCTTCTTTCAGCGGACTTAACCGGACGTTTTGATTGTGTCTCAACTGAACCACTCCGTTGATTGCTCCGCACCGCACTGGCATATTCGTCCCTATGAAAATATCGCGGACTTCGATTCTGCTTCTCTGTACCGCCGTCGTGACGCTCACGTCGATCGGCATGAGCACGTTCAGTCTATTCCTGCCGCCGATTGAAAAAGAGTTCGGCTTGTCGCGCGCGCTGGCGACTCTGCCTTATATGGTCGCCATGATCGGCTGGGCGGCCGGCGCCGTGTTGTTCGGCAAGCTCGCCGACGATTACGGCTCGCGGCCGGTGGTCCTGGCGGGAATTGTTCTCATGGCGGCGGGATTTGTCGGCATGGGCTCGTCAAAAAATCTCTGGCAAATATCTCTTTCGTACGGCGTTTTGGTCGGCATGGCGATGGGCGCGTGCAGCCTGGTCATCATGTCTTTGCTCGTGTCGAAGCATTTCGAGGCGCGCAACCGCGGCCTGGCCGTGAGCGTCATCCAGACCGCGCCACCGCTAAGTCCGTTGCTGTTCGCCCCGCTGATTTACCTTTTGATCAAGTCGTATGACTGGCGTGTAGCTGCGCTCGCTTCCGGCGTGCTCCTGGCCGGCGTGGCGCTGCCGCTGGCGTGGCTCGGCGCGCGCGACCCGCAAGCAACGCTGACGCACCGCGGTCCGCGCATGGCATGGAGCGCGTGCTTGCCCTATCTACGCAATCGCTCGATGCTGTTGCTATTTGCCGTGCGCTTTTCCTGCGGCGTGGCGTTTTTCCAGATCGCACATCTGGTCGCACTGACGATCAGCAAGGGCTTCGATTCCGCCACGGGCGCCACGGCGGTGAGCGTGTTCGGCGCCGCGGCGGGGGTGTCGGCGCTGCTGTTCGGCTGGCTTTCCGATCGTTACGGCCGCGCGCGCATGCTCGGTCTGAGCTATTTAGTGCGCGGCGTCGGCACGTTGCTGCTTGCCCTCAACCTATCGAGCGAGCTCGCTTTCTATGCAGTTGTCGCGTTAGCCATCGGGCCGACGTTCGGCACTGTCGCGATCGGCAACGTAATGTTTTACGAGATCGTCGGCCCGAGAATGGCGGGAGTGATTTTGGGCTTGAGTTTCATCGTGCACCAGATCGGCTCGGCCGGCGGCCCGATGATCGCCAGCATCGTCTACGATCAAACCGGTAGTTACGACGGCTTTATGATTGTGATGGGATTGATATTGCTGGCATCGGGCCTTGCCCTGTTTGGCTCGACGAACACGGAAGAAAAAATTGCTGAACCCATCGCAGTCGCCAGTGCTTCGCTATCGTAGCCATTCACCAAAATCATCGAATTGTTGTGCAAGCCGTAGGGGCAGGTTTCAAACCTGCCCCTTGTACAAACGTTTGCGACTAGCTCATTAACCGCCCGCCGGAGACATTGAGCGATTCGCCGGTCGTGTGCGAGGAGTCGCTCGATGCAAGAAAAAGCGCCGCCTTTGCAACCTCTTCGTGCTTGGCGTACTTGCGCAGCGGGGTAAGCTCCAAGACCTGTTTTTCCAACTGCGAAAACTCCATTCCTAATCCTTTAGCTCTTTCGGCGTACATCTCTCGAAGGTCCGGTTCGTCCATGCCGCCCGGGCAGATCACATTGGCGCGAATTCCGTAAGGGCCGGCTTCTTTGGCGATCGTTTGCGTCAGTCCTATGAGGCCCCACTTGGCGGCGCACAGCGAGCCGCGCAGCGCCATGCCTTCTCTGCCGGCGGTGCCTGCGATGCTCACAATGCTGCCGCTTTTCTGCTTTATCATCTGTTTCAAAACCGCGCGGCAACAGAGAAACACGAGCTTTAAGTTATACAAGAGCACGTCGTCCCATTGCTTGTCACTGATCTCGGTCACGGGCACCAACGGACCGCGGAAACCGGCGCTGTTGACCAGCACGTCGATCCTGCCGAAGCGTCGAACCGTGTCATCGACCAGCGCGTTCACCTGACGGGCGTCGCTGCAATCGGCGGTGACGGCGACCGCCTTACCACCCTGCTGATTGATCGCTTGGGCAACGATATCGAGCTGGGGCTTGATCTTTTCCAGGTCCACCAAAACGACGCCGGCGCCTTCTTTCGCAAAATTATGCGCTATGGCTTCGCCAATCCCGCGCGCGCCGCCGACAACGACTGCGACTTGACCCTCTAATTTCATGTTCGTCTCTCTTATCCGAGCACCTGCGAATATTTTTCGCGCAGCTTGGCATAGCGCTGCCCGCCTTCGGTTGCCGCCTTGCGGAAATCTTCCGGCATGACGTTGTACGGCGGGCGGATCGGGCCGGTTTTGCAGTACCCCGAAGCTGTCATTAAAACTTTTTCGAGCTGAATGTTGTAGGAAGCGAAAACCTCTTGAGAGCCGGTGATGGCGTGATGCGGTTCGTTGGCCCAAGCGATGTCATCCGCAACGGCTTTGGCTCGCTCCGAGTCGCGCGCCGCCAGAGCTTTCATGAGGGCGAGGGCTATTTGCGGTCCGACGGAAGGAATCCAGCACGTGGTCTGAGACTCGGGCGAGATCTGCGCGAATTCATACGCCAGGCCAACAGGCGGCACGAAGTTAACCCGCCCTTGGGTGGCGTCCACCACTCTCTTTAAAATCGCCTTGCTGGAGAACTTCGCCGACATCACGGTCGGCGCTTTGGCGACGACGGCGCCCCAGAAGTCGGCGTCGAACTGGAAGCGAAACGCTCGTGCGTTGGCGTAAACCATAATAGGGAAATCCGGGAACGCTTCGGCAACGTCTGCATAGAATTTTACCGCCATGTCGAGCGTCGCCGGCTGCCACATGGGAATGCCCAGAAGCGTGCCGGTGGCGCCCAGCCCTTTGACGAATTTAATCCGGCGCGCGATCTCATGACCGCCGAGCGCCGTCGTGCCGACAAAAGTCGGGATGCGCCCGCGCACGGTCTTCAGCAGGCAATCGACATAGGCTTCGTAATCGCTCTGCGACGTCGTCGCGCATTCGCCCATGGTGCCGAGCGCCATGATGCCGGTGGCGCCATCGCGGACGAGGCTCTCGGCAAGCCGCGCGGTTTCGTCGAGATCGACCGTGTTGGTTGCATCCAAACGGTCGGCTCCTTCTTTGGCGGGCGTCGGCATGATCGCTAGTGCGCCTTTAAGATCTTGTGCGGTAATCATAAACACCTCCCCGGCGTGATGACCTTAAGAAATTTGGTGATGACTGATTTCTGCTCTCTAACACGTCCGCTCAGCGCGTGGCAATGATGGAAACTTAAAGCTTCGTTTCGATTCGGTCTGTGATCATAATTCCTCTCGGTGTCACCTTCGCCACATACGGCAAAGCCTCGACTCCGGCTTTCACGGCCCGGCGCAGCCAGCGGCCGTATTCCGGGTCAATCTCGTCGGCGGGACGAAAGTGATCGCAGTCGCGGCGCTGAACAACGAACACGATCGCGGCGCGATGGCCCTTGCGTTTAAGGCGCATCAGTTCTTTGAGATGCTTTGTCGCGCGCTCGCTGACCGCGTCCGGGAAAGCCGCGGCGCCGTCGAACGAGACCGTGACATTTTTTACCTCGACGAAGCAGCGGCCGCTGTTTCCTTCCAAACAGAGGTCGAGACGGCTATGGGCGCTAACTTTGACTTCACGTCTGATGACTTCATAGCCGCGTAACTCCGGAATCAAGCCCGCTTCGATCGCTTCTGCCACGAGCCGGTTCGGATGGAGCGTGTTGATGCCGATCCAGATGCGCTTGCTCTGGATCATTTCCCAGGTGTAAGGGAGCTTGCGGGATTTGTTGGGACTGAGCGAAAGATAAACGGTGCTGCCCGGCTCTTTACAGCCGAGCATGCTGCCGGTGTTGGTGCAGTGGGCGGTGACGATTTTGCCATTGGGGAGACGCACGTCGGCGAGAAAGCGCTTGTAGCGTTGCACGAGAATGCCGCGGATCAGTCGCGACTTGAAGATCATGCGCTGGTTATAGCGGAAGAGCCGGCCAATTCCCAATACGCAGGCAAAGATTCTCACTTCGAAATGACATTGAAGGACATCTTTCTTGAAGTGACACGGCTGCTTTGTTAGCTTCGAGACAGATTTTCAATCCGGAGACTACATGATCAAGCGACAGCTCAAATACGTCGGCCACAGCGTTCCTCGCGTGGACGGCATCGAGAAAGTTACGGGTAAAGCAAAGTTTGTCGGTGACATCTCCGTGCCCGGCATGCTTTACGGCAAAATCTTACGCAGCCCCTATCCTCATGCACGACTTCTTTCTATCGAAACCAAAAAAGCCGAGGCTTTGGCCGGAGTGGTCGCCGTGTTAACGGCTGCGGATATTGCGGATGTAAATCCGATATACAACGGCCGTCCGGTCATCGCCATGCACAAGGTTCGTTATGTCGGTGAGCCGGTCGCCGCGGTCGCCGCAGAGGATTTGGCCAGCGCGGAAGACGCGCTGTCAGCGATTCAAGTCAACTATGAGGAGCTGCCTTCCGTGACCGGCATCGATGCGGCGCTTCAAAAGGGTGCGCCAGTAATCCATGAAGATAAGGCCGGCAACATCGGCACGCATGAACAAGTTATACGCGGCAACGTCGACGACGGATTTGCCCAGTCCGATGAGATCGTCGAAGACACGTTCACCTTTCCCATGGTCTACCACTACGCAATGGAGCCCCACTCGGTCATCGCACATTACGGTGAGGATGAAATTACGGTCTGGTCTTCGGCGCAGCATCCATTCCAGGTGCGCGGCGATATTGCAAGGATTTTCAAAGTGCCGCAGTCGAAGGTGCGGCTGATCATCAATTATCTCGGCGGCGGTTACGGCAGCAAATCCTACACGAAGTTCGAGCCGCTGGTGGTCGCGCTCGCGCGCAAAGCGAAGCAGCCCGTGCGGATCTGCAATTCGGTCGGCGAGTCTATGGTGACCGTACGGCGCCATGGCGCGCGGGTGAGAATAAAAACCGGGGTGAAGCGCGATGGCATGATCATGGCGCGCGAGGCTGAGATTTATCTCGATACCGGCGGCTACGATGATAACGGGCCGCAGGTTACGGCGCGCGCGGCGACACGGGTTCTCGGCCCGTACTGGATTCCCAACATTCGAACGAACGCGTATCAAGTTTATACCAATACGGGATCGGCCGGTTCGTACCGTGCCATCGGGGCGCCCCAGGTCATTTTTGCCGGCGAATCGCAGATTGAAATGGTTGCGGCGAAGATCGGCATGGACCCAGCCGAGCTGCGCATGAAAAATTTGCTCAAAAAAGGGCAGGAGCTCCGTCCGGGATTGAAGGGCATCGACGCCAATTTGGCTGCCACGCTCAAGAGCTTGATGCGCGCAAGCGGCTGGAGCAAAGCGCGCAGGAAGAGCAACGCGGCAATAGGCATGGGCTGCGCGATCACCAACGCCGGCGCCACGCCGGTATCCGTAGCGATGATCCGCATGCAGGCCGACGGTATTGCGAATATCGCCGCCGGCAGCACCGAGATGGGCCAAGGCGTGCGCACGACGTTAACGCAACTTGCCGCGGAAGAATTGACTCTACCCATGGAAAGCTTCCGCATGGTCGGCGCTGACACCAAAGTCACCCCCTACGACAGCTCGACAGGGTCGAGCCGTTCGACAACCCTGATGGGCACGGCGGTGCAGAAAGCGGCGCGCGATTTAAAACAGCAATTCATCGCCATTGGCGCGCAGGCGATGGCCGTGAAGTTAAAGCAGATTCGGGTCGAAGACGGAGCGCTCATTTGCGGCGAATCCCGGCTCACGTTTAAAGAAGCTTTTGAGCGCCGCTTCGGCAAAGGCTCCGGCGGTGAGATGATCGGCCGCGGCGAGGCGGGGCCGGAAATTACCAATAACGCGCTGCCGGTTTTCTGGGAAGTGGGGATGGGCTGTGCCGAGGTCGCCGTCGACCATGAAACCGGCGAAGTGACGCTCAAAAAATTTATTTCCGTTGCCGACGTCGGCAAAGCGATTCATCCGGAGCACTGCGTGGCTCAGGAAGAGGGCGCGGCCATGCAGGGCATCGGCCACACGTTTTTCGAGCAACTGATTTATGACAATGGCCAGCTGCTCAATTGTAGTTTGGTCGATTACCGAGTGCCGACTTTTTCGGATGTGCCCGAGGAGTTTCACACGGCATTGGTCGAAAATGGCGACGGCCCCGGCCCGTTCGGCGTGCGCGGGATGGCCGAAGGCGGCATTCTGTCGGTTGCTCCGTCGGTATGCAACGCCATCGATCGCGCCACCGGCGTGCGCATCAAAGACTTGCCGCTCACGCCCGAACGCGTCTGGCGCGCGCTTAAGGATGCCAAGTAGCGGCTGCGGACAGCACAAGCCCGAGCAAGCGGGCCGCAGGAGAGATCGTGCCGATTCAGATAGTGTGGCGATGAAGCCTTCCCGCAAGATTCCGCGATTTCACATTCAGGCGGCAACCAAGTCGGATGTGCCGGTGATTCTCTCGTTTATCACGAAGCTCGCCGATTACGAGCACCTGTCGCACGAAGTCGTTGCCAGCGAGGAAATTCTGCGCGCAACACTCTTCGGCCGCCGTCGTACCGCCGAGGTCGCGATCGGTTACATCGAAAAGCGGCCGATCGGCTTTGTGCTTTTCTTTCACAATTACTCGACCTTTCTCGGCCAACCGGGGGTTTACATTGAAGATCTCTTCGTCGACGAGGCGTTTCGCCGGCGCGGGTTCGGCGCGGCATTACTGCGCTACGTCGCCCGCCTGGCCAACCAACGAAAATGCGGCCGGCTGGAGTGGTCGGTATTGGATTGGAACGAACCGGCGATCCAGTTTTATAAAAAACTGGGCGCGATGCCGATGAGCGAGTGGACGGTCTTTAGGGTGACGGGCGAAGCTTTGACAAAATTGGCCTCGATCGCAGAAGACTCATAGCTCGGTTGTGCCCAGGCCACGTCTGCTTTCACGCTGGAAGTTCTGCTCTAAGTTTGGTTGAAAGGCACGGCGATTTTGATTTCCGTGCCTTTTCCCGGCGCCGTATCGAGACGAATTGCGCCGCCGATTTTTTCAATTCGTCCTCTCATGCTCTTGAGCCCGTAATGGCTGCTGCCTTCGATGGCAGCAGGGTCGAACCCGACGCCATTGTCGCGCAAGCTGGCCTGGCAGCCCTCGGCTGTCCTCGTTAAGGTCAGTCGTAGTTCGGTCGCGCGGGAATGGCGCACGGCATTCAAAATGCCTTCACGCAAAGTGAAATACAATTCTCTTTCAATCTTGGTCGGCAAGCTCCGGGCTCCGATCGCGCATCGAAAGTCGAGCTTGAATCCGGTGCGAGCGCGAAATATTTCCAGTTCTTGTTTGAGCCGCCGCTCCAGAGAACCGGCTTGGAGCTCCTCGGGATTCTGATTTTCCGTGAGCAGATTGCGAATCTCGGTGATCGCTTTATCGATGTTTTCCTCGATCACGTGAAGTTCTTTTTCCAGCGCAGCGCGATTGTCCAGAAGCTGGTGCCGCGAGGTTTCGGCGCGCAGGCGTGTGCCGGACAGCAATTGTAATACCCGGTCGTGCAGCTCGCGCGAGATTCTTTGCCGCTCTTCGCTGACCGCGTTCGAGGCGTCGCCCGCTGATTTTTTGGTTTTTTCTTCCACAGTCTTCAGTAGCTGCGCGCCAAACCGATTTTCCAATTCACCGAACGCAACCGTTGCTGCGGCGCCGTTGGCGAAGCTCGGCGTTTTTTGACGCGGTGAAGATGCCGGTCAGGATTCCGCGCTTTCTCGGCGGGGACGGTTTCCCGGATTAATGTCATTAAACGCTCGCTAAAGTAGCTGCCGTGTAACGCAGCCGTCCCGAGGTGTCAAGTTTGAAATTGCCGTCAGTTACTGGATTAAATCGAGGATCGAGCTGAGGCTCGAAATGCGCTCGCCGTCGTTGGCGCTTGCCAGCCTGCGGCGGTCGACGAGAACGGCGCGCAATCCGGCCTTGCTGGCGCCAAGCCGATCATTGATTTCGCTGTCGCCGACATGAAGACTCTCCTCCGGCCTGATCTCGTGGCGCTTCAATGCGGCGTAAAAAATTTCTGTCTCGGGTTTGGCGTAGCCGACCCGGCTCGACACGAAAATATGATCGAAGTATGAACCCACGCCAAGGCCGTTGAGGATCTGCGCCAAGCGCGAATCGAAATTCGAGATCACGCTCAAATGCAACCCGCGCTGCTTCAGGCCCGCCAGCGTGTCAAGTACTTCCGGATAAAGACTCCAGGCGCGCGGCTCGGCGAAATAGGAGAACAGCCCGTCGAAGAATTCGTCAAATCTTTCAAACGGGCTCCACGGCTCAAATACCCGCGCCACCAGGTTCTTCCACCAATCGCGTTCCAGCGAAGTTACCGTTTCTTCCGGCGCTCCAGGAAAAGCCAGCCGCGGTGCTGCCTCAAAGCAGACGCGAAAACGCTCAGAAATTTCCGACGGCGAAACGTCGACCCCGTACTTCGCTGCGAACGCCGCATAACTTTCGCCCACCCGTCGATCGGGCTTCATTAACGTTCCCGCGGCGTCAAAAAAAACAGCCTTAATCCTCATGGCGCAGTTCGGCCTGCTGGTCTAGCCCAATTGCAACGAAGCTAACATCCTTTATAATTAAAATCGATGCAGAGTAAAGACGCGCTCATCGTCGTCGATGTACAAAACGATTTTTGCCCGGGCGGCGCCTTGGGGGTGAAAAACGGCGACGAAATAATTCCGGTCTTGAATCGGTATATCGAAAAGTTCAGAGCCGCGCGGCTGCCGGTCATCGCCACGCGCGATTGGCATCCGGAGAAGACCACTCATTTCAAAGAGTACGGCGGGGTGTGGCCGGTTCATTGTGTTCAGCAGACCGGCGGAGCCGCATTCCATCCCGAGTTGAGGCTTCCGAAGGACGTGATTTTAGTTTCCAAAGGAATGGCCGCGGATGAAGACAGCTATTCCGCGTTCCATGGCAAGACCGATTCGGGAATCTCGCTCGAGGAATCGTTGCGTGGACTGGGTGTTGAACGACTATTCATCGGCGGCTTGGCCACCGATTACTGTGTGAAGTATACGGCCTTTGATGGAATGAAGCAGGGCTTCACGATTGTGGTCCTCACCGACGCCATCCGGGGCGTCAATTTAGATCCAAGCGATTCAGAGCAGGCGCTGGCAGAAATGCACCGAGCCGGCGCGGCGACGCTTGAGTCCATCGACGAATTGCCGATCTGAGCCGCGCTCCGGCTAATTCCACCGAGATGATTGCGCGCACATCTCGGTTGCCGAAATTTCGATTCTGGTGTTCAATGGTTAAATAGCGTCTGCAGGTGTGAGGACAAATTGGCGACCGACTTTGATTACAGCGCGGAGTGGGCGGCGGCGGAAACTGCAGCCCGCGACGCGGGCGCGCTGGTGATGGAACTTTTCAAGGGGAAGTTCGACGTCCACGAGAAGAGTAAGAATAATCCTGTCACGACGGCCGACCTGGAAGCGAATCGCATCATCCGTGAAACGATCAGCCGCTGTTTTCCTCAGGACGGCTGGCTCTCGGAAGAGGATCAGGATAATACCCAACGTTTGGCGTTGTCGCGCGTCTGGGTGGTCGATCCCATTGACGGGACCAAGGAGTTTATCGAGGGCGTGCCCCAGTTCGCCATCTCGATCGCGTTTGTCGTCGACGGCGTTCCTAAGGTTTCGATCGTCTTCAACCCGGCAAAAGATCGCTTTTACAAGGCAGCGGCCGGGCAAGGCGCTTTCCTGAATGAAGAAGTGATTCGGGTAACGCCGCGAAACGACATTGATGGAGCCTTGCTCCTGGTGAGCCGCTCCGAACCGCAGAAAAAATTTCAGGCCTTCGTGGATCGCTGTGACATCAAGCCGGTCGGGAGCATCGCCTACCGCCTGGCCAAGGTCGCCGGGGGCGACGGCGACGGCACGATTACTTTTCGCACAATCCACGAATGGGACATTTGCGCGGGCGTGCTGATGGTTCAGGAAGCCGGCGGGAAAGTCGTCGATGGCGCCGGTGCGACGATGTCGTTCAATCGCCAGTTGCCCAAGCATCGCGGCGTGGTCGCGAGCAACGCGATTCTGACGGCCGGTTTGCAGGGTCTGTGGGCGGACGCGATGGGTGACAAGCAACCGCGCGGCTAGTGCTGGAGAACGAGATGGGTAAGAAATGCATTTACTGCCGCGCGCGCGCCGGAATTTTCGGCCGAGTTTGCGCCGACTGCAAGAAACTTCTCGGCCGTGTCCAGGACCTGCGCGGCAAGGTGAGCTTCGGGCAATTTCTTGACGGTCTGGAACAGACTGGCATCGACAAAGAAAAAATTCTCCGCTTTCTTCAAGCCGACCCCGACGGACGAGGCAGCATCCAAGATCAAGTGACGGCCGAGATGACAACCGAGCTGATGCAGGTCATGGGCATGTCCGGCCGGCAGACCGCGCAAGAGGTCAAGCGGATCCGCGATAGCGTCGGCAAAGAACCCGAGTAGACGAACTTGCTCGGTAATGGCTGTCACGATCTATATATCGCTGGCCCTGCTCGCGCTCTATCTTG
>Ga0209640_10001536_pt1 | contig 19611 bp, 21 predicted proteins | sample RifCSP10_1_FD_184018 | JGI IMG/M metagenome (GOLD analysis project Ga0209640, IMG submission 184018) | Soil microbial communities from Rifle, Colorado - Rifle CSP2_sed 10_1 (SPAdes) (version 2) | ecosystem: Environmental > Terrestrial > Deep subsurface > Rock core/Sediment | place: Rifle...
TTCGAGCCGGTAGACGAAGCGGAGCGCCTGCCAGCGCTCGTCGATCGAGCACGACTTGTTGTCCACGAGCCCGTGTGCCAGCCCGATCTCCTGCACGCTCTCGAACGTGAGGTCGCCCTCGAGCTTCGCCGCTTTCTTCGGCCACGCGATCCAGAGCCCGTCCGCCGGGTCGAGCGTCGCCTTGAGGGCGGGAAAGCGCCGCTCGAGGTCGGCCCGGCTCGTGGTGAAGAAGACCACGACCCCTGCGCCCGGCTTCGCGCCGAGCTTCTCCGACAGCAGCTTCCCCGAGTAGTCCTTATCTGCCATGCCAGGCCTCGAGCAAGGCGGCCTCCCGCTCGGGCACGAGGCCGGCGGAGTCGGTCGGTGTCGCCAGCTCGAGCGTCGCCGCCACCGTGTCCGCGAGCGGCCGGAACCGGAGCCCGCTCGCGACCGCGCGCTGCACGTCGACGCGATCGGCGAAGGCCCGCTCGGCCCCCGTCAGCCAGAGCGGCAGCTCGAGCCATTGCCCGACTCCCCGCTCGACCAGGAACTCGTCCGTCACCCAGGTGATCACGGCGTCGCTCCCGGTCACGGCGCGGCACGCTTCGAGCAGCTCGCCCCATGCGACTCCCTCGTTCGTTGCGTTGAAGGTCCCGGACGCGCCGAGCTCGCAAAGGTCGACCATCCATGCCGCGAGGTCGCGGACGTCGACGAACTGGGTCGGGTCCTCGGGAGGCCCCGGAGCGAGGACCTCCCCGCCGCGGGCGATGCGGTGCGGCCAGTAGGTGAAGCGGCCGCTCGGATCGTACGGCCCGACGATCAACCCCGGCCGCACGACGAGCCCCCGCGAGCCGAAGACCTCGCGGACGACGTCTTCGCAGAGCGCCTTCAGCGCGCCGTAGCTCTCGTTGGTCATCTCGTCCGCCCGGCGGTCGCCGAGCGCCGCGACCGGGCTGTCCTCGTCCACTGGCTGGTCGAAGCCCTCGTAGACCGAGATGCTCGAGACGAAGCAGTAGAGCCCCGAGCCCGCGAGCGCTTCGGCGGAGGCCCGTACGACGCTCGGGAAGAAGCCGCAGGTGTCGACCACGGCGTCCCAGGTCCTGCCTTCGAGCGCTCCGAGGTCGGCCGCGCGGTCGCCAATGAGCCGCTCGACCTCCGGATAGAGCTCGGGGTTCGTCAGCCCCCGGTTGAACAGCGTCAGCTCGTGACCTCGCGCAATCGCTGCCTCTACGAGCGCCCGTCCAAGGAACCGCGGGCCTCCGAGCAGGAGGAGCCTCACGCGAGCTCGGCGAGCGCGGCCAGGAGCCGGTCGACCTCTTCCTCGGTGTTGTAGTGCACGATCCCGGCGCGCACGGCTCCCTCGGGGAGCCCGAGGTGACGCATGACCTCGACCGCGTAGTAGTTCCCGTGCCAGACCGCCACGTCCCGCTCGGCGAGTGCGACGGCCACCTCCTCCGGGCTCCGTCCGGGCAGGTTGAAGCAGAAGGTCGGGACGCGTCCGTCCATCGTCCGCAGGCCGTGGAGCTCGATGCCGCCCGGGAGGCCCGTGAGGAAGCGCTCCCCGAGGACGCGCTCGTGCGACCGGATCGCGTCCCAGCCCAGCGAGTCGACGTAGTCGACGGCCGCGACGAACCCGGCAAGGAGCTCGTGGGGGAGGGTCCCCAGCTCGTAACGGTGCCCGATCGGCTCGTCGGCGGCCGGCCGCACCTTGAAGGGCCGCCAGGACGCGATCAGCTCTCGCTTCCCGTACGCCAGCCCGAGATGCGGGCCGAAGAACTTGTACGGCGAGCAGATGAGGACGTCGACGTCCCAGGCGGTCACATCGATGGGCCCGTGCGGCGCGTAGTGCACGGCGTCCGCCCAGGCCAGCGCGCCTGCCTCGTGCGCCAGCTCGACGATCCGCCGGACGTCGGGGGCCGTGCCGACGGAGTTCGCGGCGACGGGGAACGCGACGACGCGCGTGTGTTCCGACAGGAGGCTCGCGAGGTCGTCGTAGTCGAGCGCGAGATCCTCGTTGACGCCCGCGACGCGGACGACGATCCCCAGGTCGTGGGCGATCTCCAGCCACGGCGAGACGTTCGCGTCGTGGTCGATCGTCGTGACGACGACCTCGTCACCGGGCTCGAGGGTCCGCGCGAAGGCCCGCGTGAGCAGGAAGTTCAGGGCGGTCATGCTCGGGCCGAAGGCGACCTCTTCGTGCGAGCAGCCGAGGAAGTCGGCCGCCCGAGCTCGCGCGTGCTGGACCAGCGCGTCAGTGCGCTGGGAGGTCTCGTACGGAGCGCCGACGTTCGCATTCGACTCGCGGAGGTACGAGGCGATCGCGTCGATCACCTCGTCCGGGCACTGCGTGCCTCCGGGGCCGTCGAAGAACGCGAGCGGGCGGTCGAGCGCGGAGAAGCGCGCGCGCACCGCGGCGACGTCGAGGAGGGTCGTGCTCACGAGACCTCGACGCCGTTGACGATCCAGCGGTAGCGCGGCGTCACCGCGAGCGAGTTGCCGACGAAGCAGCCAGCCTCGGCCTTGGCGACGACCCGCTCCAGCTCCTCCGCGTCGGGAGCAGGGGCTAGCTGCACGTCGAGCGACGCCTCGATCTCGACGAACGCGTAGAGGCCGTCGTCCTCGCGCTTCGTGACGACACCGTGCGCCTCCCCCGATCCCGTGGAGTTCATGCCTGCGCGCCGCGCCGCGTAGTCCATGCTCGCGAGCGTGCAGCGCACCAGCCCGGCGAGCACGAGGTGCTCGGCCCACCACTCCGCCTGGCGCGGTAGCTGGCTGCCTCCCAGCGCGCTCCGCGCGACGCGGTCCTGGTCGACCGTTACGTCGAACTCGAGCACGCGGGGCGTGGTGGTCATTCGCGGCAGCGTACCGCCGCCGTCCGGAGCTTCGCCTAGGGTGCCGACGAATGGAGGAGCGGCTCCGGACGCTCGACGAGGCCGAGTGCTATGCCCGTCTGTACGGGTGGAGCTGGAGCGACGACTCGGTCAAGGTGATCCGGCGGGAGCCCGATCCTCGCGACGAAATGTCCGAGTTCGGCGAGCGGCTGCGCCGGCTGCTCGAGCTCCGGCTCGACAGCCGCGAAGCCGAAGCGGCCTGATCCACGCGACGGCAGGCACGATTTCGCCGTGGTGCGCGGGGTCATCTTCGATCTCTGGCAGACGCTTGCGCGTTGGCCGGAGCAGAAGTCGGCGGAGCTCCGCCGTGCCTGGTCGCAGTCGCTCGACGTCCCGAGCGACCGCCTGCACGCGCTCTGGACGGAGGCCGATTTCTACCGTCTGCGCGAGACCGGGCCGATCGCGACCGCGATCGAGGCTCTCGCCGAGCTGCTGGACGTCGAGGTCGAGCTCGAGGAGGTCGTGGCGCAACGCGTCGAGCTCACGCGCGAAGCGCTCGTGCCCGTCGAGGGCGCCGTGCAGACCCTCCGTGAGCTGAGGCGCCGGGGAGTCGCTACCGGACTCGTCTCGAACTGCACCGAGGAGGTCGCGCTCGTGTGGGAGGACACCGCGTTCGCGGGGCTGTTCGACGTGGCCGTCTTCTCCGCTACGGTCGGATTCCTCAAGCCGGATCCGCGCATCTACCGGCTTGCGCTGGACGGTCTCGGCCTGGACGGGCGGGAGTGTCTCTTCGTCGGAGACGGGGCGAACGACGAGCTCGAGGGAGCACGACGACTCGGGATGACGCCCGTGCTCGTCCATCCCGACGGAGACCCGCCGCCGTGGGACGGGCTCGCGGCGTGGTCGGGTCTTCGTGTCAGCACGATCCCGCAGGTTCTCGATCTCGTGTCGTGAGCGGTCGGTCCGAGAGCGCGCTTCCCGACGTGTTGGGGCCCAGGATGCGGGTCGTCTTCTGCGGCATCAACCCCGGGCGCGCGAGCGCCGCTGCCGGCGCCCACTTCGCGAACCCGCGGAACGACTTCTGGCGGCTGCTCCACGCGGCCGGGTTCACGCCTCGCATCTACGAGCCGCACGAGCAGCACGAGCTGCTCGAGCTCGGGATCGGGCTGACGAACGCGGCTCGCCGGACGACCCGCGGCTCGGGCGACCTGCGGGCTCCGGACTTCGCGGGCGCCGGAGCCCGGTTGGAGGAGATCGCGCACCAGTACGAGCCGGAGGTGATCGCGTTCGTCGGGAAGGCGGCGTACGCGGGCGTCTTCCGCGAGCGCGCCGCGCACGGCCTGCAAGAGCGCCGGCTCGGCCCGACCGCGCTCTTCGTCCTTCCCTCCACCTCGCCCGCGAACGCCGCCGTGCCCTGGGACGAGCGTCTGCGCTGGTTCCGGGCGCTTCGCGAGCTCGCCCGGTGAGCGAGCTGCGCCTTCGCCCTGCTGCGCGCGCTCTCGTCGTCCAGGAGGCGGACCGGGTCCTGCTCGTCCGCCACGGCTCCGGCCCCACGGCGATCTGGGTGACGCCCGGGGGCGGTGTCGAGCAGGGCGAGTCCGACGAGGAGGCCCTCCGCCGCGAGCTCTACGAGGAGACAGGGCTCGAGGACTTCCGGCTCGGCCCCCTCGTCTGGATCCGGACTGCCCACGTGCCGCTCGGCGGCGGGCGCTGGGACGGGGAGGTCGAGCGGATCTACCTTGTGCGCGCTCCCCGGTTCGAGCCGGCACCTCGGATCCCCTGGGCCCGTCTTCGCGCAGAGGGGTTGACCGCGATGCGGTGGTGGGAGCTCGAGGAGCTCGAGGGGAGCGGGGCGCTGTTTGCGCCCCGCAGCCTCCCGATGCTCGTCCGCGAGCTGATCCGGCACGGCCCGCCCGCAGAGCCCCTCGAGGTCGGCTTCTAGCCGGCCCGCTCGACGTACTCGCCGAGGACGAAGTCCCAACCCGAGTCGTAGCTCGCGCGCTTGGCCGCAGCGTCCTCCGCGAGGCCGTCCCAGCCGCGGTGCTCGAGCTCGACACGTGTGCCGTTTCCTTCCGGGAGGAACCGGACCTCGACCTCGGTGGGCGTGCTCTCGGCCTCGAGGATGTTCCACGCGAGGACGAGCCTGCTCGGCGGCTCCCAGCCGATCACGGTCGCCCAGTGGCCCTTCTCACCGTCTGCCGAGACTTCGTAGACCTCGCCCCCCTCGCGCTCCTCGAACACGATCTCGGGCACGTCGACGTGGATCGAGTGCGTCTCGACCGGCCACCAGCTTCTCGCGTCGGTCGTGAAGATGCGGAATGCCTCTTCGACGGCGCAGTCCACGGTCACGGTCTTGCGCACGGCCTCGAGCACGACTGTCTCCCTCATGGTGTCTCTCCTTTCTCCTCGGCGACGGCCTTGAACCGTGCGAGGGCTTCGTTCCAGAACGCGTCGACCCAGTCCCGGAGCGTCGTCACCCCGGCCGTGTCGAGCTCGTACAGGTGCCTCGTCCCCTGGCGCCGGTGGGTGACGAGACCGGCCTCACCGAGGACGCGCAGGTGCTGCGACACGGCGGGCCGGCTCACCGGCAGCTCGGCGGCGAGCTCGCCCACCGACCGCGGGCCCTCACGGAGGAGCTCGAAGATCCGGCGGCGCGTGGGGTCGCCGAGCGCGTCCAACGGGTGTGCGTTAGCCACCACTTACCGTAAGCTACCACTTACAGAGGGTCGCGGCAAGCATCTAGGCTGATTCCGGCCGTAGGCCGGAATCAGCCTTTCCAGCGATTCGTGATCGGAGTCCGGCGGTCGCGTCCGAAGGCCCTGGGACGTAGCTTCACCCCTGGCGGAGCCTGCCGCCGCTTGTACTCCGCCCGGTCGACGAGGGCGACGGCGCGCTCGACGACCTCGGGGTCGAACTCCTCGAGCAACTCCTCGCGGGAGCGGTCGAGCTCGACGTAGGCCTCGAGCACCGGATCGAGGAGCGCGTACTGCGGGATCGAGTCCTCGTCGCGCTGGTCCGGCCGAAGCTCGGCGCTCGGCGGCCGTTCGATCGTGGACACCGGGATCAGCTCGCGGCCGGCGAGGCCGTTCAGGTGGCGGGCGAGCCGGAAGACGTCGGTCTTGAGCACGTCCTTGAGCAGCGCGAAGCCGCCGACCATGTCCCCGTAGAGCGTCGCGTAGCCGACGGCGAGCTCCGACTTGTTCCCGGTGGAGACCACGAGCCAGCCGTACGTGTTCGAGAGCGTCATCAGGATCACGCCCCGCACGCGCGCCTGCAGGTTCTCTGCTGCCAGCCCCCCCGGGCCGCCGCCGGTGGGCTCCGCCAGGACGTCGTGGAAAGCGGAGACGACGCTCTCGATCGGGATCTCCAGGAAGCTGCAGCCGAGGCTCTCGGCGACACGCCGTGCGTCGCTCAGGGTCTCCGTCGACGTGAACCGCGACGGCATCGAGACGCAGTGCACGCGCTCGGCGCCGAGCGCGTCGGCGCAGAGCGCCGCCGTGACGGCCGAGTCGATCCCACCCGAGACGGCGACGACCACCTCCTCGAAGCCATTCTTCTCGACGTAGTCCCGCAGCCCGAGCCCGAGCGCCAGCCGCATCTGCTCGAGCTCCTGCTCGAAGGGCACGATCGCCGCCGCGCCGCCGCCGCCGTGCGTTCGCCGCGGGTCGAGCTCGACGACGTCGACCGTGGGGAGCGTCTCGCGTGAGCGGTCGAGCTCCCGGCGCCGCACGTCGCGCAGGCGCCGTCCGATCGCCAGCTCGGGGGCGATGTCGACGACGAGGAGGTGCTCCTCGAACCCCGGCGCCCGCGCGACGACCTCGCCGGCGTCGTCGAGCACGACCGAGTGGCCGTCGAAGACGAGCTCGTCCTGGCCGCCGACGAGGTTGCAGAAGACGAAGTACGAGCTCGTGTCGCGCGCGCGGGTGACGAGCATCTCCTCGCGCTCCTCGGCCTTGCCGACGTGGAACGGGGACGCGGAGAGGTTGACGATGAGCTGCGCGCCCGCGAGGGCGAGGTCGGTGGAGGGCGGGCCCGGCTGCCAGACGTCCTCGCAGATCGTCACTCCCACGTACACCTCGCCGAGGTGGAGGAGGAGCAGGTCGCGGCCCTCGGCGAAGTAGCGGTGCTCGTCGAACACGCCGTAGTTCGGGAGGAACTGCTTGCGGTAGACGGCGTGGACGCGTCCGTCCGCGCAGACCGCGCAGGCGTTCGCGAGGTCGCGGTCGAACCACGGCGAGCCGACGAGGGCGACGAGGCCCTCCGTCGTGGTGGCGATCTCCTCGACGGCCTTCCGCGCCGCGCGGACGAACGCGGGGCGGAGGAGGAGATCCTCGGGCGGGTAGCCGGTGACGGCGAGCTCGGGGAAGACGACGAGGTCGGCTCCGGCCGCTCTCGCCTGCTCGAGGAACTCGAGGATCTCGTCGCGGTTCCCGTCGAGGTCGCCGACCACCGCGTTCATCTGCGCGAGCGCGATCCTCACAGTTTTCGCCTCTCAGTCACAAACCTCAGTCTATAGAGTCGCCGCCCATGGAGCTCACCCTCGAACAGCGTTTCCGCGGCCCGTTGACGTCGGCAAACGGCGGCTACGCGTGTGGGCGGCTCGCCGCGTTCGTCGACGCAGAGGCGGTCGAGGTCACGCTCCGCCTGCCTCCGCCGTTCGAGCAACCGCTGGCGGTGGTGCGCGACGGGAAAGTGGCCAGGCTCCTGGACGGCGACGCGCTCGTGGCGGAGGCGCGTCCGGCGGACGACCTCGACCTCGAGCCGCCTGCGCCGGTGTCGGTGGAGCAGGCCGAGGACGCCGTCACGCGGCATGTCCGCGCCGGAGACCCGGTCTTCCGGGAATGCTTCGTGTGCGGGATCCGCGAGGAGGCCGACGGGCTCGGGATCTACGCGGGCCCCGTTGCCGGCCGCGAGCCGCTGCACGCCGCGCTCTGGAGCGTGCACGAGCCCGCTCCCGAGATCGTGTGGGCCGCGATCGACTGCCCGGGTGCCTACGCCGTCGGCGCCGAGGGGCGGGGAGGCGTCGTACTCGGGCGCATGACGGCCAGGGTCGACCGCGTGCCCCGGGCCGGCGAGCGCTGCGTCGTCGCGGCATGGCCGCTCGAGGAGGAAGGCCGGAAGCTCTTCGCCGGCACCGGGCTCTTCTCGGAAGCGGGCGAGCTCCTGGCTCTCGCCCGCCAGGTCTGGATCCAACCGCGCGCATAGCGGGCCGTTCCCCGGTCCGGGCTCTGGCTGAAGCCGGGCACCAGTCCTCCCGCCCGGTCCGGGCACCGGCTTTAGCCGGAGCCCTGCCTTTTCGCTAGCGCGGGGTCAGCGCCAGGAGAAGGCCGCCATCCTCGTCGTACGCCGGGAAGAAATCCACGGTGACCCGCCGGGTGCTGCCGGCGCGCGTGCGGATCTCGAGCTCCTGCCCGAGCTTCCGCACTCCCCACTCCCGTACGACGTCCATCGCCGAGGTGTCCGACAGGCCGAGCGCGTCGACCACCTCGCGCCCGAGCAGGTCGCGGTCGCGGTAGCCCGTGAGCTCGAACACGCCGCGTCCGCTGGCGAGCACGCGGGCGTTCCGGTCGCACACGACGAGCCCCGTTTCCGGGGCCGGGTAGTAGTCCTCGAGCAGCTCGAAGAGGAAGCCGAAGCCGCACTCCCGGCACAGCACGGCCTGGGTCGAGAACCCCTCGTACCCGTCCCGGTCGATCGACCGGCGCTTGCAATTCGGGCAGATGAAGAACGCCATGCGCGTCCAGGGTAGGCGACGCAGGGTTCACGCGCCGTTGCGTCAGCGGCGCAGCCGGATCGCGTTCAGGTCGTCGGCGGCGACCGCCTCCGCACGCCGGATCAGCTCCTCGACGTCGTCGTGCTCGGCGTGCAGGTACCGGCCGGCGAGGGCATCCGCGTGGCCCGCGGCGAGCACCCGGACGAGCCGCGGCGCGAGCTCGGGCGGCGTCCAGGGCGCGCCGTCGGGGAAGACGCCCTCGGTCATCGCGGTCCGCACGAGGCCCGGGCTGATCACGAAGACGGGGATGCGGTCGCGCAGCTCGTTGGCGAGCGTTTCCCCGTAGCGCCAGACGGCGGCCTTGCTCGCGGGGTAGGCCGTCTGCCGAGAGCCGGGGAGGTATGCGGCTCCGCTGCCCGTGATCACGATCCGGCCGTGGCCTCGCTCGAGCATCCCGGGGATCACCGCCGTGCAGCACAGGTGGACGCCGAGGACGTTGACCTCGAACGTCTGCCACCAGCGTTCGACGTCGGCTTCCCACGTGGGGGCTCTCGGGCCGCCGATGCCGGCGTTCGCGGCGAGGAGGTCGATGGGCCCCAGCTCGGACTCGGTGCGCTCGACCCAGGTCTCGACGTCCTCGCGCCGCGACACGTCGCCAACGAGCGCGAGCCCGCCGACCTCGGTTGCGACCGCCTCGACCTGCTCCCGCGTCCGCCCGGTCACCGCGACGCGCATGCCCGCCCCGGCGAGCTCTCGTGCGATGGAGGCGCCGATCCCGCGACCGCCGCCCGTGACGAGCGCGGCGCCGGCCAGTGTGTCAGACGGCACGCGCGATCTCCTCGAGCGACTCCGGGTTCTCGAGCGTGGAGAGATCGCCGGGGTCCTCCCCGAGCGCCTTTGCCCGCACCGCCCGCCGCACGACCTTCGCGCTCCGCGTCTTCGGGAGGGCGGAGACGAAAACGACCCGGTCGGGCTTGAACGCCTTCCCGAGCTCGTCCGTCACAGCGCGCTCCACCTCTTCCGTGCTCGCGTCGGCCCCGGGCCGGAGCACGCAGAAGAGCCACGCCACTTCGCCTTTCACGTCGTGCGGCACGCCGACCGCCGCCGCCTCGGCGACCGCCGGGTGATTGACCGCGGCGGACTCGATCTCCGCAGGGCCGATCCGCTTGCCCGCGATGTTGAGGGTGTCGTCGGAGCGGCCGTGGAGGTACCAGTAGCCGTCCTCGTCGACCGATGCCCAGTCTCCGTGCGTCCAGACGCCCGGGAACCGCCGCCAGTAGGTCTCCAGGTACCGCTCGGGATCTCCCCAGACCCCGCGCGTCATGCCCGGCCAGGCCCGCTTGCAGACGAGCTCGCCGACCTCGCCGCGCACGGAGCGGCCGCGATCGTCGAAGACGTCCATGTCCTGGCCGAGCGCGGGGAAGCCGAGCGAGCACGGCTTCGTCGGAGCGAGCAGGCTGACGGAGAGGAAGCAGGCACCGACCTCGGTGCCGCCCGAGATGTTCACGACGGGGATCCGACCTTTCCCGCACACGTGCTCGTCGAGCCAGTCGTACGGACCCCGGTTCCACGGCTCGCCGGTCGTGGTGACGGCGCGCAGCGACGAGAGATCCGCTGCGGGGTCGCCGTGCGGGATGAGCGCTCGCACGAGCGTGGGCGAGACGCCGAGCATCGTCACGCGCTCCTCTTCGACCAGCCGCCAGAGCCGGTCCGCGGGACGGTCCGGCGCGCCCTCCATGAAGACGATCGCCGCGCCGAGCGCACCCGCGCCGACGACAGTCCACGGGCCCATGATCCAGCCCATGTCGGTGGCGAAGAGGACACGGTCGCCCGGCTTCAGGTCCGCCTGGTAGGCGGCCTCGCGCGCGATCGAGATGAGGAATCCCCCCTGCACGTGGAGGGCGCCCTTCGGCCGGCCGGTCGTGCCGGACGTATACGCGAGCAGGTACGGTGTCTCGCTCTCCATCTCGGCGGCCGGAAGCTCGCCGGGCGATGCGGCCACGAGCTCGTCCCAGTCGTGGTCCCGGCCTGCACGCATCGGCGCCTCGACTCCGAGCCGCCGCCAGACGATCACGTGCTCGACCGACGGCGCGGACTCGAGCGCCTCGTCGGCAATCTCCTTCATCGGCACGGTCGAGCCGCGTCGGAGCGACGCGTCCGCCGTGACGAGCGCCTTCGCACCCGCGTCCGCGAGGCGGGCCGCGATCGCGGGCGCCGCGAACCCCGAGAAGATCGGCACCTGGATCGCTCCGATGTGGGCGCAAGCGTGAGAGGCGATCGCCGCCTCCGGCGACATGGGGAGAAAGACCCCGACCGCGTCGCCTGCCCGGATCCCGAGCCGGACGAGCGCCTCGGCGAGTCGTGTGACGTCACGTGAGAGCTCGCGCCAGGTCAGCGTCCGGCGCTCACCCTCCTCCGGCCGCCAGACCGCAGCATCGTCGTCAGGGCGCTCGGCCGCCCACCGGTGCACGCAGGCCTCGGCCAGGTTGAGGCGGGCGCCGACGAACCACGTCGTCCATTCGATCCCGCGCGAGTCGTCGAGCACGCGCTCCCAGTCGCGGGCGAGCGGGATCGCGAGGTCCTCCCGGACGGTACGCCAGAAGCGGTCGGGCTCGTCGATCGAGACACCGTGGAGCTCCTCGTAGGTCGTGCAGCCGAGCTGGCGCGCGAGGCGCATCGCGTTCGCCGCCTCGAGTTGCCCGGGCGTCGGCGTCCAGGTGAACTCCCGCGGGATGTTGGTATCGGCGAGCGTGGTTGCCACTGACGTTCCGGGGAACTGTGAGCCCCGATCTTCGCAGAGGAGAGCCGCCGGCGGCTGACGCTCCTCGGCGCCGAGGTCCCGGTCGATCCTCGCGGCGCCACCACCGACTCCGCGGCGACGGTTGAGCGTGCGCTCCATGGCGAACCACAGGCGGTTCGAGGGGCGGAGGCCAGGATGAACAGCGCCCCTCGGGAAGCAGGGGGCTCGTGGGGGGAAACCGCCAGGTTTCCTCCCACGCATATGAAAACGCCCCCGGCTGCGGCTCCGGGGGCGCTTTCCGTTCGAGGCAACCCCTTTCCGGGGCGACGAGCTGAAGTCTCGCGGCTCTGCGGCCCAGCCACGGCTCCTGGCGCTCGTCGGCGGATCCGGCGGTGGCGCCCGCGCTCCGATCTGGCGTCCGATCGGTGCGGTGTGCGCCTGACTATAGGAGCCATGTCCGGAAAAGTCAAGTAGCCCGGTCAAGTGATTTGGAGTATCCTGGCTTGACCCTGGGTTCAGCCGCGTGACATCCCCCGGCCGGGGGAGGGCGCCGAGGCCGATTCCCGGGTTCACTCCGATGGGAATGAGCGAGACCGCCACGACCTCCCGGCCCGACGCGGGCGCGCGGCTCGGTGAGCGCGTTCGCGCGCTCCGGGTCGCAGCCGGTCTGACGCAGAGCGACCTCGCGGCGGGCCGCTTCTCGAAGGAGTACATCAGCCAGATCGAGCGCGGGAAGACGCGCCCGACGAGCGGAACCGTCGCGTGGCTCGCCGAGCGGCTCGGGGTCGACCCCTCCTTCCTCTTCCACGGCGTCTCGGCGGACGAGCGCACGAGGCTCGAGGCGATGCTCTCTCGGGCAGAGGCGCTTTCCGAGGCGCATGCCTACGCCGACGCGATCGAGGCGTTCCGGGAGGCTCTCCCGGCGGTCGAGGCCACCGGCGCGGCGGCGCTCGAGCTGCGAACGCTCGTCGGTCAGGCGTGGGCGCTCCAGCAGTCGGGCGAGGTGCGGGAAGCGATCGAGCTCCTGCGCCGAGCGCAGGCCCTTGCGGAGTCGGACCGTTTCTCCGACGTCGACCGGGCCGACGTGCTCTTCCGGCTCGGCGTGTGCCGGTACAAGCTCTCGAGCATCGGCACGGCGATCGCCCTGTTCGGCGAGGCGCACGCGCTCGCCGAGGAATCCGGGCTCCCGTGCGACCTGCTCCGGGCCGACATCCTCGGTTGGCGCTCCCGCTGCCATCGGCGTCAGCGCGACTACGTCGCTGCGCGGGAGGACGTCGAGCACGCGCTCGAGCTCGCCCAGCAGCTGGGCGACCGTCGCGCGATCGCGAACACGTACTTCCAGGCTTCGCTCATCGCCCAGCGCGAGGGCCACTGGTTGCTCTCGCGGAACTACGCGCAGCGCGCCCGGGAGCTGTACCAGGAGCTGAACGACGAGCGGAACGTCGGCCGGCTTCTGCTCGCCCTCGGTGGTCTCACGCTCCTCCTGGGTGACGAGGAGCAGGCCGTGGAGCACCTGAAGGCCTCGTTCGAACGGGCGCTCGAGGCCGACTCTCCCGCCGATGGCGCACAGGCGCTCGGCGGGCTCGCCACCGTGCACCTGCGCCGTGGCGAGTACGACAAGGCGGACGAGCTCGCCCGCAAGGCGCTCGATCTGCTGCAGGGACGGGAGGACTTCCTCGACGAGATCTGTCCATCGCAGCTCGTGCTGGGGCGGGCGTTGATGGAGCGGGGTCGACTCGACGAGGCGGAGGAATGCTTCCGGGCTGCCGACGCGGCTGCAGAGCAGCTGGCGTCGGTCGGTCACCGGGCGGAGGCGTGGGTCGCAATGGGTGATCTAGCGGCGCGTCGCGGCGAGGACCGCGAGGCCGCGCGTCTCTATCGGAACGCCGCAGAGGCGCTCCAGGAAATCCGCTTCTGAGAGAGGAGGTCCCATGAGAACCAGGTTCACGCTGCTGCTCGTCAACCTGGCGCTGCTCGCGGCCATGGTGGGCAAGCTCGGGCTCTGGTCCTGGCCGGACGGCCACTAACACCGAGCCCGCGCGCTCTCGGGGCTAGACTCGCAGCCGATGCGCGTCGCCGCCGCATCGGCTGTCGCCTCGTGCCTGCTCGCCGTCGGATGCGGCGGCTCGACTGACGAGCCTGCGCCCAGCGGGGCCACTCCCGGCACGGACGCCACCCTGGAGGAGCTCTGGCGAGCTCCCGGAGACGACGTGGCCGTCATCCCCGGCACCGCCAGCCATCTCCCGGGTGACGTCCGCGTGTCGTTCCTCGTCGTGGACGCGGAGAGCCGGCCGATCGTGTACCCCACCGCACGCGTCTGGGTCGCGCGAGGTCTCGACGCGGTGCCGTTCCTCGAGTCGGCGGCGAAGCTCGAGCGCATCGGGGTCCCCGGCGGCGCGGAGGCGGATGCGACGCACGTCTACGTCGCGCATCTCCGCCTTCCCTCCGCCGGAACGTACTGGATGCTGGCGGAGCCGGAGGGAGGCGTGAAGCTCCAGGCGCTCGGCAACGTCGTCGTCGCCGAGTCCGACGCGCCGCCCGACGTCGGAGAGGCGGCTCCGGAGTCCGAGACGCCCACGCTGCCCGCCGTCCGGGGAGAGGCGTCGAGGATCACGACCCGCGTCCCCCCGGACGAGACGCTGCTTCGGCACTCGGTCGCCGAGTCCATCCGGGCGAGGGTGCCGTTCGTGGTCACGTTCTCCACGCCGAAGTTCTGCGAGAGCCGAACGTGCGGCCCGGTGGTGGACGTCGTGGAAGAGGTCGCCAGGCGCTTCGACGGCGAGGATGTCCGCTTCATCCACGTGGAGGTGTACGAGGACAACGACCCGGCAAAGGGCTACAACCGCTGGATGCAGGAGTGGGGCCTCACGACCGAGCCCTGGACCTTCGTCGTCGGCGCCGACGGGAAGGTCGTGGATCGTTACGAGGGCGTTGTCTCCGTCAAGGAGCTCGAGGAGGCCGTCGGCGAGCTGCTGGACGGGGGCGGCTAGCATCCGCCTCCCGACGGCTGATCACTCTGGTTCGAGCCCTCAGACGGCGTCGCCGACCCGCTCGATCACGACCTGAGGCACGCGCGCTCGCGGGCTCAGGCGCAGGATCGTCCGCACGATCTCGACCACGTCCTCGACCTGGATCATCTGCTCGGGAGGAATGCCGGTCCAGTCGGTCATGCGCGTCGCCACGAACGCAGGGCAGATCGCGGTCGCGCGGATGCCGTGCTCGGCCTCTTCGCGGTTGAGCGAGCCCGTGAAGGAGATGAGCGCGGCCTTGGTCGCGCCGTAGACCGCGAGACCCGGGACGGGGGTCGTCCCCGCGATCGAGGCGAGGTTCACGATCTGCCCGGACGACGCTCGCAGCAGCGGCAGCGCCTCACGCGTCACGACCATCGCCGCTCGGATGTTCACGTCGAGCTGGAGGGCGATCCGTTTCGTCTCCTGCTGCGCGAACGAGCCTCCGATCCCGAGGCCTGCCGAGTTGACCAGCACGTCCATGCCGCCGAAGCGCTCGGCATGGGCGGCGACGACCCGGACGCACTCGTCGGGATCGGCGAGGTTCGCGGCCACGGCCGCCGCGCCGAGCTCCTTCGCGGCCTCCGCGAGCGGCTCCGGGCGCCGGGCGACGAGCGTCAGCTCGTGCCCCTCCTCGCGGAGCATGCGCGCGAGCCCGAGCCCGAGGCCCCCTGAGCCGCCGGTGACGAGCGCCGACTTCACGCGGGCGAGTCTATGGGTCGACGCAGGTCGATGGTGCAACGGAGGGTCAGGTCCCTTCTGTTGCAGCAGAAGGGACCTGACCCATAGATACAGCGGCCGCCGAGGGGGCGGCGGCCGCTGTCGTCAGGGGAGAGGAGAAGGGAACGGATCTCTCCGCGCCTGGGATTCGCCGCCTCTCCGGAAACTCCTTCCGCCGAATACCGGCATCTACAGTTCTCCTCGTGGAGGCCGTTCAGCTGACCTCGCTCGCCCGCGCGGGCGGCTGCGCGGCGAAGTACGCGGCCGCCCGTCTGGAGATGGTGTTGAGCGCGCTCGTCCCGGCCGACGCGGAGGACCTGCTCGTCGGTCTCGACCCCGCCGACGACGCTGCCGTCTATCGCCTGGACGAGGAGCGGGCGCTCGTCTTCACGGTCGACTTCTTCCCTCCGCTCGTGGACGACCCGCGCACGTTCGGTGCGATCGCAGCCACCAACGCGCTGAACGACGTCTTCGCCATGGGGGGCGTCCCACTCCTCGCGCTCTCGATCGCGGCCTTCCCGGAGGAGCTTCCGACCGAGATGCTCGCGGAGGTGCTCGCCGGCGCCGACGAGCGCGTGCGCGCGGCAGGGGCGATCCTCGCGGGGGGCCACACGATCCGGGACTCCGAGCCGAAGTACGGGCTCGCCGTCGTCGGGACCGTCCATCCGGACGCCGTCTGGCCGAAGGCGGGCGCCTGCCCGGGCGACGCTCTCTACCTGACCAAGCCGCTCGGCACCGGGCTCGTGCTCCAGGCCGAGCGCGACGGGAAGGCGCGCTCGGGAGCGCTCGAGGCCGCGATCGAGTCGATGCTGGAACTCAACGCCGCGGCTGCGGAAGCGCTCCGGCCGTTCGCCCCGAGCGCGGTCACGGACGTGACGGGCTTCGGGCTGCTGGGACACGCGCACGAGCTCGCATCGCGAAGCGGCGTTCGGGCGGTGATCGACGCGGAGGCGCTCCCCGCGCTCCCGGCCGCGCTCGAGCTCGCCGCGGAGGGCGTGCGCACGGGCGGCGACCGGCGAAACCGCGAGTTCGCCTCGGAGCACGTCGAGAGCTCCGCGAACGACGCCCACGAGGCGCTGTCGTACGACCCGCAGACCGCGGGCGGCCTGCTGGTCTCCCTTCCCGCCGAGCGGGGCGCGGTGCTCGAGGCCACCTTCGCGGCCGAAGGGCTCCCGCTCTGGCGGGTCGGGACCGTGGAGGCCGGGGCCGGGGTCGTCCTCCGCTAGTGGTCACCGCCGTCGCACGGGCTCGCGTGCTGTCGCCGGCGGGCTTCCTTCGAATCGCCGTCGCGTGCTGCGTCGCCGTGTTCGTCGTCGTCACGTCGGGGGCGTTCGTGCGCCTGACCGGATCCGGGCTCGGGTGCGAGAACTGGCCGCGCTGCGGCGACAAGCCCTACCCGGAGCAGGGCTTTCACGCCTGGGTCGAGTTCGGGAACCGGATGGTCGCGCTCGTCGGCATCGTCCTCACGCTCGTGACCTGGCTCGCCACACGCCGCGTCGACGGGCTCTCCCGAGCCGCGCGGCTCGCGGCGCTCGGGGCGTTCCTCGTCGCCGTCGCACAGATTCCCATGGGTGGCATCACGATCGCCCTCGAGCTCCATCCACTCGCCGTGATGACGCACTTCCTGCTCGGGCTGGCCGTGCTCGGCTTCGCGACGATCGTCGTGCTCGAGGCCTGGAGCCGGATCTGCGGCCTGGCCGGTCCGGTGGGCCCAGGCCGGCTGCGCAACGTGGTGACGTGGGCGGGCCTTCCCGCCTGCGCGGCGCTCGTCGTCACCGGCGCCGTGGCCACCGCCTCCGGGCCGCATCCGGGAGCGAGCGAGGACGTGGAGCGCCTTGGCGTCGCGATCACGGACACGGTGTACGTGCACGTCCGCGTCGCCGCGGCCTTCGGCATCGGCGTGCTGGTGCTCGGCTGGTTCCTGTGGCGGCTGGGCCGTGCCTACCCGGGAGTCTTCCGGCTGTGGGCAGGACTCGTTGCTGCCCTCGTCGCGCAGGCCGTCCTCGGCGAGGTGCAGTACCGCAACGCGCTTCCGTGGGGCCTCGTGCTGATCCACGTCTTCCTGGCGGCGACGATCTTCGCGGCGAGCCTTGCCCTCGCCTGGGTCCTCTGGCGGCCGCCCGCGGCATTCGCTGAGCGCTGAGTAAGCTCCACCGATGGCCCGCGAGCTCCGGATCTACGAGCGCCCGAGCCTCGAGCGGCCGGTTCTCATCGGAGCCTTCCGGGGCTGGAACGACGGTGGCCAGGCGGCCACGCTGGCCGCCGGCTACCTCGCCCGGCTCTGGGGCGGGCGCAAGTTCGCCGACATCGACCCAGAGCTCTTCGTCGACTTCCAGGACACCCGTCCGCACGTGACCCTCGAGGAGGGGCGGACGCGCAGGATCGAGTGGCCCGAGAACGCGTTCTTCCGGGCGCGGATCCCCGGCACCGACCGCGACGCCGTGCTGCTCGTCGGGGTCGAGCCGAACTACCGCTGGCGGACGTTCACGGAGCTGATCGCCGATCTCGCCGCCGACCTCGGCGTCAAGCTCGTGGTCACGCTCGGCGCGCTGCTGGCGGACGTGCCGCACACGCGGCCGTCGCCGGTGACCGGCGCCGCGACCGATCCCGGGCTCGTCGAGGAGCTCGGCCTCCAGCTCTCGCGCTACGAGGGCCCGACCGGGATCGTGGGCGTCATGCTCGACGCGTGCCGGCGGGCGGGGCTGCCGTCGGTGAGCCTCTGGGCGGCCGTTCCCCACTACGTCTCGCTCGCTCCGAGCCCCCGGGCGGCCCGTGCGCTCTGCGAGCGGCTTGCCTCGGTGCTCGGGGTCGAGATCGACGTGAGCGAGCTCGCCCGGGCGGAGGAGGAGTACGTCGACCAGGTGACGCAGGCCGTCGCGAGCGACGCCGAGACGGCAGCGTACGTCGAGGAGCTCGAGCAGCGCGCGGACTCGCTCGACTGGCTCGAGGAGTCGGGCGGGTTGCCCTCCGGCGAGGCGCTGGCCGCCGAGATCGCGCGCTTCCTACGCGAGCGCGAGTCGAACGGCGGCCCGAGCGAGCGCGACACCGAGACGTAGACCCGAGCACGGTGTGCTTCGCGGGACGGTCGCGGCGTCGTCTGGTCGTGACGCAGACGGCCGAGGTCGACGCTGGCACGCGCCCGGGGCGGAGGCGACTACGAGCTCGACATCGAGCTCGGGCTCCGCTCCGAGGAGCGCCTGTCGGCCGCGATCGCCTGCGGCCCGTCGCCGCTAGCCAGAGCTCTCGGAAGCCTCTACGGCCTCGGGCGGGTTCTCGGGCTCGGCAGGCGGCGCCTCCTCTGCCAGGCTCTCCGGCTCGACGTTCTCGGGCGCCTCTCCGTCACCCGCGTCCCCAGCGGCCTCCGGGCTGACAGCGCCCGTCTCGGCCGCCTGCGGCTGGCCCCTCTTCTTGCGCCGGCGGCGGCGCGACTTGCGGGCGGTGAGCTTCGGGGCGGGGAGGTTGTCGGCGAGCGCGCTCGCGATCTCCTCGATCGACCCCAGCTCCTCGCGAGCGTGGTCGAGCGCGGCGTTCGCGCGCGGCGTGTAGCCGTCCGCGGACGCGAGGAGCGCGGCGCCCACGGAGAGCGGCATCGCCTTCGCGACCTGCACGAGACGGTTCACGTTCTCCTCGTGGCGGTGCCCGCGCGAGTTCGCGACCGCGCCGAGGAGGCGCTTCGCCTCCGGGAACTCGGTGGAGACCTTCCGATCCTGCACCTTGCGGGTCGCGCGGGCGAGCCTCCACGTCCAGCGGGCCAGGATCTGCTCCGGTGCGACCGCCTTTCCCTCCCCGATCGCCCTGAGCAGGACGCGGACGCCCGCGGCTCGGTCCTTCTCCCAGGGTGGGGCCTGGGTGACGAGGGTGACGAGATCGTCGAAGTCCGCCCGTTCGACCGGGGTCGCGACCCGGTCGAGGAGCGCGGTCATGCGCAGCCGCCGGTTCGGGTTCTCGGCAGCGCAGGTGGAGAGGAACTGCTCGAGAGCCGCCTTCGTCGCCCGACCCTCGGCGAACTTGCGCGCGAAGTCGGCGCGTTGCTCGAAGCGGATCTGACGCCCGGCGATCATCGCCCAGAAGCGCTGCTCGTCGTCGTCGAGGTACTTCGGGTCGATGCGCTGCCATTCCCGCTGGATGACCGCGAGCCGCCGCGCCACGTCCGGCGTGACGGGGACGAGCCACGGAACGGGGGAGAGCTTGCGCCGCGCGCGGCGCTGCTGGCGCCGGCGCGGAGCCGGCGTGACGCGTGCTCCCTCGCGGTAGAAGTCGGCGCCGAGCAGAGCGTGCAGTGAGACGACGCGCTCGCTGTGCGTCGCCGCCTTCGGCACGAAGTCGACGACGATGCCGGCCTCCTTGCGGGGGTGGATGCGCATGATGCGCCCGATCCGCTGCTGGTAGACGCGGCGGGACGCCGTCGGGGCCAGGTGCATGCACACGGTGGCGCGCGGCGAGTTCCAGCCCTCGGCGAGGAGCTGGGCGTTGATGAGGACGTTGATCTCGCCGCGCTCGTAGGCAGCGAGCGTCTCGGCCAGTCGCGCAGGGGGCGTGCGGCCGGAGACCGCCTCGGTCTTCAGCCCGGCCGCGCGGAACTCCTGCGCGAGGGTGTAGGCGTGGTCGACGCCCGCGGCG
>Ga0209640_10001537_pt1 | contig 19608 bp, 18 predicted proteins | sample RifCSP10_1_FD_184018 | JGI IMG/M metagenome (GOLD analysis project Ga0209640, IMG submission 184018) | Soil microbial communities from Rifle, Colorado - Rifle CSP2_sed 10_1 (SPAdes) (version 2) | ecosystem: Environmental > Terrestrial > Deep subsurface > Rock core/Sediment | place: Rifle...
AGCAAGTTTGGGGGACCTCTCTTTCATCACCCCAATTGCGCGCTGCGCCATTTGCATCGTCACGAACTTTTTTCTCCAACGTCGCTGCCACGTCACAACCGCTTACACGGCTGAGGGTTACGTCAGTTTCTGCCTTCAGGCGTCTATGCATTCCATGCACGCCGTGCATATCCCGCCTTCGATCAGCCGCAATTCGCCAGCTTCCACCCCCAACGCGCAGTCGAGCGCCTGCCGCTCCTCGCCACGAACGGCAATTATAATAATCTGTCCACTGCTTTCAAGTAGTACACAGACAGAGAATCCTTGTCGCCCTGCGTCATTTCCGAGTCACTATCGATCTTCCAAGAAGGCAATTACCGCGTTGCCGATACGGCCGACCGTAGAACCCAATGCGATGGCCAGGGCGACGTTGCTCCAACGCCCGACCCCCCTGGTCACCTCCCAGCCGCCGAGGAACCCGAAAACAGCCGCGGAGAAGGTGGCAAGGCCCTTCGACGACACGGTCCAGTCCAGGTCGCCGGCAACCTCTCCCAGTCTGAATATCACATCGCCTTCGGTCCCCGAAGCGAGCAAACCGTAGGTGCCCACCGCCAGGATCAGGTAGATGATCCCCCTGATACGGGCGCGCCGCACCTCGGCAGGAGCCCGAACCAGGGTGGCGGCTTCGACCACCGCCGTCATGTCGACCAGCCTCGCGTCAGCTGCCCGGTCTCCTTGCCTCCCTTGACCCGGTAGATGGCCCGCACCAACTCGGGAGCGGCGATGAAGACGATGATGAGGGCCTGGATGATGACGATCAGGTCGATGCCCACCTCACTCTGCACCTGCATCGTCCGGCCTCCCGCCCTGAGAGCGCCGAACAAGATCGCCGAGAGAACCACACCGCCCGGATGTGATCGCCCGAGCAGAGCGAGTGCGATGGCATCGAAGCCGATGGCGGCCGTGAAACCGGGAGATGCCCGGCCCAAGACGCCCAGTGTCTCGTTGCCGCCCGCCATCCCGGCGAGTGCGCCAGAGATCGACATGACCAGGATGATGGAGACCACAACGCTCATCCCACCGTATTTGGCGGCGTACGGGTTGGCCCCGACGGTCCGGAACTCGAAGCCCCGGGTCGACTTGAACAGCAGCCAGTGGATCACCCAGGCCATGGCCAGGGCAATGAGAAAGCCGAGATGAACACGTAGACCACCGGCGTTGTCGACTGGAAGCCATCCGAGGATCTTGGGAAGACGTGCGGTCGACAGCACCGGCTGCGAGATGGGGTCGAACCTGCCTTCGGCCTGGATGCCGGGCAGTTTGAGCACGTAGTCCAGCGTCCGGAAGGCGATAAAGTTGAGCATGATGGTGGTGATCACCTCGTGAGCCCCGGTCTTGGCCCGCAGCAGGCCAGGTATGAAGCCCCAGACCGCACCACCGATAAAACCGGCGAGTAGCGCCAACGGGAGGTGGACGACGGCGGGCAGGCCCTCCATTGAGAAGCCGACCATCACCGCGGTGAGACCGCCGATCGTCATCTGCCCCTCGGCGCCGATGTTGAACAGTCCGGCCCTGAATCCGAGCGCAACCGCCAGACCGGCCAAGATCAGCGGAGTTGCCACGAGAAGGGTCTCAGAGATCGAGCTCCACCCGACGAAGGCCCCGGAGAAGAGCGCCCGATAGGCGGGAAGGATTGCATCCAGCCCTTCGGTGAACACTATGAAGACCGCCCCGACTATCAGGGCGCTGAACACGGCCAGCGACGGTATGACAAGCAGCGATCGCCAATCGACCTCCCTGGGGGCGACCCGTTCCACCCATGAGGGCCGATCGGGGCCTTTCTTCTCCGCGACCTGCTCGGGCGGCTGAGTCATACCCCGGCGCCCGCCATGTGCAGACCGAGATCGGCTGCGGTGGCCTCCGAGCCGGGCACCTCGGCCACAATCCTGCCGCGATACATGACGAGGATGCGATCGGCGAGAGCCATCACCTCGTCGAGCTCACTGGACACGATGAGGACCGCAGCACCCTCGTCGCGCTCCTCGACGATCCGCTGATGGATGTACTCGATCGACCCGACATCGATACCGCGCGTTGGCTGCGAGGCGACGATCAACCTGGTGTCTCGGGCGAATTCCCGAGCCACGATCAGCTTCTGTTGGTTGCCTCCCGACAGCGAGCTCGCGCTGATTTGAGCCGATGGAGTGCGGATGTCGTATTGCTGGATCAGCTCCTCGGCATGACGTTTTGCCTCGTCCCAGTCCATGACGATCCCCCGGCTGTACGGCTCGTCGTAATAGGAGTCGAGGACCAGGTTCTCCACGAGGTCGAATGAAAGGACGAGGCCATCTCTTTGTCGATCCTCTGGGACGTGGGCGACGTCCAGCTGATGCAACTGTCGCGGAGAAGCGAGAGTGATGTCTTCGCTCCCGATCGTCACCGAACCGGCCAGGGGAAGCAGCAAACCGGTCAGGGCTTCGACCAACTCGGTTTGGCCGTTGCCCTGGACCCCGGCGATACCGACGATCTCGCCCGATCGAACCTCGAAGCTGACGTCGTTGACCGCGTTGTGCAGACGCTCGTCCTGCACGACCAGATTCCTGACGGACAGGACGACATCTTTGGGTTGGGCTGTGGCCTTGTCGACGACGAGATCCACGGGTCGGCCGACCATGAGCTCGGCGAGACCTTCCTTTGTGGCTGTGGTCGGCTCGGCCTCGCCGACGATCTTCCCCCTACGCAAGACTGCGATCCGATCTGCAATCTCCAGCATCTCCCCCAGTTTGTGGGTGATGAAGATGATCCCCTTGCCCGCCTCCTTGAGCCCGCGGACGATCCCGAAGAAGTCACCCACCTCCTGCGGGGTGAGCACCGAGGTCGGTTCGTCGAAGACGATGATCTCGGCTTCGCGGAACAGGACCTTGATAATCTCGATGCGTTGCTGGACGCCAACCGGGAGATCCTCCACGATGGCATCGGGGTCTACGGCGAGGCGGTACTTCGACGAGATCTCCCTCACGTCCTCCCGTGCCTGGTTCATGTCGAGGTGACCCAACGGACCGACCGTCGGCTCCACCCCGAGTACGACGTTCTCGGTTACGTCAAAGACCGGGACCAGCATGAAATGCTGGTGCACCATCCCGATCCCGGCGACGATCGCATCCCCCGGCCCGGTGAACTTCACCGGTTTCCCGTCGATCAGGACCTCGCCCTCGTCGGCGTCGTATAGGCCGTAGAGGATGTTCATCAGAGTGGTCTTGCCCGCCCCGTTCTCCCCGAGCAGCCCGACGATCTCCCCGGAGCTGACGGTGAGGTCGACCGAGTCGTTTGCCACCACGCCGGGAAAGCGCTTGGTGACGTTCTTCAACTCCAGCCTCACGAAGGGACCGCCTTGTTACGGGACGGCGGGAGCTTACACCGGCTCCCCGTCGCCCCTCCAACAGAAAGTGCCCCCGCAGAGCGGGGGCACTTTCGGTCGAATCGGGTCGGATCAACCCTCGGCCATATCGGCGGCGACGATGCTGCCGTCGACCAGGCCTTCACGGATCGCGTCGATTTGAGCTGTCAACTCGGCATCAACGGCTTCGTTGATCGGGCCGATGCCCACGCCATCCTCGGCGATCGTGTAGAGACGGGTCCCACCCTCGAATGTGCCATCGGCGACATCCTGGATGGTGTCGAACACTGCGACATCGAGGCCCTTGAGCACGGAGGTGAGGATCACGTCGCTGTACTCGGGAAGGGTCACGAACCAGTCGGCATCGACGCCGATCACCCAGACGTTGCCCAGCTCCTGGGCGAGGGCGGCCGAGCCCACACCCACAGGACCTGCCACGGGCAGGATCACGTCGGCGCCTTCGTCGACGAAGGACTGGGTCAGGTTGCGCCCGTTGTCGGCGTTCTCGAAGTCACCGGTGAAGGCGCCTTCCTGGGTCTCGGGATTCCACCCGAGGACCTGGACATCGGTCCCGTTCTCCTGGTTGTAGTAGCGGACTCCGTAGACGAAACCGTCCATGAAGCAAGTCACGCCACAGGGGATCTGGATCCCGCCGTAGGTGGCGACCACACCGGTCTGGCTCACGCCTGCGGCAAGGTACCCGGCGAGGAAGGCGGCGTCGGTGGTGCCGAACACTGCCCCACGAACGTTGGGAGCAATCCCCTCGTCATAGGCGAAGTCGATGATCTCGAACGCCTGATCCGGGTTGGCGTCGGCAGCTTCCTGAGTGGCGGTGCCGAGCAAGAACCCAACCGTGATGATCAGATCACAGCCCTCATCCAGCCAGGATTGGATGTTTGGCCCGTAATCAGTTTCCGCCTGCGACTCGAGGTAGTCCGATGCCGGATCGGCGATTCCGGCGTCGACGGCGTCGGTGATGCCCTTGAAGGCGGTCTGGTTGAACGACTTGTCGTCGATGCCACCGGTGTCCGTCACCTGACAAGCGAGAACCGTCTCACCCGACGGCTCTCCGGCCGTCGTCGTCGGTTCCTCGCCGGCCGTGGTGGTCGGCTCTTCGCCGGCGGTCGTGGTTGGCTCCTCGCCCGCCGTTGTGGTGGTATCCCCGCCCTCGCCCTCGCCACAGGCCGCAACGACCAGTGCCAGGACGGCAATGATGGCGAAATACCTGAAATAGCGTTTCACGCTGTTGTTCCTCCGTATTTGTGTGGAGTCGGCAATGGTCGCCGACCGGCCAACATTAACGAACAACCGGGGGTTAGGTCGTGCCGGAGGGTGGTTGTGGGCGAACCCAATAGATCCACGGAATCGAGACCAACGTGACCAGACCCTTGAAGATCACATTGACGTAGAAGATCGACCAGGCCACCTCAGAGGGGAACACTGTGAACAACGTGGCCAGACCCACGAAGATGGCCGAATCGACCGGGATGGCGACGGCGTTCGACACCAGCACCCGTCCCCATTGATGCCGGTCCCCAAACCGACTCGCCCAACGCGTGTAGGCCTCGGTGTCGATCAGCTCGGCAACGACCTCGGCCACGATGGAAGCGATCACGATCCCCCAGACCGGGGAGAGGGCGATCCCGAACTCTAGCTGCGGGCCGGTGAAGCTGTCCGGTGGGAGATTGGCCACCAGCCAGAAGAACCCGGCCATGAACACGTTGATGCCGGCCGCGAGAAAGATGAGGGTCCGCGCCGCCGACTTGCCGGCGATCTTGTGCACCAGATCGCGCAGGGTGAAGGTAAAGGGATAGATGAGGGTCCCCGCATCGACCGCAGAGCCCCCGACGTCGATGATGCGAAGACTGCCGATGTCGGCCAGCATCTGGGCTGCCACGTAGGCACCACCCACAATCAGCAGCGATCGGATCGCCCGGTTCATCGAGCATCAACCATCAGAGCCGTGAAGATAGGGCGAGAATGTCGACATGAGCTTCTTTGCCTCCATTCAGCGTCTCGCCGATGCCACCCCTCCCGAGCGCAACCGGGTGATCGATTTGCTGCGGGCGGCATCGATCCTCGTGGTCGTGTTCGGCCACTGGCTGATGGCGGCGGTGACCGTGGACGGCGGGGAGCTGATCCCGGGTCACCTCCTGATCCTGGCGGATTGGACCCACCCCCTCACCTGGGTCTTCCAGGTGATGCCGGTGTTCTTCCTGGTGGGCGGGTACGCCAATGGGCTGTCCTGGCGATCGGCTCGTCGCCGGGGAGAGGGATACGGAAGCTGGCTTCGAGCGAGGCTTCGACGGTTGGCCCTGCCCGTAGTGCCGCTCCTCTTGTTCTGGACCGCCGGTGGCTGGCTCGGTCTGCAGCTCGGTCTCAACTGGGAGGTGCTGCAGCTCGCCTCTCAGGTCGCCCTGGTCCCGACCTGGTTCCTGGCTGCCTATGTCGTGATCGTGACCATCGCTCCCATCGGGTTGTGGGTCTGGGAGCGCTGGGGATGGTGGTCGATCACGACCGGGATCGCCCTTGCCGGTCTCTGTGACTACCTCTCCATCGCCTTGGGTGTCATCCCGGTCGGATTCCTCAACTACGTGTTGGTTTGGGGAACCGTCCACCAGATCGGCTACGCCTGGCTCGACGGCACCATCGAAGAGTTGTGGAAACGAGGGCTCATGGCTGCCGTCGGCCTGATCGGCACCTTGCTCTTGGTCGGTCTCGGGCCGTATCCGGTTGCCATGGTGGGTCTCGATACGTCGGAGATAACCAACTCATACCCGCCCCGGGTGACCCTGGCTTTTCTCGGGATGTTCCAGGCCGGGCTCGCCCTCATGGCGGAGAAACCGCTGCAGCGCCTGATGCAGAGGAAAGGGGCCTGGACCTTTGTGGTGGGGGTGAGCGCCAGGATCATGACTCTCTATCTGTGGCATCTCACCGCGATGGTGATCGTGATCGGGCTCTCGCTGGCGGCTGGAGGCTTCGGTCTCGGGGCCGAGCCGCTGGGCGGCGTTTGGTGGCTGACCCGACCCGTCTGGTTCCTGGTCCTCGGGGTGGTGACCATCGGCCTGGTTGCGGTCTTCGGCAGATTCGAGACTCCCGTCAGCGACCTGCGCCCCGCACCCCCGTGGTGGAGGCCGGTGGTCGCCGTGCTCGGGATCTGCGCCGGTCTCGGCTTACTGGCCGCGATCGGCATCGCCGACGACGACGGGCTCAACGGCCTGGTGCTCAGCCTGCCCATCATCGGCGTGGTCCTCGGAGGCGTGTCTCGGATTCCGGGTCGGGTTCGGGCGATTGTCGGCGGCTGAAGCCCCTGTCCCGGGCAGGTAGCGCGCTCCCTCAGGGAGCGAGAAGCCTTGGGGTGGAACCTGACTGCGAAGGTATGCGTCTATTGGGCGGAATGATCGAGGAGCACATCCCCAAGGCCGAGCCAGCATTCGTGGACTCGTTCGAGCGGTTCTATCGGGACACTTGGCAGCGGGTGTACCGGGCGTTGGTGGTCAGCGTGAACGACTCCGACCTCGCCAGGGAGGCAGCCGATGAAGCGATGGTCCGCGCTTACGAGCGCTGGCGAAAGGTGTCGAGGATGTCCAATCCGGAGGGGTGGGTGTTTCGGGTAGGGATGAACTGGGCCACATCGCGACTCCGCCGCCGCAGCCTCCAACCTCGCAAGGTCGAGGCGGTCGGTGTCGTTCAGGACCATGACGTCGCCGAGCCCAAGCTGATCGATGCGGTCCGCAACCTCCCCCGCCGTCACCGGGACGTGGTGGTCGCCCGGTATCTGCTCGACATGTCCGAAGCCGACACTGCCCTTGCCCTCGGGATTCCAGTGGGAACGGTCAAGAGCCGTCTCAGCCGCGCCCTGACAGCGCTGAAGGAGGTCTTGTCATGACACTTGACGAGAGAATTCGATCCAACCTGAAAGCGGCCGCTGCCGCCGTCCCGTCGGCCACCCCGGGAGATCCGAACGAGATTCGGAACCGCGGGAAACGGAGACGGTGGGTGCGCCGTGCCGGTTGGGGTCTCGCCACCGGGGCCGTCGTGCTCGGCACGGTCGCCCTGGCCCTCCCCTATGACCCGAATCCGATCGACCCGGCCACTACCCACGGTGTGGATTCCGTAGAGATCGCCGACCTTGCCGTTGCCGTCACCGCCTCCCAGCCGGTCTTGACCGGCCCCGATGTCTGGTTGGGTCTGCCCGGCCCGTCGCCGGAGTTCGACACCTCACCACTAGGGCCCGACCTCTCGTTCGCTCCCGGCGAGCCCATTCCTGGGGACCTGAACGACCGGGTGTCCCGGGCGGTTTACCTGGGCGACCAGAACGGTGAGCCGTTCTACATCTACTCAACCCCTGCACCCTCGATATGGGACCGGATATTCGAAGTCATGGCCGGCAACTTCTCTGGTGACGTCCTCGGAACCTCACACACTTGCTGCAGCGGTGGGGACATGGATCATGAGGGGGGACTTCCCGGCCTCAGCTCCTTGCAGACGACCGGCGAGCCGGACTTGATCGTTGCCGAATGGCTGGGGCTCTCTCTCGATGTCTCGGTCGTCGCCTATCAGGCCGATGGGGCCTTCGTCGGCTGGCAGACACCGGTCGGTGGGGCCTCCTCGATCCGCCTCGAGGAGATACCAGAGGAGTATGCCTTCATCGCCTTCGACGTCCATGGACAGGAGGTGAATCGTTTCCAACCGTCGCCACAGGTTCTCAGGGAAGACGTGGAAGGATCATCGGTTGAGGGTGAGTCCGAAGACACGTCGACCCTGCCCGGATCCGATTGGGCACCCCTCACCAACGAGGGCTCTGAGATCCTGCCCGACGAGATCCCGAGCGACGAGCTTCGTGCCCTCATCGGCCCCCAACCCGGCGACCGGTTGTTCCTGGTGCCGGTCGACGGCGATCAGATCGTCGTCCTGGTCCGTGACGGTGAGGCACCGCACGCCTTTGCGATCTCGTGCGTGGTTTCGGCGGCTATCGACCTGCCCGAAGGGTGGAGCGAAACCTGTCTCGACTGAGACTGGACATGAAGTTTCACGACCCTCTGGAATCTGTCTTGAGCTGCTTGTAGTATCGAACATATGTTCGGGGGGTGGAGATGAGTTCTCTCAGGTCGGCACTGGAAGAATGGATCACCGAGGACGCCGATGTCCTCCATGTCGACCAGCTCGCCGATGACCTGGTCGAGCTGGAACTGGTCAGCGGTTTGATCGAAGCGATCAGGGCCGACCGGATCGAGGTCTTCGGCCGCAAGGCCGGGCATCGAGCCCATGGCTACCCGTCGATGACCGCCTTCCTAAAGCATCGTTGTCGCATGGCCACCGGCCGGGCACGACGCCTGGTGGCCGCGGCTCAGGCCAAGGACATCGCACCGCACGTGTTCCAGGCATGGTTCAGCACCAGACTCTCCACCGACCAGGCCCATCGCCTCCTGGAAACCGCCTCGGCTGCCCCTGAAGACTTCCCCGCCGCCGAGGACAACCTGATCGAGGCAGTCCAGGACCTCTCCCATACCGACACCCGAAGGGTGCTCGACTATTGGCGCCAATCGGTCGACGGGCCGGATACCGCGATGTCCGAAGTCGAACAGGAAGACCTGAGGGGAGTATCCATGTCGATCAGCCTCGGCGGGATGCTCCGGGTCGACGCTTGGATGACACCCGTCGCCGGCCAGGCGCTGGTGACTGCGCTGGACGCTCTGATGCCGCCACCTGATCCCCACGACGGTCGGACACCGCGCCAACGACGTCACGACGCCCTCGAAGACCTGGCCCGTGAGTATCTCGATCATGGGCAGACTCCAACCGTTGGAGGCGAGAAGCCCCACATCAGCCTTGTTTGTGACCTTCCCGCTCTTCAGGGCATTGCAGGAGGGCTCCACGAGACCGAGACCGGACAGGTCCTCACTGTCAACCAACTCCGTACCCTCGTCTGTGACTGCTCTCTCAGCAGAGTGGTCCTCGGGCCAGACTCGGAGATCATCGACGTGGGACGACGCTCCCGTACCATCCCAGCTGGACTGAGACGAGCGATCATCGCCCGAGACCGTCATTGCACCTGGCCCGGCTGCGACCGCGACCCGCGCTGGTGCGACGGGCACCACAAGCGCCACTGGGCCGACGGTGGCGCCACAGAACCGGCCAACCTGAGCCTTCTGTGTCGCTACCACCACACCCTCACTCACCTGCTCGACGATCAGGGTCGCGATCCGCCCCACCGGTGACGGCCAAGCGGAACTCGGGCACAACACCCATGACCCTCTAGCGCGTGGTCGACTTGGGTTTAAGAGTCCCTATCCACTCGTGACTACGCCGGAACCAATCACTCAGTTCCTCGGTGCGACCGAAGAGATCGTCAGGCACCACCACGTACTCCTTCATCACCCGGCCGTACTGCTCGGCGAGAGCCGCCGCGTACTCCCCGACGAACCGGCTGCGATCATCGTCGCTCAGGCGCAACGCCATTGTCCCCGTCGAGTCGAGAAAACTGAACATGTGCCCATTCCTCGAGGTGTAGGGCATGGTCGCACCCTTGAGCTCGACGTCCGGTTGGGTGGCAACCAATCGCTCATACCACACCAGTCGTTCAGCAGGTCCTTCGTAACGCTCCGCCATCTGGTGAAACCTACCCATAGGCTGTTGGCATGAATGAACGAGTGTCACCGTGAGTCTCGGTTTCGGACTGCTCAGCGCCCAATTGCGACCCGGCGAGACCGATTGGTCGCGGGCCTACGACGAGACGATCCGGCTGGCGGTGGAGGCCGAGCGAATCGGGATGTCCTCGATATGGACCACGGAGCACCACTTCGTTGACGATGGGTACATGCCGTCTCTGGCGGTGGTCAGTGGGGCCATCGCCGCCGCCACCTCGAGCATCGAGATCGCCACCGGAGTCATCCTCGCCCCGCTCCACTATCCTCTCCGGCTCGCCGAGGACGCAGCGACGGTCAGCCTGCTTAGCGGTGGACGGTTCACCCTTGGTCTCGGTCTGGGATGGATAGAGGTCGAGTTCGACGGTCTCGGCGCAGAGATCTCCAAGCGGGGAGTGGCCATGGAGGAGAGCCTCTCCATACTCCGCAAGTCGTGGGCCGGCGAGCCGTTTCAGCACCGGGGCGAGGTCTATCAGTTGCCTCAGCTTGCCGTGAGACCAACACCTTCCTCCACGATCCCGATCCTGATCGGAGGCGGTGCGGAGCCCGCCATTCGGCGTGCGGCCCGGCTCGCCGACGGGATCTTCTCCAACGTGTCGCCGGACAAACTCCTGGTCCAACTGCGCTGGCTCACCGACGAGTGCGAACGCATTGGACGGGATCCTGCCGAGCTGCGCGTCATCCACTACTCGGTAATCATCCCCGGCGACAATGCTCACGTCGCCTGGATGCGCTACGCCGACCACGTGTGGCACATGACATGGAAGTACGACGACATGGAGGCGTCGGCGACCAGGACCGGTCCCCCGCCGCCTGCCCCCGATCTCACCGAGGAGCGACGGACGAGCATGCACCGCAGGTTCACCGTCGCCGGTTCGAGTGACGAGATCGTGTCCACCCTGCTCGGGGTGAGAGAACAGGCCAGCATCCCGGTGGAGTTTGTCGCCCGCAGCTACTTCGCCACCCTGGAGTACGAAGCCCAGATCGAGTTGATGGAGCAACTGGCCGAAGAGGTGGCCCCGCACTTGTAGGAACGGCGCGACGGAATTCTTCGCCAGGTTCCGACTAACTGAAGTGTGATGAGCGAATCTGGTCCCGTGACTGATGGATCGCTGCTCGACCCGATCTCGTTCAAGGACTTCTACGACCGCGCCTTGCCCGTGATCTACGGATACTTCTTCAAACGCGTGGGAGGGTCACACGCCCTCGCCGCCGATCTGACTCAAGAGACGTTCATCTCCGCGGTGCGGACTCTGCAACGTGGTGCCCGCGTCGATTCACCGATGCCATGGATCGTGACGATCGCCCGTCGGCGCCTGGTCGATCACATCAGATCGGGTTCAGGCACCGGCCGGACGGTTGTCAGAGATGCCCCACCGGAGGATCTCTCGACCTCTGCTGCCGAAGCGCGACTCACCGCAGCCCTCGGGATGCTCTCAGCTGATCATCGTCTGGCGCTCATCCTCCGCTACGTCGACGACCTGGCGGTGGCCGAAGTCGCCAACCATCTGGGACGCTCGCTGCGGGCGACGGAGTCGATCCTGGCCAGAGCCCGGGCTGCCCTTAGTGCCGCCTATGACGAGGTGGCAGATGTCTGAACACGACCCGATCCGTCTCCTCGCATCATTGGACCGACCGGTCTCGATGCCGTCGGGTTTGGCGGCAGAGATCTGGGCCGATGTCGAGGCAGAGCTGATGGGCTCGCCTTCCGTCTCCACGCAGATCGATCGTAAGGAGCGCCCTCCCTGGAAAGGACCACTTGCAGCCACCGCTGCCGCCCTGGCCGTACTCGTCGTCGGGTTGGGTACCTGGGTCTTTCTCGCCCCCGATCAGCCCACTGTGGCGTCCACGACCACCACAGTGCCCACCACATCTTCTACCAACGGTCTTCCAGTGGCTCCTCCTGATGTCGTTGTCGGGACAGCTGAAGACGGGTTCGTCGACGTGCTCGCTGCTCTCGATCAGGCCTCCGGCCGCTGGCAGCCCGGCGAGGACTTCCGATACGCATATCAGGTCTCCGTGGTTTGCGATTGCCCCGACGCCGGGACTCGCTGGGTGCGGATTTTCGACGACATCCAGGAGGCGGACCCGTGGGACGTGATACCGATCTTTAGCCGGATTAGGACCGACGTCGAGACCGGGCCGGACCGGGTCGACGTGGCGTTCTCACCCGACGATGGGCATCCGATCTACTACTCCGTCCAATGGCCGGACGGCTCGGACGCCGGTGACATGGTTCTTGGAGTGGACGAGTTCCACGAGATTGCCCTGACAGCCTCGGAGTTCGACGGGGAGTGGAGATTCACGTCTGGCATCGTCGACGGGAACGAGTTCGGAAATCCGGTCAGCGATGGGGCGATAACGCTCTCCATCAACGAGGGATTCGGAGACTTCCCGATCGACTGCAACACCGGGTCCATGTTGGTGGACATCTTCGATGGTTCGTTCGGGATCGGCCCCATCTTCAGCACCGCAGCCGGGTGCGGCACGTATTCCGACGAAGCAGAGCAATTCGTCGCCGCCATTAAACGGGCGGAGACCATCCGACACGACGGTTCCGAACTGGTCCTGAGCGGCCCAGGAGTCGAGCTTCGATTCGTCGAGCCCCAGCTGCCGGATTTGCTTGGCGAATTGCCGTTGACCGCCGCCGGGGAGACCCTGCTGCTCGAGTTCCCGAACGGGCGCAGCCGTGGACTGGTTTACACCATCGAGACATCGAGGCAGCTCGGCGAATCCGTGCGATACGTCCTCACCGCCGAGGCCGAAGGCGTCGACTCGGATGCCTCCTGGACCGAGTGGTACGGCGAGTTCGAGGTGCCTGATGTACAGGCCACCGGCACGGGGCCGGATCGGATCGTCATCCCGGACACGATTCAGAACGGGGACTACCGGCTGTGCTCCCCTTATTGGGAGCCGGATACGTTCTGCTTCGACCTGTTGGTCAGACCGGCCAGCGCCCCATGGTTCGTCACGGCCGGCGTCGACGGCGTCATTCTGCACGACGCCGACGGCACCTCCAGCGTCATCGCGAACGAGGCTGCAGACATCGCCTTCTATGTCGACGGCTTACTGGTGAGCTGGGGCATGCAGGACGACGCGATCGTCCTTCGACGCGACGGACAGGTCTCCGAAGTGGCGCTCCAGTCCGGAGACATCCTCCTCGATGTGGCCCACACCGATGACCGGCTGGTGGCTCTCGTGACCAACCGGTCGAACGCCACATCAGCAGTCGACCTCGACAGCGGCGAACGAAGGGAAATCGGTCCGGCGTCCACCGAGGCCCGTCTCCAAGACGGAGTCGCCCTGCTGAGTCTGTCGGAAACAGGGCTCGAGGCGAGGTCACTGGAAGGGGGCCTGCTCTGGGAGGCGACGATCGACGCCGAGACGATGATTGTGCCCTCCGATCCCGGGGTAGTCCGCCTCGATCGCTTTGGGGACCTCTACATCGACAGCGACCCTGCGTTTCGACAGTTTCTCGAGACCCGACTCGTCGACGTCCTTACCGGGGAGGAGCTGGATTCCTTCGAATACGAGCTGGCGATCCCGCTCGAGGGTGACCAGATCACCGAGCGCTGTCTGCGTGCCGAGTTGCAGGATGGCGTGTTGCTCTGCCCACAGCCCGACGGGCGGTTGGTGACGCTTCAGGTCGAAGGTGGCGACATGCTCGACTTCCCGGCTGGTCGCGGCCGGATCGCCACCTACGCGCGTCAGGACGATTGATTCGGGCTGCGCTCAGGCGTAGAGGTCCCCGGCCAGGTACTTGAGACCCGAATCGGGCTGGACGGTGACCACCCGATGACCGGGACCGAGCTCGGAGGCGAGACGCAGCGCCACCCGCACATTGGCCCCACCCGAGGGCCCGGTCCACACCCCGTCCTTGACCGCCATCTCCCGGGCGGTGGCCATGGCCTCCTCGGTGCTCACCGTCTCAACGCGGTCATAGCTGCCCTCGGTGATCAGCGGCGGCACGAAACCGACGCCGCCACCTTCGATGCGATGGGTACCCGCCGGACGGCCGGATATCACCGCCGACTCCTCGGGCTCGACGATCACCCTGAGCGCGTCGGGCCAACGCTCGCGAATGGCGGTGGTGGAGCCGATGAAGCAGCCTCCGACCCCGACGTAGGCGCAGAACGCATCGACCGGCTCACCCAGTTGCTCCACGACTTCCTCGCCGATCCCGCGGTAGCCGTCGATCGCATCGTGGTTGTTGAACTGGTCGGTGGCATGGCCGCCGCTCTCCTCCACGATCTCCGCGGCCCGGCGCGCCATCGCCGGGATCAGCCCGGGATGGATTCCGTCCGGGCTCTCGATGATCTCGAGCTCCGCCCCGAATACCTCCATGGTCCTCAGCTTCTCGGAGGCAAAGGCGTCGGAGGTGACGATGCGCACCGGGTATCCCTTCAGCGCACAGATGAAGGCAAGCGAGCTCCCCGTCGAACCACCGGTGTACTCCACAACCGTCCTGCCGGGCGTGAGGTCTCCCCTCCGCTCCGCCCCCTCGATCATCGCCAGCGCCATTCGGTCCTTGTAGGACCCGGTCGGGTTGGCGGCCTCCAGCTTCACCCACACCTCGGCTTGGTCCGGGCCGACGATTCCCGACAGCCGGATCAGCGGTGTGTTCCCAATCCCGGCCAGCGCGCCGGGCCGCACAGAACGTGTTGTGCTCGACATGCAGCGGACGCTACTCGGCGATCAATTGGTCGGCGATCTGCCGCAGATCCGAGCCCTGCACCTCGGGTCGCGGGGTGGGCAGACTCCAGATCGAACCCGGGCGACCAAGGAACGCACCTCGAGCACCGGCCTTCATCGCCCCGGCAACATCCCAGTCATGCGAAGCGATCAGCATCGAGTTGGAGATGTCGACACCCATCACCTGGGCTGCGTGGCGATAGGTGGCGGGATCTGGCTTGAATCGCCCGACCTCTTCGACCGAAATCACTCGCTGGATGAAGGTGTGGAGACCGGCGTTCTCGATCTGCACGTTGGCCGCCTTGGTGCTGCCGTTGGTGAGGGCCGCAGTACGAAACCCCGAATCAAGTAGATGCTCCAGTGCCGGGATCACGTCCAGGTGGGCGGGGAGGATGGCGAGCCGGGTGACCACCTCTGTCGCGGTCGCCTCATCGAGGTCGACACCATGTCTCTCGGCCACCGTCAGTAATGCCTCAACGCCGATGACGCCAAAGGCGCGGTATTCGTCGAGCTGGTTGGCCACCACCGAGCCGTGCAGCATCCGGGCGAACCATTCGCCCATCGGGGTCGAGGTGCCAAAGACGTCCTCGAAGTCGATCTTCAGCGGTGACATGTCGAGAAGAGTCTCGTTGACATCAAAGACGAGGAGCTCAGGTCTCACTTGGTGGGCAAGGTCCGCACGATCGCGGCCAGTGCGTCATAGGTCCGCTCACCCATGTGCTTGTCGTCCTCGTCGAGCAAATTCGCCATCACCTTCAAGGTCCACTCCATCAATGAGCGGTTGTGCATCCCGGTGTGGGCCAGGGTTCGCATAACCGTTGGATGTCCGATCAGTTTCACGAAGATGCGGGCCATCTTGTAGTACAGCCCATACTCATCCTCGAGATACTGTGGGTATCGGCGCAAAAGGCTCAAATCTCCAGCGCCAAGTGCCTGGCCCACATGATCGGCCGCGATTCGCCCGGTCTCGTAGGCGTAGGAGATCCCCTCCCCGTTCCAGGGGTTGATCGCTCCGGCAGCGTCACCGATTGTCACCCAGTTGGCCCCGACCAACGGGCCTTTCGAGAAGGACATCGTCAGCTTCCCGCCGACCGGTTGGGTGAGTTTCGATTCCTCCGACAGTTCCCAATACCCGGGCGCGGTGGCCGCATAATCGGCCATCATCCTGGTGGTGTTCACGTGTTTCCAGCGGGTGAAAGTGGAGAGCAAGCCAACACCCACGTTCACCGTCCCGTCGCCCAACGGGAACACCCACCCGTACCCGGGCATGGTGGCTCCCGATGGGTCCCGCAGGTCGAGCTGGCTCTCCAGGTACGGATCCTTCGATCTCGGTGATGCGTAGTAACCCCGGGCGGCAAGACCCATCGGGTAATCCTTGCGCCGGGTTGTGCCGAGGTCACGCCCGAACCGGTTCATCGACCCGTCCGCTATGACGGTCACGTCCGGGACCACCACCTCGCTGTGCCCGTTGTGCTGGAGGGTGACACTGGTGAGCAGACCCTCATCGATCACGGGGGTGGCCGAGGTCTTCTCCAGCACGCGGACCCCCTGTTTCTCGGCGAGTGTGGCCACCTGGGCATCGAGGTCCCGGCGTCTGATGACTCCGCCCCAGTTGGGGAAGCGAGAATGCTCCGGCCAGGGCATCTCGAGCATCAGATCGTCACCGGCATAGGAGCGCAGACCGGTGATCCTGTGGAACTCCTGGACCTCGAAGTCAAAACCCATGTCCTCCATCTGAAGGACGGCCCGTGGTGTCACACCGTCACCGCACGTCTTGTCCCTCGGGTACTCCTTCTTCTCGACGAGCGTTACCTCATGCCCGGCCCGCGCCAACCAGAAGGCGGCGGCCGAGCCGGCCGGGCCCCCACCCACAACCAAAACGGAAGGAGACGACATTCACCGGGAGGTTAGATACCGACAACCGGTACCCCGGCGCCCACAACGGACTCCGCGGGGAATCCGTCGGTTGCGGGCAGGTTTAACGTGAAGACGTGTCCGAAGTCCCCAAGGCAACTGTCGTTCGGCTCCCACGCTATCTGCGGCTGCTGGAGGACCTCGATTCTTCCCGCGATGTAGTCAGCTCCGAGGAGCTCGCGGTGGCGGCGGGCGCCAATGCCGCCAATGTCCGTCGTGACCTGTCGCACCTCGACTTCCACGGCGTCAGAGGCATCGGTTACTCGGTCGACGAGCTCAAGGCCCGTATCCGTCAGGAGTTGGGCATAGCCAACCGGCGTCGGGTGGCCATCATCGGCGCCGGCAACCTGGGCCGGGCCCTCGCCAATTACGGCGGATTGAGTCGGAGGGGGTTCGACGTCGTGGCCCTCTATGACACCGACTCGAAGAAAGTCGGCTCCAAGGTGGGCAATGTGATCGTCCAACATCTCGACGAGCTCGCCACCGACTGCAACGCGGAGACCTTCGAGATGGCCATCCTGGCCGTGCCGGGCGTCGCCGCCCAACAGGTCGCCGAGAGCCTCGTCGAGCACGGGATCCATTCGATACTCAATTTCGCCCCGGTCAGGGTCAGAGTGCCCGAGTCTGTCTCGGTGCGTCAGGTCGACCTCTCGATGGAGCTACAGGTGTTGAGCTACTACGGGAGCCGGCTGTAGTCGTTGTCCCCCGCGAAGCGGGGGGACCGACGCCAACGACCAAACGGAGTGCGTCGAGGGGGGTTGTCCCCCTGCGAAGCGGGGGGACCGACGCCAACGACCAAACGGAGTGCGTCGAGGGGGGTTGTCCCCCTGCGAAGCGGGGGGACCGACGCCAACGACCAAAGGGAGTGCGTCGAGGGGGGTTGTCCCCCTGCGAAGCGGGGGGACCGACGCCAACGACCAAACGGAGTACGTCGAGGGGGGCTTCTTACGCCGAGGCTTTCTCCTGTAGCTCTTCGTACTGGTTGAGCGCCACCAGGAAGGCCAAGAACACAACCACCGAAACCAGCAGGTAGGTGATCGGGATGACCCGTATCTCGAACGCGTTGAGACCCTCGATGTCATCCGGCTTGGGGCCGCGGGGGGCGTAGATGACGAACAGCATCGAGGTGATGGTCATCCATCCGAACACCGCGGCGCCGGTTACGAGGAAGCCGAGACGCTTGCCGAGATTGGTGAGGTTGAACAGGTAGATCGACCCGTAGAACAACAAGACCGAGGCCAGGGTGAGAATGATCCCTGTCACGAACAGGTTGGCCGACAGCAGCGACCTGAAGAACTCACGGAAGAACATCGGTAACACCCCCTCCGTCGAGGTTGCCGGATCTGAGATAACGAGCGAGCAGTGCAATATCGTCGGCGCTCAGGCTGGGACCGAAAGCCGGCATCCGACCCGATCCGAACCCGTTGAGACCGTATGGGATCTGTGCCTCCGAGCCTCTGATGATGAACTGGATCAGCAGGTCGTCGGCCGGGTTCTCGGTAGCTTCGCCGAACTGGACCAGAGGGCGCCCGTCCCACAACGCGGGACCGAACCCGCCGGAACCGGCCTCCTGGGTGAACGGGACGCCGGCGCTGTACCCGGCGGTGTGACAGCGGGCACAGGTTGAGTTGAACAACCCGACGGCACGTTCGGCCTCCTCGACCGACGATCCCATCGCCTCGGCCACACCCTCGATGTCGATGGCATATGCCTTGGCTTCGAGAGCGTTTATCAGGAAGTCGAGACCTTCCCTCTCGTTTGTCAGAAGCGCATCCTGGTTGCCGGCGGTGACGGTGATCGTGGTCACCAGGGACTCGAGGTTTCCGACAAACCGGCCGGCGGTCGTCGCATCCGGCTCACCACCCACCGACGCCGGGTTGGTCGGGTCCAGTGCGATCAGAGTCACTTGGGGCGGCGTCGTCGCCTCGATCACGGCTGCCACCTGATTCGATATCGCCGCTTCGGCTCCGGTGGAGACACCGTCACCATCGGAGTCGGACCCCTCTTCGACGGCGGCAGTCGCCTCGCCGGCCCCACCTGCCTCTTCCAAGGCCGCGACCAGGGCTTCGGCATCGGCCAGGTCGCCCACGGACCCGGGAACATCCGCCCCGGCGTCGTCAGCTGCGGCGCGGATCTCCTCGAGAGCGGCAAGCGCCCCGGGGCTCAGCCCCACATCCGGGTCGACCTGACCCTGTTCGAGGGCGGTCTCGATGGCGGCGAGGTGGATGCTCACGATCGGATCGGTGTCGACAGCAGCCTCGAGTGCGGCGATCACCTGCTCGACGAGGTCGGCGTCAGGGGTGGCAGGGTCGAGAGCGACCGACTCCAGGATCGAAAACGCGTCAACGGCCTGCTGTGAGATAGCGGAGAGCTCGCTCTCGGCGGCGTCGGAGATCCCGTCGGCGTCGGTGTCGAGCCCGCTCCCGGCGTCGTCCAGCACCCGCCGGGCCCGTTCGGCAAGGGGGACCACGATTCTTGCGTCGTCGGGCGCCGCCATGATCTGGGCGACCACCTGACGCTGGTTCAGGATCTCGGCCTCGACCCTGGCGTCGGCATCGACCAGGGTTACCAGCGCGCTTTCGATGCCAGGCTCGATGTCGGCCAGATTCTGGGGCTGGCTGACCTGGATGGTGCGCAGATAGTTGACCACGTCGACCACCTGCTCGTCATTGAGCGGCCCGCCGCCGGGCAGACCCCAGGGCGGCATCGGAGTGTTGCCACGCCCATAGGTGACCCAGAAATTCACCTCGTCCTCGTCGTACCTGAAGAAGATGTCGTTGAGTGACGGCGCCACCCAACTCACCGTCACCCCGGATCTCTTCTCGACATAGTTGGCGACACCACCCGAGCCGTCAGGCCCATGGCAGCCAAAGCAGGCGAACTCCGCGACGATGTGCTCCATCACTTTCTGGTCGATGTCGTCGCCGCCCAGGTGGGTATCGCCGGCGGTGGCTTTCACTTCCACCACGCCTTCGCCCA
>Ga0209640_10001538_pt1 | contig 19602 bp, 15 predicted proteins | sample RifCSP10_1_FD_184018 | JGI IMG/M metagenome (GOLD analysis project Ga0209640, IMG submission 184018) | Soil microbial communities from Rifle, Colorado - Rifle CSP2_sed 10_1 (SPAdes) (version 2) | ecosystem: Environmental > Terrestrial > Deep subsurface > Rock core/Sediment | place: Rifle...
CGCCCAGGCGCTCGCCTGCTTCGAGCAGCGTGACCTGGACGCCAAGACCTCGCTCCCGCCCGAGCTCAATCAGGCGATGGGCGGCCGCCAGGCCCGAAATGCCTCCGCCCACGACAATGATGCGCTGCGTCATCGCTCTATAGCCCCTTCGAGCCGCGACAAAGGAGAATCAGGCCGACTTGGATCAACCTTTTGAGGAGAGCGTATCCGAGACGAGGCTGGTAGGTCAACCTATCGCGGACCTGGGCTGCTCTGCTTAAGGTTGGGCTGGATCGTGGGCCTGATTTCTTATCTCTGGTCAATGCGCTCTCGGCGTTGTATCCTATGAAGAGTGACCGAAAGCGACTCCTTGAAGCTTTGCTCTTGGCGGTGCCAAGATAGTATCTGGAAGGAAGGGCCAATATGGCGGATCAAGAACTCCTGAAAAGGATCACTGCCGATCTGGAAATCTTCGGTGGCAAGCCAATCGTTCGGGGGATGCGGATATCTGTGGAGCTTATCCTGAGCTTGCTAGCGCAGGGTGAGACCGCCGAGTCCATCCTATCGGACTATCCTGACCTTGAACCTGAAGACATTCGAGCCTGTCTGGCCTACGCACATGCCGTGGTCGCCCACGACCGACTTGACGACATTCAGATCACCAGCAGGTGAAATTTCTCGTTGGGTCAAGAAAAAGGTTTGCGTCCCCTTTTGTGTCCCTAAAGAGTCAGAGTCATTTACGTATGGAAATTGCTCAGCGAAGGCGCCAAAAATCCACTCTGACTCCGTTTCTGCACTGCTACATCAGAAGGGCCTATCGAACAGACCCGCTTTCATTTTTACCGGTATTGGCTGGGAAGGATGGACTTGAGTTCGGTGACACCCAGCAGGTGCGGGTCCGTGGTGATGATGAGGCCGGCATGTTCGGCTAGTCCGGAGGCCAGGTAGAGGCCATCATTGTAAGAAAAAACATTTTTCTTTGAGTAGTAGCGTCTCCTGATCTCGGCCGCATGAATGGCAAGCGGCACGGTGATGGGCAATATCCGCAGGTTTGCTTCTGCCTCGATAGCGGCCCGAGCAATTTCGAAGCCCAATTTGTTCTCCCGCAGATAGACATACCGGATTTCTCCAAGGAGAATAGCCGTGGAAATCCCTTGCAATCGGCCTTCTTCAAGCGCTTTGAGAACACGTCCAGCGCCGGCAATTTCTTCTTTGGGAGCCTTTGTCGCCTCGGGGATGAGCACGGCGAGAAATACGTTGGCGTCAAGGCAAGCGAGAGAAGCAGAGTCACCTCTGCTCATCTTCCCACCCTTCCTCGAACTCACGGTGCGCCTTCCGAAAATCTCCAGGGGATAACTGGCTGCCTGCCAATCGGAGGGCCTCGGTCAGGCGCGGCGGTAGCGCCCGAATCCGGAAGGTGCCGTCCGGCTGTTGAACAAACACGAGGAGGTCCCCGACCTTGGCCTTCAAGGCTCGACGGACATCGCGCGGCAATGTGACTTGATACTTGGCAGTGATCTTGGTGACAGCAGGCATGGCAATCTCCTTACAACTTTTTATTATCAGACAAAACTGATTTTATCAGATAAACTCTAGTAATTCAAGCATTGAGTGAGATGCCCGACAATTGTCCCCTCGTCCGACCGGATAGGGTGCCTAGCAACAACCGCTCGATCTGCTGCGCTCTGATCTGTACCCAAATGAATTTGCTTTTGCGGTGTAGCCATCGGGAACTCACAAACCGTCTCCGTGACTGCGCGCCAACCTCCGGAGAGGCCTAAATGACAGGCGCTACTTTGGTAAAAGCCTCAGGCCGCCGTGCCGAACGAAATGGCGGAAATCGACGTCGCGGCTAACCAAAGGAACTCCGTGATCGATGCAGACCTGAGCGATGAGGGAATCGGCCAGCGGCGCCTTTTGCCCTCGGCGGATGACTTTCGAGCGGAGGTATCCGGCCCTTTCCCAAAAACCATCGAGAAGGGAAAGAAGAGGCAATTCTTTCAGGACGGCGGCGACATCCGCGGAAAGTGTGGGCTCGCTCAGGAGTTCGGACAAGACGACAGGTGGGAGAACGGCCTGTTTGTGTTCCAAAGCTGTCTCTACCGCGTCCACGTCCGCGCCCTCTCCGCCGGACAAATATTCAATCAGAGAGCTGGTATCGAGCGCGATCATGTACGGTCTTTCCGAAGGGCCTTCAAGTCAAGCGAGAATCTAACTTTACCCTTGAGCTGGCGAAGTTTACCGTAAGCTCTTCCGGCGGCTACTAACTGGAGACCCTGCCTTATAGTCGGGGTAATTCCCAAACCGGTAGCCTTTTGAGCTCTTTTGAGAAGGTTTTCGGGGATATAAACCGTGATCTTCTTCGCTGTTTCCATAGCGAAAACTTACCAGTTGCGATACCATAAGTCAATATGGCATTATTCTCTGCCATGCCATCGCTTTGTTGAGAGCACGCCCTATAGGGTTAGGTAGATGTCCAGAGCATTTACATATAACTCGCAAGCAACAACAGCGGAAAGAAAAATGGAGGGGCGAAGAATGAAAGACGCCAAAGGCCCGTCCCGGTGCTTCAGTGGGTATCAGCCTTCAGCCTTTAATATGTTTTGGCTAGTCCCTGGTTGCTGAAAGCTTAGTTTCGATCATGTCTGCCATCATCCGAATGAAAGTCGGATGATCGTTGAGCGAAGGAGCACGCAGGAAACGCATCCTGAGCTCTTCGGCAAGCCTCCTCGCTTCGATATCGAGGTCGTACAACAACTCAACGTGATCGCAGACAAAACCGATTGGAGCCACGACGACATCAGTCGTCCCCTCCTTCGCCAAGGCCCGCAACGCTTCGCCGATGTCGGGCTCCAGCCAAGGATCGCTGGGTTTACCGCTCCGGCTCTGGTAGGCGACCGACCAGCGCCGATGGCCCACACGATCCGCCACCAGGCGCGCGGTTTCCTGGATCTGGTCGACATAGGAAGATCGGGCCGCCATCGCTGTCGGCACGCTGTGGGCGGTAAAAACTAGCGGTGTCGTTGGTCGTTTTCGAACCGGGATCTTTTCCAGCGCTGGCTCGATCCGTTCGGCAAGCGCCTGAACGAAAAGAGGGTGCGCGTGCCAACCGGGGCAGTAGTCGATGCCGGGTGCTTCGGCGCCGAGCTCGGCGCGGGCCTCGGCGACGTTTTTCTGATAGCGCTCCCAGCTTGCCTCTGTCTGGTGCGGAGAGAGGATGAAGCCGAGCGCTTTTTTTACGCCGTCGGCCCTCATCCGATCCAGCGTTTCTTTAAAAAAAGGGCTCGTATGGCGCATTCCGACGTAAACCGGCAGGCCGATGCCACGCTCCTCAAGCGCTTTCTCGAGTGCATGTGCCTGGCGGAAGGTGATCTCATTCAACGGTGACCGCCCGCCGATAGCCTCGTAGTGGCGAGCGACTTCTTCGATACGCTCGGCGGGCACGGAGTAACCCCGCAGCACGCGGCTGATGAAAGGTCGGATCTCGTCGGGCGAAGTGGGGCCGCCGAAGGCGATCATGAGTGAAGCGTCACACGAGAGCATCATGTCCTGCCTTAGCGCGCGCTCAACTCATGAACGGCCTGTACCATCGCAATCACATGTTCTACCGGAGTATCAGGAAGGACTCCGTGGCCCAAATTAAAGATATGGCCTGGCCTGCCGCCGGCGCACCTGAGAATCTCCGCTACCTTGCGACGGATCTCATCGACGGGAGCCAACAGAGCCACCGGATCCAGGTTTCCCTGGATCCCGACGTCATAGCCCACGGACTCCCAGGCCTCATCCAGATTGACCCGCCAGTCCACGCCGATGATATCCCCTCCGGCGGCGCGTATATGTCTGAGCAATCCGGCGGTTCCGGTGCTGAAATGGATGACCGGAACCCCACGCGTGAGCGCCTCGATAGTGGCGCACGAATAGGGAAGGACGTATTGCTGATAGTCTTGCGGTGAAAGACATCCGGCCCAGCTATCGAAAATCTGCACCGCCTGTGCCCCTGCCGCGATCTGCGCATTGAGGTATCTGGCAATGGCCCGCACAAGGCGCTCCATCAGGGCGCGCCAGGCTTCCGCTTCATAGTACATGAGTCGCTTCGTATGAATGTAGTTCCGGGAACTTCCTCCTTCGATCAAATAGGAAGCGAGAGTAAACGGCGCTCCGGAAAAGCCGATGAGCGGGACTCTCCCGCCCAAACTGCCACAGCTTCTCTGGATCGCTTCGAAAACGAACCCGAGCGACTTTTCCGGTTCCACCTCCGCAAGGCCGCCGACCTCGGACCCGCTGCGCACAGGGCGGCGGATTAAGGGTCCGTCCCCTCTGCCATATTCCAGCCCGACCCCCATCGGCTCCAGCAGCAACAGGATGTCGGAAAAAATGATCGCGGCATCGACTCCGAGACGGTCGACCGGTAGCAAGGTAATTTTGGCGGCCAGTTCCGGCCGCCGACACAGGTCGATAAAGCTGAACTCAGATCTGAGGCGGCGATATTCCTCCATATAGCGGCCCGCCTGCCGCATTAACCAGACAGGAGTGTAGGGCGTCTTTTCTCTGCGGCAGGCAGCCAGGAAGGGGTGATTCGGGTCTGTCATGGCCCTGCCTTTCCGATCTAGCGTTCGCGACGGTGAAGCCGGGCGATGCCAATCGCGTCTTCACCATATTTATCTCGCAGGCGGTCGATGCCCTGGTAGAGCTTTTCCCAGGAGAGACGCTTTTCGATCTCGAACATGGATTCCTGCCAGCCCGAGCTTAGGAGATTGCCGGTACTTACTCCCAGGAGGCGGACCGACCCGCCGGGAGCGAGGTTTTTTCTTAGTAATTCCTGGGCTACCCCAAATATCTCACGGTCGAAACACGTAGGAGTGGTAAGACTCCGCGAGCGGGTAATAGTCTTAAAATTGGAATAGCGGATCTTCACCGTGATGCATCGGGCATAGAGCCCCTCTCCACGCAATCTACCCCCCACTTCTTCAACCAGCTCCCACAAGACCTCGTCCATCTTCTCTCTATCTTTTAGCGGCTTGTCCAATGTGGTCTCGTTGCCAATAGAATGATCGTGCCTATGCTCTCCGTGCCCCAGTTCATCGAGATCAAGATAACGGCGCCTGAGATCAGAGCGCTTCAGAAGGTCAGCGATTGTCTTTATGCCTTGCTGCAGTAGTTTTTCGTGCGTCTTTGGCCCCACTCCCGGTATCGACTCCACTGGGAGAGGGGAGAGAAAAGCCTGCTCGGTCCCAGGGGGCACGAAGATAAAGCCGTGCGGTTTGGCCAAGGTGGCGGCGATCTTCGCTACCAGCCGACTGGTTGAAAGCCCGCCTGAGGCCGAAAGGCCGAGATCTTTTTCTATCCGCGTGAGGATGTCGCGAGCTGTCTTGACAGGTGGACCGAAGAGCCGCTCCGTGCCCGCGAGATCCACCACTCCCTCGTCTATTGAGAGTGCATGAACCTCCGGCGAATATTTCTCCAGAATAGCGAAGACCCGGTCCGAGAATTCGCCGTAGACTTGACGCCGGTTGGGCAAGAAGATGGCGTGCGGGCAGAGCTTCTTCGCTTGAAAGCCCGGCATAGCCGAGTGGACCCCGTACTTCCGCGCCTCGTACGACGCCGAGGTCACCACTCCCCTCCCCCCCCGGCCACCCACGATGACCGGCCTCCCTTTCAACGCCGGATTCAGCACCTGTTCCACCGAGGCGAAAAAGGCATCCATGTCGATATGGAGATGCCAGCCCATAAGCACTGAAAGCTTAGGGGATGGCCGGGCGAAGGTCAAGGCACAGATATGGCGAGAGCGCCATCCTAGCTTCTCTTCCCGCCTCGCATGGCAGAGAATAAAACGGACAGGATAGTTATGAGGTTGATCACATGCACCGTGTGGGCGAAGCTGGTCATGAAGATCTCGGGCGAAGAGACCCAGCCCTGTGGAGATTCGATCTGAAGCTGGCTCAAGCCTGCAGCCGCCAATCCATAAGTGATGAACATGGCTGACAAGGCAACCCCGGCAGATCCTCCAATGCGTGCGGTCGTGGTCGCTACCCCGGAGGCCGCGCCCAGTTTATCCCTGGATACGGAGCCCAAGATCGCGCTCTGATTTGGAACGCTAAAAATGGCCCAGCCCAGGCCCGAGACCGCTAAGGGCAGGATAATTCTGATCACCGTTGAGTCCGAGGTGAGGGAGGCGACAAAATACTGCGCGATCACGATCACGCCCGCTCCCAGTGTACAGAGGAGTCGCGAGCCGAGCCGATCCGAAAGCCAGCCCGCTATCGGCGCGAGGATGACGATCACGGCGGAGTTCGCGATGATGATCCAACCCATCTTCGAGGGGCTGAAACCCATGATGTCCTCCAGATAAAAGGGCAAGAGGAAGTTAATCGCCGACTGGGTTGACGTGATGAAGAAGAGGCTCAGGTTTGCGGTGCTGAAAAGGCGGTTGCGAAAAAGCGCAAGGCTCAGGATCGGTGTTTCGGCCTTAAGTTCCGTCTTGATGAACAGGAGCAAGGTAAGAAGGGAGAGGAAAATCAAGGTAAAAACCAGGGGGTGGAACAGGCCGAAATGGGGGATCTCGTTAAGGGCGTAAAGAAAAACCGTGTTGGTCAACAGGAGCAGGATAGCCCCCAAGAAGTCTATGCTAGCCCCCTGCGGTCCGGAGTCGGACTCTTCGAGCATTTTCCATCCCAGGTAAGCTCCTGCCAAACCCACCGGGGCGTTCAGGAAAAAAATCGAGCGCCAACCTACAGTATCGATCAGGAACCCGCCCAGCGTGGGCCCGGTAAGGAATCCCACGTGAAACGCCGTCTGAGTTAGACCCAGAGCCTTCCCCTGCTGCTCAGGAGGAAACATGACTGAGACGATAGCCCTGCCATTGGCCATGAGCATGGCGCCGCCGACACCTTGCAGGATGCGGAAAACGATGAGCTGGGCGGGAGAGCGTGAAAGGCCGCAAAGGATCGATCCACAGACAAATACGAGAAAGCCTCCTACGTAAATCCGTTTCCGACCGAAAAGATCACCCAGTCGACCCAAGGTCAGGACGAGACCGATAAGGGTAAGATCATAGACCAGGACGGCCCACTGAATCGTGTTGATGCCGGTCTGAAAGACCCTGGTCAATGTAGGGAGAGAGACCAGGAGCGCCCTCTGGTTCAGGGCAACCATAAAAAGACCGAGGCTGACGTTCAGGAGAACCAGGCGAGGATTCTGTTGCCATCTGACGGAAGGCCCGACTTTCGCCAGTAGAAAGGGGGTGAATCTCCCGCTCAAGCTAGTGTGAGATCCTTTCGCTAAGCTGGTTGAAACGGAGGCTGGTCGGTTTCGTTCGTTACAGGGCTTGGAGGCTAATGGAGGACCCCCTCGGCCCAGGTTTCCTCCCGGTAAGCGGCGTCGCCCCGACTGAAGATCAAATCGTTTCGGTCAGAGTCGATCTTGACCGTATCGCCCTCGCGGAACTCCCCTTGGAGGATTTTTAAAGCCAAGGGGTCTTGGATAAGTTTCTGTATCGTTCGCTTGAGTGGGCGCGCGCCATAGACCGGGTCATAGCCTTGCTCTGCCAAAAACTCTTTAGCGCGTGTCGTGATCTCGAGCGCCATTTTCTTGCCCGCCAGACTCTGGCGCAGTCGCGCGAGCTGGATCTCTGCGATCTGCTTGATCTCCTCCCGGCCCAGGCTGTTGAAAATGATGACTTCATCGACCCGGTTCAAGAACTCCGGTTTGAAGGCCTCCCGAAGGGCCAAAGTGACGCGGTGCTCCAGCTCTCTTCGGTCTTTCTCTCCCAGCTCTTGGATATGCTGGCTCCCCAGATTCGAGGTCATGATAATCACGGTGTTCTTAAAATCGACGGTTCTGCCCTGCCCGTCGGTCATGCGCCCGTCTTCAAGAATCTGTAGCAGGGCGTTGAACACTTCCGGATGAGCTTTCTCGATTTCGTCAAACAAGACCACCGCATAGGGCTTGCGTCGCACTGCCTCGGTCAGATATCCACCCTCCTCATAGCCCACGTAACCAGGAGGGGCTCCGATCAGGCGCGCTACCGAGTGTTTCTCCATGAACTCCGACATATCCAACCGCACTATGGCCTGCTCATCGTCGAAGAGAAACCCCGCTAAGGCGCGGCACAGCTCGGTCTTTCCCACCCCCGTGGGGCCTAGAAAGATGAAGGAGCCGATCGGGCGATTCGGATCCTGCAGGCCGGCCCGCGCGCGGCGCACGGCGTTGGAAATCACGCCGATCGCACGGTCTTGCCCGACCACTCTCGCCTTGAGCCGCTCCTCCATTTTGAGGAGCTTCTGCACTTCTCCTTCCATCATCCTGGAGACGGGGATTCTGGTCCACTTCGCCACCACCTCCGCCACATCCTCGGCATCCACCTCTTCCTTGAGCATCTTCTGATTTCTTTGCAGCTCGGCGAGTTTCTGGTTCTCGGTTTCGAGCTCTCTCTGGAGCTGGGTGAGCACGCCGTAGCGCAGCTCGGCGGCGCGATTCAGATCGCCCTGGCGCTGCGCCTGCTGCTGCTCTAACTTGGCGGCCTCGATCTTCTCTTTGAGGGAGCGGAGCCGCTGGATCACCGCCTTCTCGTTGTTCCAGTGCGCCTTAAGCTTCTCGGAACTGGCACGCAGGCCCTCGATCTCTCGCTCCAACCGCCCGAGCCTTTCCTTAGAGACCGGGTCATTCTCCCGCTTCAAGGCCTGCCGTTCGATTTCCAGTTGCACGATCTTGCGCTCCACCTCGTCGATCTCGGTGGGCATGCTGTCGATCTCGATTCTCAGCCGGGACGCGGCTTCATCGATCAGGTCGATCGCTTTGTCCGGCAGGAAGCGATCGCTGATGTAGCGGCGCGAAAGCGTGGCGGCCGCGACGATGGCCCCATCGGTGATGCGCACTCCGTGGTGCACTTCGTACCTCTCTTTGAGGCCGCGCAGGATCGCGATAGTATCCTCCACCGAAGGCTCGCCGATGAGGATCGGCTGGAACCTGCGCTCCAGAGCGGGATCCTTCTCCACCCGTTTGCGGTACTCATCGATGGTCGTTGCGCCCACGCAGCGCAATTCGCCCCGCGCCAAAGGGGGCTTTAACATATTAGAGGCGTCGATAGCACCTTCAGCGGCGCCCGCGCCAACCAGGGTGTGGAGCTCGTCGATGAACAGGATAATCTCGCCGTTGGCCTCGGTCACTTCCTTGAGGACTGCCTTCAGTCGTTCCTCGAATTCGCCTCGGAACTTGGCTCCGGCCACGAGGGCGCCCATATCGAGGGCCACCAACCTTTTGTCCTTTAGGGTCTCGGGCACATCTCCGTTGACGATTCTCAACGCCAGTCCCTCGACGATGGCGGTCTTTCCGACTCCGGGCTCCCCGATCAGCACCGGGTTGTTCTTGGTGCGGCGAGAGAGAACCTGAATGACCCGGCGGATCTCGTCATCCCTGCCGATCACCGGATCCAGCTTCCCTCTGCGGGCCAGTTCGGTCAGGTCCCGGCTGTACCTCTCCAGGGCACGATACTTTTCCTCGGGATTCGGATCCGTGATGCGCTGCGTCCCGCGGATAGCCACGAGCGCTTGGAGGATGCGCTCCTTGGAGAGACCGAATTCTTTGAGAAGTTTGCCTGCCTCCCCTTCGTCCTCCACCATGGCAAGCAACACGTGTTCGGTGGAAACGTATTCGTCCTTGAGCTCATCGGCTGAGGCCGCGGCTCCTTCCAGTACTTTCTTCAAGCGGGGCGTGATGTAAGTCTGCGTGATGCCTGCGCCCGTCACTTGGGGGAGCCGGTCCAAAGCCTTTTGAAGCCCTTGGAAAAGAGCAGAAGCCGGCGCGCCCAGCTTCTGCAACAGCGAAGGCGCCACACCTTCCTTCTGCCCCAAAAGCACCATCAGCAGGTGCTCCACATCAACGGCCTGATGGTTTCGCTTCTCGGCCAGCCCCTGAGCGTTTTGCAGCGCTTCTTGGGATTTGAGGGTCAGCTTATCGAAACGCATAACGATTTTGGCTCCATAGCCAGCGAAATTTAACCATCGCCCGATGGGCTGTCAAGAAAATGGACCGGCAGGACAGGGGGATCTATCGCGGCAGGAAGATCGTCAGCGTCGTACCTTCCAGCAACTCGCTTTTCGCGTCGATTCTGCCGCCGTGCTTCGATACGATCTGATGCGCGAGGTAGAGGCCTACGGTGTTGATGTCGCCTCCGGGGCGGCGCAGTTTTTTGCTTCTATCAAAGAGTGAGGGAAGTTCTTCCGGGGACAGGCCGGAACCGCTATCCGCGATGGCCAGCGCGACTTCATTACCGTTGAGGTTTGCGCTTACGTTCACACTCCCCCCTAGCGGAGAAAGGTTGATCGCGTTACTGAGGAGGATCCCGATAGCCCGTTCGATCTGGACCCCATCGATGGCTACGGGGGGCAAATCCTTGGCGATATCCACGACGATCTCAATGTTCTTGATGTTCGCCTCACTCTGCCTAGCCTGGACCGCAGGCTCGAGGATCTGATCGATCTGGAGCGGGCTCTTGTGAATTTCCAACCGCTTCGTGTCGACCTCGACGGCGCCGATGTGACTCGATATGAGATCAAGCAGACGCCTGGCCATCAACTCGCTACGTTTGATGGACAGGACCTGGTTGGGCTCGGCCTGATCCGGACTGATCGTGGAGGCAATTTCCAAATACCCCAGCATCGCGGCCAGCGGAGTTTGCAGATCATCAATGATCTCATTGACCATCTGATCCGCGGGCCCTTCAACGGGTTGTGGCTTCAGCGCTGGCTTGGCTTCCGGTTCCACTGACTTCAGGCAGATCCCGACCACAGCCTTGGTTCCTCCTTTTCCGTCCAAGGCCTGGATGATCCTGGTTGTAAGCGGCAGCGACGAGCCGTCTTTTTTCTTGAAATCGGCTTTGCCCTGCCACCGGCGTTGCGGAAAAGGGACCAGGAGTTTGGTCCAAGAGGAATCATCCATTGCCAGGGTCGGAACCAGGGCATCAATGCCTTTACCGATCAACTCCTCCTCGTTATAGCCCACAAGGTCACGCAGGGCAGGGTTAGCAAAAACCAGATTGCTCTGCGCGTCGGCAGCGAATATTCCGTCGCCGCAGGCCTGCAACGCCATCCCTAGCCAACCGGTTTCTTCGTCCTGACGCTTCCTTTCCGCCTGTGAGCTCTGTGCCTGTTCCCGATAACGCTCCATCTCGACCTCAAGCTTCTCGGCCTCTTCCCGGTAGCGCTGGGATTCCGATCCGGATCTTTCCGCATTTTCTTGAATAGTACGGACCTCGGTCTGCAGTCTCTCCGCCTCTTCGCGGTAACGTTGGGACTCCGATTTCGACCTTTCCGCATTTTCTCGAAATTCGCGGACCTCAGCTTGCAGTTTCTCCGACTCTTCGCGGTGACGGCCGGCCGCCGCGAGGAGAATTTTCTTTTCTTCGCACCTGGCTATCGCTCGAGGAACCTCATAAAGGTGGGAGAGATCGAGCTGTTTGATCACGGAGTCCCACGCTCCGTGTTTAAACGCTTCATCCAATACCGGCAGTCGCTCCAGCGAGGCCAAGACGATCACGGGAATATCTGGAGCCGTCTCGTGGATCTGCTGAACGGCCTCGATCCCTTTTTTGGTGAGGTCCAGGTCGATGATGACCGTGTCGGCCGGGTCCGCCGCGAGGTTCGCCAGGCAAGCGGCAACCTCCTGTACCGGTGTAACCGTAATCCCCTTGGCCCCGAGTTCTTGCTGAATTTTCGGAGAAAACCTCTTGCCGCCTTCTAGCCAGAGAGCTCTCATAGTCCTACAATCCACGCATTACGTCCGCGACATATCGATCCATTCCCGGTTGGGATTGGCCCATTTCATGGTCTGCACGCGGCCGAGAAATTTCTCGCCTTCGACTTTTAACTCCAACACTCCGTCCATGATGTACTTCGTATTATTCAGAGCTTGGTAATCACAGGACCCTTCCTCGATAATGAAAATAGTGGTCACTCCAGCGAAATGACCAGACCGGGCAAGGTAAGCGACGAATCGCTGCACATAGGAGAGCTCGAAGTTAAGAAAGAGGCTGGAGATGGAGTCGAGCACCCTCTTGCCGCCTTGCTGCTGCTGGTCGGCCTGTCCCAGGTCAGCGGCGGCTTCGTTAATCAGGGCCGAGAGATCAGCAAGCTCCAGCGCCCCTGTGATTGCATATTTTTCCTGCGCAACGGTTTTTCCCCCGCTCCAAGAATAGGCATCCACAAAACGCATCTGGTTTTGGCCTTCGTAGCCGGAAATATCTAACTGATGCTTCTGGTTGAGCTCCCTGCGAACCACCGAGGGATCATCATCGAGGCACACGAGCGTGCATTTTTCACCGTTTTCCAAAGCCCGGCCGATCACAGCACGTGATAGATGTGACTTTCCGCTTCCCAGAGGACCCACGATGAGAATGTTCGATCCGGGCGGAACCTTCCCTCCGAGAAGACCCTCAAAAAGGTCGTCTCCGGGAGCGAGCGCCCTGGTGGGGGTGACGGCCCTGGCCGGAGCGATGACCTCATCCTCTCTTAGAATAATGGGCTGGACCACTTGCACGGCGGGTTGCTCCGGCGCAGGGGTGGGTTGGGCTGCGGGAGCGGCCGGCTGTCCGGGAGGAGCCGCCGGTTGACCGACGGGAATAGTCAATGGCCTGACGGGAGCGATCGGCGGTGGCTCGGGAGCACCTGCCGGCGCCACAGGTGCGACAGGTTGGGGAGCTTCCACTTTTTTGGCTGCGCTTCGCTCCAGGATGCCGCGCACGCGCGCCCTCAGGACCTTCAAGGAGAAGGGTTTGGTGATATAGTCATCCGCACCGACATTGTATCCCCTGATCTTATCCTCGTCCGCAGTTCGGGCGGTGAGCATGATAATCGGCGTGAGCGCGAATTCAGGCAAGTCCCGCAGATTGCGGCAAACCTCGTAACCGTCCATCTCCGGCATCATGACATCCAGGATAATCAAGTCGGGTCTCTCTGCGGGAATTTTCTCGACCGCTTCTCTCCCCGTATTGGCGAAGAGAACCTTGTAGCCCTCACTTTCTAGGGCCATCCGGTAAAGCTCGCAGAACTGCGGGTTATCCTCAGCGATAAAGATCTTTCTCTCTCCAGCCACAGCTTTTCCCCTAGAGAACCGGTTTTAGGACGATACCTTTTTCCTTGGCGATGCTGAACTGGTGCTCGATCAACTCGATCGCTGTACCCCGCATCTTGCGGACCATAAGGGTCCGGATAAGACGATTCTGGGACCGAACTAGGTTAAGAATAACGACTCCAGCGACCAGGAACTCTTCGAACCCGGCTTCAACTCTGCCTCCGCTCCCCGGGCTTGGGTAAGAGGTGAGCAGATTGGTCGTTCCCAGGTGGTCTTGCAGAGAGTGAACCAGCAAACGCACGTGTTCCTGAGAGCGAAAACCGGAATCGCGGGAGAAAATCAGCGGCCCGACGGGATCGATGACGACCCGCGTGGCGCCCATTCTCTTGACGTAGCTGGCCAGGTCCACCACGGTTTTCTGAACGTCCACCTCTCGATCCTTCCCCGCTCCCATACGGGCGCTGAAATACGGGGAGGCATCCAAGATCAGCAGGCTTTTCTGTTCGACGTATTTGAGCAGGTCCCAGCCAAGGGAAGCTGCCTCTTCCAGGATCTCGGCCGGCTTCTCATCGACCGCGACATAAACTGCCTTCTCACCATCGATCAGCCCTTTGAGGACGAACTGCATGCAAAAAATGCTTTTCCCTGTGCCGGCCTCCCCGGTGACGAGATAGGACTTCCCCTCCAAGAATCCGCCTTCGATCAAGGGGTCCAGGCCGGGGATTCCTGTGGAGACCCGCTTTTTGCTCATGCATCAGTATTTGTAACAGATTTTCCCCTCCTTTGAAAGCAAAAGCATCGGATTTGAAATGGCGAGAAGCACCGGTTAGAATCCGGTAACATGTCTCCGTATCTGAGAAAAAACATCACCGCTCTAAAAGGTTACGCCCCCGGCGAGCAGCCACAAAACGATGATATCATTAAGCTCAATACGAACGAGAACCCATATCCGCCGTCTCCGCGCGTTCTCAAAGCCCTCCGCAAGGCTACGGACCTGACGCTCCGCCTTTATCCCGAACCTCTGGGCGACAGCCTGAGGTCCCTAGCGGCAACGGCCTACGGGGTGCGGCCGGACAATGTCCTGGCCGGGAATGGCTCCGATGAGCTTTTGTCCATTCTGGTACGCTGTTTTGTCGGCCGAGGAGACCGCGCCGCTTATCCGGTGCCGACCTACACGCTTTATGACACCCTGATCGATATTCAGGAAGGAGAAAGGGCCGTGATTAGCTATCTGCCCGATTTTTCGCTCCCCGAGGCCCTTTTTTCCCAGCAGGCCGCCCTAACCTTTGTGTGCAATCCCAATTCCCCATCGGGGACGCTTGTCCCCTTGCCGGAGATCGAAAGGCTGGCACGGTCGGTTACCGGAGTCCTCGTCGTCGATGAGGCCTATATCGATTTCGCCGAAGAGGATGGGGTCTCTGCCCTGCCCCTCATCCGCGACTTTTCCAACCTGGTGGTGCTCCGCAGTTTTTCCAAGTCTTTCTCCCTGGCGGGCTTACGCATCGGCCTCGCCTTCGCTGCCGAGGGAATCATCACCGACATGATCAAGGTGAAAGACTCGTACAACCTGAACCGATTGAGCCTCGCTGCCGCTTGCGCCGCGCTTCAGGACATGCAGTGGATGCTGCGTAACGTCCGACGCATCCAGAAAAGCCGTCAGCGACTAACCCTCCAACTGCGTAAAATGGGCTTTCACGTCTACCCCTCCCAGGCCAACTTCGTGATGGCGCGAAGAGAGGGGCAGAATCTCGGGGGGCTTTACGAGGCGTTGAAGCGGCGCGGAATCCTGGTACGCTATTTTGACGTACCTGGGTTGCAGGACAGCCTGCGGATTAGCGTCGGCACGCCTCGAGAGGTGAGGGCTCTTTTGCGAGCGATCGAGACGACCGAGACCGATCTTTCTCCAGGTCTCCCCTAGGATTCGAGAGGACGTGTCGGTGGATCGTCGCGCGTTGAGGGCGCGAAGAGGGGAGCGGCCTATGTCCGAAAGAAGAGACGAGCGATCCTCCCTTCAGGGGAAAGTTACCCGGATCACCTACCAAGACCCACAGGGCCGCTTCACGGTGGCACGCCTTGAGATCCACGAAACTCCTGGAGTTACCGTGGTGGGCGATCTTTTTCCCTTGAGCGAGGGGGAGGAGATCAAGGTCAGTGGCCTCTGGCGAGTCCATCCCCGTTACGGGCTCCAATTTCAAGTTGAGCATTGGGAGAAGGTGGAGCCCGCCACCCTTGAGGGGATTGAGAGATACCTCGGTTCGGGATTGATCAGGGGGATCGGGCCTATCTACGCCCGTCGCCTCGTCTCCGCCTTTGGTCTGAGCACGCTGAAAGTGCTTTCCGAAAAACCCCAGCGCGTGCTTGAGGTGCCGGGGATAGGAGCGATTCGCGCCCGGAGAATTCTCGATGCCTGGGAGCAGCACAAGGACATGCGTGACTCGATGGTCTTCCTCCAGGGCCACGGCGTGACCAGCTCCCTGGCCCTCAAAATCTATCGCGCCTTCGGATCCCAGACCGTGGTCAAGGTCAAGGAGAATCCGTACTGCCTAGCGCGCGAAATCCACGGCGTCGGGTTTCTCCTTGCAGATCGGATCGCCAGTAGCATCGGGGTCAGCGGCAATTCCTCCCTTCGAGTCCAGGCCGGCCTGCTCCATGTTCTAGGCCAATTCTCCGATGAGGGCCATTGCTTCGTCCCTGCTGACCTGCTGAAAAAGCACGCCCGCTCTCTTCTGGGAGTCGATGATGAGGCCGCGCAGACAGCCCTCGATAGGCTGGCGACCGAGAGAGAGGTTGCCTTGGACGACGTTGGCGAAAGCGTGCCCCGAGTCTATCCTCGAGAACTCCATGCGGCCGAGACCCGTGTGGCCTCGGCCCTGCACACGCTCCTCTCATCAACTTCTACCCTGTCACTGCCCACTGGGGCCGGAGCGCTCGAAGCGGCCCAGGGACAATTGGATCTATGGCTCGAGGCCGAGCAGCGTGAGGCCCTGCGCCAAGCCGTGGAGCAGAAAGTGCTGGTGATCACGGGAGGGCCCGGAACCGGGAAGACCACGCTCCTTACGGCAATCTTAGCTCTCCTGCGGCGAGCAAAAGTCTCTTTTGCCTTGGCGGCGCCCACCGGTCGGGCGGCCAAGCGGATGGAAGAAACCACCGGCGAGGAAAGCAGAACGCTCCATCGCCTTTTAGAATACAACCCCCGGGAGCGAAGATTCCAACGCGGCGAGCATTATCGCCTCACTGCCCAGGTCGTGATCGTCGATGAAGTCTCGATGGTCGACCTTCCGCTCATGGACCACTTGCTCAGGGCCGTCGAACCCCACAGCCATCTCGTCTTGATCGGCGATGTCGACCAGCTCCCGTCGGTCGGACCGGGAAGCGTGCTGCGAGACCTGATCGGATCGGGCGCGCTACCCGTTGTGGTCCTGCGGCGGATCTTTCGCCAGGGAGCGGAAAGCTCGATCGTTGCCAACGCCCACAGGATCATTCAAGGGCAACCGTTGACGTTGGAGGTCGAGGGAGGAAAACGTGACTTTATGTTTATTCCGCGGGAAAACGAAGCGGGGGTACTTGAGACCATCAAAGCTTTGCTCGGGGGAGCAAGAGATAAAGGGACGACGGGGTTTGCCCCCAAACCCTTGAACCCCTTAACCCTAAAACCAGATGAGGTCCAGGTTTTGAGTCCAATGCACCGCGGGCTTCTGGGCACCAGCCATCTCAATCGAGAGCTACAGAATCTCCTGAACCCCGACGGCACATCCCTCGAGCGAGAAGCATTGCCGTTTCGACTCGGCGACAAGGTCATCCAGCTACGAAACAATTATGACAAAGGCGTTTTCAACGGCGATCTGGGAAAGATCGCTGGCATCGATCAGGCCAGGGAAGAGGTTGTGATCGAGTTCTACGACCGAGCGGTCTCCTATGCCTTCGATGATCTCGATGAGATCGCCCTCGCCTACGCGATTTCCATCCACAAGAGCCAAGGGAGCGAGTATCCGGCCGTCATCATCCCCCTCCATACCTCTCACTACCCCATGCTCCATCGCAGCGTTCTATATACCGCGGTAACCCGAGCAAGGGAGCTCGTGGCCTTGGTGGGGAGCCGAAAGGCCGTCGCGTTGGCCATCCGGAACATTCGGGTTGAGCAGAGGTTTACAGGCTTAAAAGATAAATTACGTGCCAGGATGGCACGAGGCTGATTCACAGCGAAGACGAGCGACCGTTCACGGGGGGTTGCAAAGCCGGCCCAAGCCGGAGCTTGGCTGGCCCGCACCGATTTTTTCCAGACAAGCCCAGAGCGTTGCCTGATTGCTGTTTACCACAGGCTTATTCAAGCGCGCTTCGATCTCGCTGATGGCCTCGATCATGGTCGTGTTGGCGCAGCTAAGAAGATAGCCTTCGGCCTCGGCGCGCTGGTTTTCCAGCGCGATTTCCTCCCACCGGCGTGGCGACACGGCCATGTACTCGTGTGAACCCGAGAGCGCAAGTCCGAAGTCATGAATGACTTCAAAACCAGCCTCGCCTAAGTAGCGCGCCTCGTGCTGGTTCGTCTCTTTCACATAAGGACTGATTAACACCAACCTTTTCACTCCCAAGCGTCTCAAGGCTTGCGTGATCGCCTGCGCGGTGGTGATGGCCGAGCAGCCACTCGCGTCCCGGATCGTCTCCACGACACGAGCCTCACCAGCAAGCCCTTCCTCCATCGAACTTGCGGTGCAGTGAAAGACGATGACATCCGGCTTGGTGTCCGAAAGGACAGCGGCAGCTCCGGCGATCTCTCGCCGAAGCTCCGTTGGTGTCTTGTGCCATTTGCCGGTCATCCTTAGCCGGGTCACATGAACGCCGACATTGGCAGGAGCGTACCGCTGGAACTGCGGCTCGACAAGGCAGTTGCTAGACGGAATAATAATGCCGATGCGACCCTTTATTGTCATCGCCGTTCGAGGAGTTGGGCATAAACTATTTGGCACCTATTTATTCCACGAAAGACTCTAGTGTCAAGGCTCAAGGAGGGTGTTGAAAAATGCTCCGTGGTTATTCTGAGGAGCCGAAGGTGAGGAACAATCTCTTTTGAAGTCTTGAGATTCTTCGCTTCGCTCAGAATGACAGGCAGTCAAAACATCACCTGTAAGAGTTTTGCAACAGGCTGTCAAGGTCTTGACAAAAAACTGCGAAGTGTGTCTCTCAGATCCAACGACGAGAAGCCAACCACCGCTTCGGCCCTCGATTCGGTTACGCCTGAATAATAGACTCGCCGGTTCAGAAATCACGGCACACCGTCGCTTATAGCTCTTTCCGGCTTTTCGCCGCTAGCGACCGGTATAGTCACCTTAAACGTCGACCCCTTTCCCACCTCGCTCTCCACCTCTATCTTTCCCCCCAGCAGATCGACCAAATTCTTCGTGATCGTCAAACCTAAACCCGTCCCTCCATAGCGCCTATTCGTGGACCCGTCCAATTGGCGGAACTTTTCAAAGATCAGAGGGATCTGCTCGCTCGGGATCCCAATTCCTGTATCCGAGACGATAAAGGAAATCTCCCCATGACCTGCGCTCAGGACCGAAAGTTTCACTTCCCCTTTTTCGGTAAATTTGACGGCATTATTCAGCAGACCGAGCAAAATCCTTTTCAATTTTCCCCAGTCTGTCTTGATCGATGGGACGCCCTCCCCGATCTCGTATTTGACCTTGAGAGGCTTTCCGCTCTCCAGCGGAGCGAGATCCTTACGCAGCTCATCGAGCAGCGCGCCCACCTCTTGTTGCTTGACGAACAAGGAGGCCTCTCCCTTCTCCAGCTTAGAAAAATCGAGAATATCCTCCACGAGCCCAAGCATCCCGCGCGCGTTTTGGGTCAACCGCTCCATCGTGTTTTTCTGTTGATCTGTCAATGGCCCGAAGACTTCCTGTATGAGAAGATCGCCGTAACCCACAACGGCAGCAATCGGAGTCCGAAGCTCGTGGGTGGTATTGGCCAGGAATTCGGACTTCAGGCGGTTCGCCTCGGCAAGCTGCTCCGCGATCAACTGCCGCCTCTTTGCCGCGATCTGGAGCTCCTCGTACTTTTTTGCGTTGCTCAAAGCTATCGCGGTAGAAAAAGCGACAATCTGGCAGAACTGGATCTCCCTGGAGCTCAAAACTCGATCGGCCTCATTAAAGCCCAAGAGAATGACCCCGTGCAGCTCGTTGCGAAACATGATCGGAACCGCGGTGGACATGGGAAAGGAAAAACCCTGAGCTTCCTCCTGCGCCGCCGCGGAAAAGAGCTTGGAGGTGACATCCCGCTGAATCACCGGGCTGCGCTTCCTCATGCAATCCTGGACAATCGGGTACTGGCGAAGGTCAATCTCTTTGGAGACAGGATCTCCGCCTTCCCCGCCCTCAAAGCTGGTCCCGCGGGAGGAGTCCCCGGCCTCTTCGACGATAAAAATGTACAGCTTAGCCGCGCGCACGACGTTGCCGATCTTTGCCCTCACGGTCTCGATAATCTGCTTATAGTCGAGGGAGGCAGGGAGCGTCTGGGAGAGCGTCTGCACCATGGCCATGTCCTGAGCTTCCTGCTCCGCCT
>Ga0209640_10001540_pt1 | contig 19596 bp, 20 predicted proteins | sample RifCSP10_1_FD_184018 | JGI IMG/M metagenome (GOLD analysis project Ga0209640, IMG submission 184018) | Soil microbial communities from Rifle, Colorado - Rifle CSP2_sed 10_1 (SPAdes) (version 2) | ecosystem: Environmental > Terrestrial > Deep subsurface > Rock core/Sediment | place: Rifle...
GCCCTGAGCCTGCCGAAGGGTCGAAGGGCGAGGCCGTCGCACAGCGATTCGGGGCTAGTTGAGCCGCTCCTGTTCGGAATCGCCGCCGGGCGTGCCGAACCGCTCGGCGTTGCGCCGCACCATCATGGCGAGCTTCACCAGCTCGGCTACCGATGCCGCGCCGACCTTGCGCATGATGTTGGTGCGATGCACGTCCACGGTCTTGTCGCTGATCCCGAGCACGCGGGCGATCTCCTTGCTGGTATGCCCGTCGATCACCTGGACGAGGATCTCCTTCTCGCGCGCGGTCAGCTCGTTGAACCGCTGCTCGAGCGCCGCGCATTGCTCCTCCTCGCCGGCGCGAGTCGCGTCCTCGGCGATAGAGGCCTGGATGCGCTCCAAAAGGAACTGCGGATTGAACGGCTTCTGGATGAAATCGACCGCGCCGCGTTTCAGGCTGCGCACCGCGGTCGGCACGTCGCCATAGCCGGTCAGCATGATCACCGGCAGCCGGATATTGCGCTCGGCGAAGCGGGTGAGCGCCTCGATCCCGGTCATGCCGGGCATGCGGACATCGAGCACCACGCAGCCGGGGCGGCTGCCGTCGTAGCTCGCCAGGAAATCCTGGGCGGACGAAAACACCCTGGCCGTCAGGCCAACCGATTCAACGAGCTTGGCGACGACGTCCCGGACATCGGCCTCGTCGTCGACTACATGGACAATCGGCCGTGGATTCATCGGAATTCACGCGCACAACAAATACAGGTTCTACCTACCCGCCTCTAACTAAACACGTATGTGACAATTCAGTGTCCAGAGCGTCTGAACCGCCGAGATGGTTCCGCCTATTCGTCGTCGGATTCGGCAAATCCCTGGCGCCACGCCAGAATCCGGTAAGGGTGAGTCTCGTCGGCGAGCGTTACCACCGCCTCGCGGACATAGGCGGCGCCGCCGGCGCCCCGCGCCGTCGCACGCACCGTGACGACTTCGGTTGCCCGCCAGGTCAAATAATCGATGAGATCTCCCGGCGGCTGATCCGCTGGTGCGGCCGGCGTATTGCGGCGCGCGAAATAGTCATCCATCAGGCGCGGCGTCATGCCGGGCATCGCCGACAACACTTCGCGCGGCGCGGTCAATGGGTTGACCCGCGCCTCGCCGGTCGCGACCGTCAGAAAATGCGCGATCCGGGCATAAGCCTGCGGCCCGAGGCCGGGCACCCGGCGGATTTCTTCGATGGCGGCGAACGGACGGGCGTTCGGTCTGCGCGAACGGAAGCTGGCGCGGTAGTCCTCGATCGCCAGTGCCAGCCGCGCCGCATGGTCGCGCGGCAGGCCGGCCGCGATGAACAGCCGCTCGAACATGTCGGCGGAGGCTGCGTTGATGTCCAGCTTGCCGCCTTCGTTCTCGATGGCGACCGCTATGTCGCGGCCGTCGAGTGAAACGGTGTAGGGCGTGCCGTCGACCCGCAGCGTCTTGCGGGCTTCCGCGTCGGCGAGCCGCTCGATGCCCCACCATACGCCGCCCTCGGCCAGCGCGCGTGCCTGGGCGGAATCCACGCGGTTGCGCGCGATCTTGAGATCGGCGCGCACGTCGGCCGTCACCGCGACGGCGATCACGGCGAGCAGCGCCATCACCCACAGCACGAGCAGCAGCGCGACACCCCGCTCGGGGTCGCGCTGCGGTACCGCTGTCACGGGACCGACTTCTGCGTCGGCACCGGCTCGACGGGGACGATCGCCTTCAGCCGCGAGCGCAACTCGTCGGTGATCGCGCGCGCCTCCTCCTGGTTATGCACCACGTGCGGCGTCAGCAGGATCAGGAGTTCGGTGCGAGCATTGGTGCGCGTGGTGGTGCTGACCAGATCGCCCAGCACCGGGATGTCCGACAGGAACGGAATGCCCACGCGCGTGTTGTTCCGGCTCTGGCGGATCAGCCCGCCGAGCGCCACCGTCTGGCCGTCGCCCACCGCCACGACGCTGCGGATGCGGCGCTGCTGGATGGTCGGGGAATCGATGTTCGAGGTGGTGGTGCGCGTCACGTCGCTCACCTCCTGCTCGATCTCAAGGGTCGCGATGCCGTTGGCGTTCACCCGCGGCGTCACGCGCAGGATGACGCCGGTGTTCCGCAGCTCGATCGAATTCACGATCGGCGAGTCCGGATTGATCACGCTGCGCGCCTGCTGCACCGCGATCGGCACCTCGTCGCCAACTTGCAACTGCGCGGTATGGTGATCGAGCACCATGATCTGGGGCGCCGAGATCACGTTGACGTGCGTCACGTTGGACAGGGCACTCAGCACCACCCGGGCATCGGTGGCCGACAGGACATAGTTGAATCCGGGGAACAGCGGCGCCACCACGCCGCTCGCGAGGTTGCTCAGGCTGAACTGGCTCTTGCCTTCCTTGAAGAACCACTGGAGTCCGTACTCCAGGCCCTTGTTCAGCGTGACCTCGGCAACGGTGGCCTCGATCAGCAGCTGCAGCGGCAGGATGTCGAGCTTCTTCACCGCCGATTCGATCAGCCGGTATTCGCGCGGCCGCGCCATGATGACCAGCGCGTTGTTCCTCTCGTCGGCGACCACGCGGACCGGCGCGGTCCCGGCCGGCGCGGCGCCGCTGGCGGCGGTCCGCGCACCGCCAACCGGTGCCGGCGGTTGCGCGGTGACGGCCCCGGCCGAATCGCGCGGCGGTTCGGCCGCGCCGCGATCGCTGGCAGCGCGGCTTGGACCTGCCGCACCGCCGCCCACGATCGCGCCGGTCGGCGGCGCGCCCTGCGCGCCCGTGCCGGAGGTGGCGCCGGTGACGGGACCCCCGCCGCGGCCGCCTTGCGCGAAGCCGCTCTCGGGGAACTGGATCGGCGATCCGGAGCCGAGCCTGACCGCGGTCGAACCAGGCTCGGTGGTCGCCTCGACGGTATTGACCGCGCCGGCGCCGAACATCTGGCTCAGCACCTTGGCGAGGTCGGCGGCGCGGCTGTTCTGCACGTTGTAGACGTACATGCGCGGCGCGCTTTCGTCGGTGCCGGCATCCAGCCGGTCGATCCAGTCCTTCACCTCGTTGATGTAGCTGGGCTGCGAGGACACCAGCATGATCGCGTTCATGCGCTCGATCGGCACGATGCGGACCACCTGCGACAGCGCGCCCTGGCCGCTCGAGTTCAGGATCATGCCGAGCTCCTGCGCCACCGCGCCGGCCGCGCCCTGCTTCAGCGGGAACAGGCCGAACGACATGCCGCGCAGCCAATCCACGTCGAACACGTTGACCAGCCGCAAGATCGACTCGGTGTCGGGCTGCGGTGCGGAGACCAGCAGCACGTTGCGCGCATCGTCGACCTGGATCACCGCCCCGGCGGGCACGAACGGCTCCAGCGCCCTCTGGATCTGGCGGGCCGCGGTGTAGCGCAGCGGAATCACCTGCAGCCCGTAGCCGCCGGACCCGGTGCCGATGCGCGAAACGGTGGCGGGCAGGGCGCCGGAACGCGCCGCTTCGGCAAGCGGCACCAGCCGGTACATGTCCGGCGTGCCGACCATTGCCACGCCGTTGGCCTGCAGCACGGATTCGATGGTCGGCAGCACCTCCTCGCGCGCGATCGGGCGCGCGGTCTGCATCGTGATGCTGGCCTGGACCTTGGGATCGATCGTGTAGTTGAGGCCGAGCATCTTGCCGAGCACCGCATCGGCCACTTCCTGCACGCTCGCGCCGGAGAAATTCAAGATCACGCCGCCGTCAGGCTCCATGACCACAGGGGTGCGGGTGCGCGCCGCGATTCCGGCGCCCAGAGTCGCGCCGCTGCCGAGCTTGACCGTTGCGCCCGGCGAGCGTTCGCGTTCGAGCTCGGTTGCCGCCGGCGTCGGCGCGTAGGTGCGCGGCGGCGTGCGCACGACCGGTCCAATATCCATCGGGGGACCTGCGTCCTTCTCGAGCACCGAGCAGGACGACAAGGCGGCGCAGAGGGCGAAATAGCTCAGACGGCGAAGCGGCATGCGATCAATGACCCACAATGCGGCCCGGCGGCCCGCGCGAGGGTGCCGTGGCCGGTGTTGCTGCTGCTGCCGGTTTTTTATCGAAAAGCTTGACCACAGTTTCGCCGCCGCCTGGGACGGCCACGACGATGCGGTCGGGGAGGATTTGCGTGACTGTACCCGCTGCGAGACGCTCGCCTTCGGCGATACGTCGCGGAGCCGGAGCCCCCTCGTTGACCAAAGCATAGCGCTTCCTGTCCTGGATGACGATGCCGGTGAGTGCGATCGGCGCCATGGGCCCGGCGAGCTGGGGCGGCGCTTCATGGCGGCGCCGGTCCGGCGCGAATAGCGGCCGTTCAATCGTGTCGGAGAAGCTCGAAAGCGGCGGCATGTGGAATTCCTCCGCGTGCGCCGCGGTCGCCATCAGCAGCGCGGTAAGCACGAGCAGCGCTCTCATGATTTCACCTGCATATAGCCGTAGACATCGAACCGCACGTCCAGGGGCATGTCGGCGTTGACATTGGCGTCGCCGCGCGGCGCGGCGACCGCGCGGATCTCGAGATTGTCGACGAACAGAAACCTGTTCTCGATCTGATAGATCGTCCGCTGCAGCGTGCCGATGCTCGCGACCATCTGGCCGCGCACCGCGATGCGGGTCGCCGCACCCTCGGGCTTGGCCGGCAACACCTGGACGCTCTTGAGCTGCGCGCCCTCGCGCCCGACCACCATCTGCAGGCGGTTCTGCAGCGCGGCCGCGGTCATCGTCTCGTCCGTGCCCTCCAGATAGCCGGCCGGACCGCTGGTCTGCAGCGCCTGCAGCCGTTCGGCCAGCGCCGGCGCTTCGCCGCCGGTCGCGCGGTAGCGGCGCAGCGCGTTTTCCGCCTGCTCGATCGCGTCGAGATTGCCGGAATAGCCGTCGACGAGCGGCTGCACGATCAACGCATGAATCCCGAGCAGCGCGACGATCAGCAGCCCGACCGCCGCGATGCGGCTCACCATCGGCGAAAGCCCCTTGGTCATTGCGTCACCTTGCGCACGATTTTGGCGCCGATCTCGAACCGCTCGCGCCCTGCGGCCTGGTCCAGCGTCACGGCGGAGCGGAATTTCGGCTCGGCGAGGATCGGCGAGCGGCCGATCAGCGGGAACAGCTCCGACGTCGCGCCGGAAAACCCGGCGAACTGAATCTCGGCGTCGCGGATCTCGAGCTGCACGAGGTAGGTGCCGTCGGGCAGCACGCGCGACAGCTCATTCAGCGTCTCGGTGATGCTGGGCGATGCCTGCTTGCGCGCCACCAGGAAGCGCGCGGCTTCGGAGGCTTTCGCCAGCTCCTCCTTCTGCCGCGTGACGGCCCCGGCTGCGGTACGTGCGGCGGCAACCTGGTGCTGCAGCTCCGCAGCCGCGACTTCGGCATCGTAGATCGGCTGGTACAAGGCCCCCGCGCCGACCGCGAGCACTGCCAGACACGCGGCGCGCGCAACGATGCGCCGACGGCGACGCGGCGGTTCGGCGATCGGCAGCAGATTGCCCGGCGCGCCGTCGACATCCACCGCGTTCACCCGCACCCCGAGCTCGGCCGCCTTGGCGACCGCATCGTCGACCACGGCTTTGTGCGCAACGATGAGCGCGACGTCGATCTTCTCCTGATCGCGTCCGACGATCCGGTGGGCGAAACGCACATCGTCCGCCGCGAATGGCGTGCGGCGGTCGAGCTCGAACCGCACCACCTCGGCCAGATTGGCCGCGGCCGCGGTCGGCAGCGAAATCTGGGTGGTGAGCGCCGCATCAATCGGCAGCCGCACGGTGACGCCGATCTTGCCCCGCATCGCCTTGCGTCGCAGCGCAGGCTCCATGCCGCTCAGATCGGCGCCGTACGGCAGCACGACGGTTTGCGGCTTATGCGCCAGCCGTTGCTTGATCCGCGGCGGCACGCACGCGGCGAGCTCGCCCATCCACCAGCGCAGGAACGCGCGCGCGAACCCAATCGCCTTACCCATCGACATATCCTCCGGCCAGACGTGGCGCGATCATCAGGCCGGGCGCCGCCCGGCCGTCATTGTAGAAAACGCCGATGCCGATCAGCGCCGGCAGACTCCCCTGGTTGCGCCACTCGCGATGCCAGCGCGGCGCCTTTTCATCGCGCAGCGCGCCGAAATAGCTGAATTCGACCGCGACGCCATCGAGCAGCACGGAATCGCGTCCGCCCGCAGGCACGGTTTCGCCAGTGCGCGCATATGGCCGCCAGGTGGCGAGCAGCTTTCCCTGCTCCGGGCGGATCGTGATCTGCCGGTATCCCCCGGCGGTGCGGAACGGCGAGGCGAGGCTGACAAACGTCACCGCGTCCGATGTGCCGTCGAACTCCAAGGTGATGCGGTCTGCCGTGCCGGGCAGCGACAGCGGCTGCGCCTGGGCAATCTCGCGACGCAGCAACTCGTAGCCCGACGACACGCGCGAGGTATGCTCGATGCGCTTGGCGCCGCTCTCCATCACGCGCGTGCCGAGATGCAGCCCGCCGAGCATCATCGACGACAGCAAGCCGAACAGCGCGGTCGCCACCAGCATCTCGACCAGGGAGAAACCGGCTTGCGAACCGCGCGTCATCACGCGCCTCCCTGCAGCCGCAGGCTTTCCAGCGAAACCGACCGGTCGCGCCAGGAAACCGTGAGCCGCACGCGATAAAGCTTGGTGCCGGGCAGCGGATCGGTCTGCATCTGCCAGGCGAACTGCTCGTCGAACCGCCCGCTCGTGGCGCCGGGCACCATCGGTTCCGCGATGCCGATGCTGTCCAGCCGCGATTCGGCAAGCTGCGTCGCATGCGCATAGGCGGCCGAGCCGCGCAAGCCCGCCAAACTGCCGGTCAGAAGCTGGAGCACCGCGCCCAGGCAAAGCGCCGCGATGGTGAACGCGACCACCACTTCGATGAGCGTGAAACCGCTCTCGTCAGTGGCTCGTCGCATCGCGCACCACCGATACGTTGCCGGACAGCCAATCGACCAGCACGATGAAGCGGCGTCCGCCGTCCCGCACCACGACCCCGCCGCCGGACGAGCCGCCGTCGGGATAGAAGCGGATCGAGCCCGCCGCGTCGGCCACGCGCTGGTCCGCCGTGGTGTACAGCTCGAGCTGGAGCGGCGTGGCCTTCGTGCCGTACTGGCCGCGCGTTGTATCGACGTGCAGCCCGACCGGACGGTTGGACGCGATCGCGGTCGAGCGCGCGTCGCGCAAAGCGGCGGCGATCTGGCGTGCCGTCGCTTCGACTTCCACCGCTGCGGGGCGCTTGGGCATGAAGCCGACCGCGGCGGAGATGCCGAGCGCCATGATGCCGAGCGCCACCAGCACTTCGAGAAGGGTCAGACCCTGCGCGCTGGCAATCATGGCTAGTTCCTCGCCCGCGCGGGGTCGCCGGTGTTGTCGGGACCTTTCGAGTAGAGATCGTAGACGCCGCTCCGCCCGGGCGAGCGGTACACAAAGGGCCGGCCCCACGGGTCGTCCGGGACCGTCTTTTTCTTAATGTAAGGTCCGTTCCAGCTGTCAGTGCCGGACGGCCTTTCGACCAGTGCAACCAGCCCTTCGCGTTCGGTCGGGTAGCGGCCTACGTCGAGACGGTAAAGATCGAGCGCGGTCTCGAGATTCTGTAGCGAGACCTTCGCGGTATCGACTTTGGCGCGGCCCAGGTAGCTCATCACCTGCGGGCCGACGAGTGCCGAGATCATGCCGATGATCGCAAGCACCACGAGCATTTCGACCAGCGTGAAACCGCTTTCATCGCGCGCGGCCGGGCGTGTGCGTGTGCGCCTCATGTGCACCTCCTAGACTGCGAGTTGGTAGACGCTCAGGATCGCCATCATGATCGAGCCGATCACCAGGGCGACGATGAGACCCATGCCGATGGTGAGTGCGGGGCCGAGCATGGCGAGCATGCGCTCGACGCCCTGCGCGGTTTCCCACTCGTAGATCGTGGCGAGCTCGAGCAGCATGTCGTCGAGCCGCGCGGCTTCCTCGCCGACGCGCACCAGACGCAGCGCGAGCGGCGGGAAGACCCGCGTGCGCGCCAGCGGCTCGGTCAGGCCTTTGCCTTCCTTGACGCCGGCGGTCACGCCGGCAATGGCGCCGGCGAGCACCTGGTTGCGGAACGTCTCGCCGGAAATCTTCAGCGCGTTGGGGAGCGGCACGCCGTTCTTCAGCAGCGTGCCCAGGATGCGGCCGAACTGCGCTATCTCGACCTTGCGCAGCATCTCGCCGATCAGCGGCAGGCGCAGTTTCAGCGCGTCCCAGCGCAGCCGCTGCCGCGGGTCGCGGATCAGGACCATGCCGGTCAGCGTCGCGAGCGCCGCGACCAGCACCGGCAGCCACCAGTAGACCTCGACGAAGGTGCCGATGCCCAGCAGCGCGCGCGTGGTGAACGGCAGCGTGACGCTCTGGTCCTCGAAGAACGGACGGAATCGCGGCACGACGAAGGCGAACAGGACGACCAGCGACACCGAGCACGCCGCCAGCACGATCGCGGGATAGAACAGGGCCGATTTGACCTTGTTGCGCGCGGCTTCCGATTTCTCCAGGAAGTCGCCCAATCGCTCGAGCACCTGGTCGAGCGAGCCGGACAGCTCGCCCGCGCGCACCATGCTGATGCAGAACGGCGGAAACATCGGCTCGCCTGCCATCGCATCGGCCAGCGTCGAGCCGCCGCGGATCTTGTTGAGCAGCCGGCGCGGCACCTCGGCCTCGGATTTCTTCTCCGCGACCTCGGCCAGGATCGCGAGCGCGCGGTCCAGCGGCAGCCCGGCGCGCAACAGCGTGCCCAGCTGGCGGATGTGCGCGGCGAGCGTGCGACGTGGCGGCCGCTTGTTCGGCTGCAGCAAGTCCCGTGTCAGCAGCGAACCAAGCGATGCGGCAGCGCCTTCGCGCGCTTCTAGTGGGATCAACCCTATCGCTTGCAGCCGGCCAACCACGTCGCGTTGGGTGTCGGCGATCATCTCGCCTTCGGAGATTTCGCCCGTGGGCGATACGGCGCGGTAACGAAAGCGCATGATCAGTTCTCCCGCGTCGCGCGCAGGACTTCGGCCTCGGTGGTGAGGCCGCGGGCAACCTTCGCCATGCCGTCGGCGTACATGGTGAGCATGCCGGCAACGACCGCCGCGGCGCGGAGTTCGCGCGCATCGGCGTGCTTCATGACGAGCTTGCGGATCTCATCGGTCATCGCCAGGAACTCGGTGATCACCATCCGGCCGTGGAAGCCGGTTCTGCGGCAGGCATCGCAGCCCTTGCCGCGGCATTGCTGGCACAGCCGGCGGACCAGCCGCTGCGCCAGCACGCCGTTCACCGTGGAGGTCACCAGGTAATCCTCGACCCCCATGTCGAGGAGCCGCGTCACCGTGCTCGCCGCGTCGTTGGTGTGCAGCGTCGACAGCACCAGATGGCCGGTGAGCGCCGCCTGCACCGCGACCTCGGCAGTCTCCAGGTCGCGGATTTCGCCGATCATGATGATGTCGGGGTCCTGGCGCAGGATCGAACGCAGCACGTAGGCGAAGTTGAGCCCGATCTGGTTCTTCACCTGCACCTGGTTCACGCCCTCGAGCTCGTATTCGATGGGGTCTTCCACCGTGAACAGCTTCTGTCCCGGCGTGTTGAGGCGCAGCAGACCGGTGTACAGCGTGGTGGTCTTGCCGCTGCCGGTGGGGCCGGTCACCAGCAGGATGCCCTGCGGCCGGCTCAAGGCTTCGAGCAGCGGCGCTTCTGCGCCCGCGGCGAAACCCAGCGTCTTGAAATCCTCGACCAGGCTGGCGCGATCGAGAATGCGCATTGCCACCGCCTCGCCGTACAGCGTCGGCATGGTGGAGACGCGCAGGTCGAGATCGCGGCCGCGGAAGGTGAAGCGGATGCGGCCATCCTGGGGCAGGCGGCGTTCGGCGATGTTGAGCCGCGCCATGATCTTGATGCGCGAGACGATCGCCGCCTTGAGGTGGCCGGGCGGCTCGGCGCTCTCCTGCATCGCGCCGTCGATGCGGTATCGCACCAGCAGCCGGCTGCGGAACGGCTCGACGTGGATGTCGGAAGCGCGCGCCTCGATCGCCCGCACGATCAGCAGGTTCACCAGCCGAATGACCGGCGCCTCGCTCGCGAGATCGCGCAGCCGGTCGACGTCTTCGACCGTGCCGGTTTCGTCGATCTCCTCGATCTCATCGACGATCCGGCCGATCTGGTTGTGGCCTGCCTCGAACGCGCGCTCATGCGCGGCCTGAATGTCGGATGGCGCCGCCACCCAGGGCAGCACCGGCCGGCCGACGCTCATCGCCACCGCGCGATGAACATAGGTGTCCAACGGATCGGCCATCGCCAGCGCCAGGCCGGCCTCGGTCAGTGCGATGGGAAGCGCGCGGGCCTCGCGCAGGAATTTCGGGCTCAGCCCGCGCTCGACCACCGGCACGTCGGGAAAGTCCTCGGGCCGGGCTATCGGCAAGCCAAGCGCGGCGGCGGTGGCTTCGGCGATCTCCTTCTCGCTGACCAACCCGAGGTTGGCGAGCACGGCCTCCACATGCTCGCCGGTTTCGGCCCCCACTCTGACGGCGCGCTCGGCGGAAGCCGGATTGATCTTGTCCGCCTCCACCAGCCGCGCGATCAGGGCGCGTTCGAAGTCCGGCCGTTCGAAGCAGGGCGCGGCGGCTTGCACTGTGCGCCTACCCGATGACCAGAGGTCCGTGCAGCCAGGCGATCCACCCGCCGAGCGCGAGGCATGCGCCGAACGGCAGCCGCAGGTCGGATTGCAGCTTGCCGCCGCGGAGCAGGTGGCAGCCGGCGGCCATCAGACCGATGCCGGCGGCGACCAGGACGATTCCCGGCAGCGCCTCCCAGCCGAGCCACGCGCCCAGGCCCGCCATCAGCTTGGCATCGCCCAGACCCAGCCCCTCGTGTCCGCGCAGCCGGAAGTACAGCTCGCGACCGATCGCGAAGAAGCCGAAGCCGCCGACGGCGCCGATGACATGCGACAAGACCGCCTCGGGCATCGCCACCCAGGTGACCGCGAAGCCGAGCACGAACAGCGGCGCGGTCAGGAAGTTCGGCAGCAGGAAGTAGCGCAGGTCGATGATGGCCAGCGACAGAAGCAGCCAGCCGAAGCCGCAGCTAAGCCACGCCAACCACCCACCGGTGGCCGTCGCCGCCCACGCTGCGACTATGCCTGCCGCCACCGAGTACGCTGCCGCGTGTAGCCCGATCTCGTCGCCCGCTTCGTCGTCGCCGATCGTCGGCCACGGCCGGCGCACGCTCGCCGCCGGCTGAGAACGAAGCACCGGGACGCCGGCGACGATCAATGTCAGAAGCGCGCCAACCACGGGCGCGGCGGCTATCGGCCAGATCCAGTTTGCATCGGATGCCATGGCGGCTTTCTCCGCTATGCGTTGGAGCGGCGGTGACCGCGCATGAAACGGGCATAAGCCCGAGCGCATGCGGATGACCGAGGCGGCGCGTCTCACGAATCGGTTGTCAGACGACGTTCGTGACGGTCTTGTTGAGTTTGAGCGGGCCGAGCGGCGATGGTCCGGTGCAGCAGTCGGCCGTCCAGGTGCAGCTGCCGCCGGACACGTCGAGCCCGCCGAAGGAGTTAACCAAGTGGAAGTGAGCGGTGCTGCCGTTCACCTGGACCAGACGCGATTTGCCGGTCGCCGCCATGGCGCCCCCGGAATCCTGGGAACAGTTATGCAGGGTGACCAGATCGATAAACCAGCCGCGCAGCAGATAGGTCGCGCCGCCGTTCATGTTGTAGCCGGTGCAGTTGCGCATGTTCATGCGCACCAGCGCGTAGACATGCGCGCCATTCGGATCGCCCGGCGACAGCTTCTTGCAGTTGTTCTCGAACCCGACTTGGTCGATGCAGCCGCCGGGCGACGTGCCGTTGTTGTAGTAGAAGCCGTAGCTCTGGTTGTCGCGGCAATACCCGCCATAGACGCGCACGTCGGTGGTGCCGCCGTACTGGTTGTCCATGTCCGTGACGGCCATGCCGTAGTTGCCGTTCTGATTGAAGTAGCAGCCGATGCAGACGATGGCCGAGCACACGCCACCCTTCGAATGGGCGAACAAGGCGCCGTTCTTCTTGCAATCCTGGAAGAACGAGGTGGCGACCGTGGTCTCGAACACGTTGCCCTCGAAGAACAGGCCGTTCTGGCCCATGCCTTCGACGGAAAGGTTCTGGATGGTGCAGTTGTACAGGTAATAGCCGGAGGTGTACGCCCACAGATGCAGCCCGTTGCCGTCCGAGCCCGTGCCATGGATCGTGAGGCCGCCGGTCAGCTGGAAGTACCGTACGGTGTTGGTGGAGCCGATCGAGATCACGTCCTCGCCGGTCCTGATCTTCGAGATCAGCGTCGCGCCCTGACACAGGAATCCCCAGGCCGCGCCCTGGACGTTGGCGACCGTGTATTTGATCGGCTTGGCGATCGCGTACTTGAACCCGGGCACCAGGACGATCTGGCCTTGCGTCGCTGCATATTGCAGCGCGGAAATGAACGCCGCACTGTCATCGGTAACGCCGTCGCCCTTGGCCCCGAAGTCGAACACCGTACGGTTGGCCTTTGTGTTCCCCGACTGGGCGGATGCCTGGTTGAGCAGGGCGGGCACGCCAGCGGCGGCAGTGAGGGCCGCTCCGGCGAACAGCAAATTGCGTCGTTCCATAGACAGAATCCTTCCAATAAATTCACAGGCATGCAAGCGGTCGTCCGCGCTGCCGTAATTCCCATTGGAGGGTTTTTTCGTCCAACGCTTGCTGAAGTAGCAAAACACGAAACCGTACCAAAAGAAATTAAATGTTGATCTGCTGATTGATTAGATACATACGGATTCTGTGACATTGATAACAGTAGAATCTGTAGATTTATAAGTAGATCTCCTTAGGACAACTAAGGGGTCCCCTGTGCAAATATTCCAGTCTCCGGCCGGGCGAGTCGCGCCACGTGGCTTGATTGACCGGATTCGTCGGGGTCGATAGGGTGCGGCCTCAACCATCCGCTTTCACATGCCCACTCGTTTTGTCCTGTGCTTGGCGGTCGTCCTGGCGATCGCCTCCGCCGGCCGCGCGCTTCCGGCCCAAGCGCACGCCGTGCTGGTCGAAGCCACGCCGAAACCAGGCACGACCGTTGCCGGGCCCGATCTGTCGATCCGGCTGCGCTTCAATGCGCGGCTCGATCACGTGCGCTCCAGCATCACCTTGATCGCGGCGGACGGCCATGCGGTGAAGGCCACGATGGCCGAGCACGTGCCGCCGGAGGTGCTGGCGGCGCGGACTTCCGGCCTCGCCCCGGGAGACTACCGTCTGCGCTGGCAGGTGCTCGCGGTCGACGGCCACATCACCCGCGGCGACGTGGCGTTCACCGTGCGCAGCCCGTGACGGCCGCGGTCGCGCCCCGCCGATGAACCTGCTGATCGACGTGTTCGGCTATGCCGACGTGCTGTTGCGCGGGCTGTCGCTGCTCGCGCAATCGTTGACCGTCGGCGGCATCGCGTTCCTGGTGTTTCTCGCGCGCCCGCTCGCACCGCTGGCGCCCGGATCCCGTCTCGGTGCAGAACCGATTCGTTTCATCGGATTCAGCGCGCTGGCGCTCCTCGTCATCGAGGCGCTGCGGCTATCGATGCTGATTGCGGCGCTGATCGGCACCACCGGCATCGATTTCCAGACCGCGATCGGCGCCAGCTTCGTGTTCGCCGGCACCGCCAAGATGGCGGCGGCACTGTTGATTGCGATCCTCGCGCTGGGCCGACGGCCAAGCGGCTGGGCGCTCGCCGTGCTCGCGCTCGTCATTCTCGCGGCGGCGAGCGCGATGAGCCATTCGGTGGCGCGGCTCGAGGACCGCGCGCCATTGGCGGCGCTGTTCTTTCTGCACCAGCTCGGCGCCGCTGTGTGGATCGGCGGCATACCCTTCTTCCTGCTCGCGCTGGCGCGCGCCGACGGAACGCCGGAGGCGCTGTCGATCGGCAGCCGGTTCTCGGCCATGGCGATGGCGTCGGTGGCGCTGTTGGTCGCCGCCGGGCTCGGGCTCGGGCTCATGTTCATCGGCTCGTTCGCGGGTCTATACGGCACCGCGTACGGCGCGATGGTGTCGACCAAAGTGATCCTGCTGGGCTGTGTGCTGGCGCTCGGCGCCGCCAATTTCTTCCTGGTGCGCCGCGCGCGGCTGCAGCCGGCGACGCCGCTCTTGCCGATGCGGCGCTTCGCCGAGGCCGAGGTCGGGCTCGGCGTGGCCATATTCCTGGCCGCCGCCTCGCTCACCTCGACCCCGCCCGCGATCGATCTGCCCAACGACCGCGCGACCTGGGACGAGATCACCGACCGCAACGCGCCAAAATGGCCCAGCTTCAAGAGCCCGTCGCACAACGAGACCTCGATCCAGGTGCTGCAGCAGAAGCTCGACGCGGCGGCCGGCGCGCGCACCGGCAGCGAGGCGCCGCGCGCGTTCGTGCCCGGCGCCGGAATCCCGCCGCCATCGAATGCCGCCGACATCGCCTGGTCGGAATTCAACCACCATTGGTCCGGCATCTTCGTGCTGCTGGCCGGTCTGTTGGCGCTGGCCGAGCGCGCCGGCGCCGGCCGCTGGGCGCGCCACTGGCCGCTGGCGTTCATCGGGCTCGCCATCTTCCTGCTGATCCGCTCCGATCCGAAAGCCTGGCCGCTCGGCTCGATCAGCTTCTGGGAAAGCATGCGCGATGCCGAGGCGTTGCAGCACCGGCTGTCGATCTCGATTGTCGCGTTGCTCGGCATCTTCGAATGGGCGGTGCGCACCGGCCGCATCCGCTCGCCGCGCGCCGCGCTGGTGTTCCCGCTCTTGTGCGGCGTCGGCGGCACGCTGCTGCTGACCCATTCGCATTCGATCGCCAACGTGAAGGAGGAATTGCTGATCGAGCTCACGCATCTGCCGATCGCGGTGCTCGGGCTCGTGGCCGGCTGGGCGCGCTGGCTCGAATTGCGGCTGGACCCGCAGGACGCCCGGCCGTTCAGCTGGATCTGGCCGGCCTCGATCGCCGCGGTCGGCGCGCTGTTGCTGCTGTATCGCGAAAGCTAGGACCTCGGGTCCACGTCTGCCCACTTGATCTGAATCAAAAACACGATCGCCGACCAAGGCGTAGTGTGCCGCTCCTCTCATCGTGGAACGCGTCATGTCGAACGATCGCCATCGGTTCGCCGCAGTGGTCGCCGCGATTGCACTTGCAACGATCGGGCCTGCGCGGGCGGACGACGCCCATCATCCGGCGGAGACCGCTCAGCCGGCAAAGCCGGCCGACACCGCGCAGACGTCGCCGGCCGACCGCCGGGGCATGCCTGGTCGGCATGATGCGGCACATGATGTGACCGGCGCGCATGGGCAAATCGAATGAAATGAGAAGCAGCATGGATAAGTCCGAATCTCCGCGTATCCCGATCGCCGCTCTCGGCTTTGCATTGTCGGCGTTTTTCGCGGTTTCATTCACGATCTGCATTCTCGGCTACCTGTTCGGCCCGGTAACACAGGTCCAGCACGAGGCGTTGTCGATCTTCTTGCCCGGATTCAAGCTGCTGACGTGGGGCAGTTTCTTCCTGGGGCTGGGCGAATCGATCGTCTGGGGTTGGTACATCGCCGTGGTGTTCGGGACGATCTACAACTTTGTTGCGCCGCGGTTCGCGTGATGCAGCGCATCGACGGAAAAACCGGCGGTGAGCCACAGGCCGGAGATGGGAAAAACCTTTGCCAGTTTCCTGTCGGTCTGGTTCTGGTCGGCTTGCTTGCCGTAGCCGCGTCGGTGAAATACCCTTTTGGCGGGGAAAAGCCGTAATCGGCGTTTGTCTGCCCTATTAGCTCATACCCCATCAATCGCCGAATGCACTGAGCCATGCGTGTAACAACCTCCTCTGTCAGCGTGATCACGCTCGCCGTGGTCAGCGGACTCACCGCTGCACTCGGCATCTGGCATGTCTCGGCACACGCCGACCAGGCGAGAACCACAATATCGGCGCTAGCCGATGAAACGCACTTCCACGGAATCGCGGTGGATCGGCGCGACCCGTCGCGCATCTTTCTGGCGACGCATCGCGGGCTCTACACAGCTTCGCTCGACGGCACGGCTACGCTTATTTCGGAGACGCGTGACGATTTCATGGGATTCCGACCGCACCCGACCGACTTCGGCACGCTATATGCGAGCGGTCATCCTGCCCGCGGCGGCAATCTCGGGTTTCTGACATCGAGAGATGGTGGCAAATCTTGGATTAAGCTGTCGGACGGTCACGGTGGGCCGGTCGACTTTCACCAGATGGATTTCAGCAAACTTGACCCCCGCGTTGTCTACGGCGTCTATCGGGTACTGCAGCGCAGCGAAGACGGCGGTCAAACGTGGAAAGCCGTCGGTCCGCCACCACATGGATTGATCGATCTGGCTGCGTCGAGCCTCGATACAAATACTCTATATGCGGCCACGCAACGGGGCCTGCTCAAGAGTCGGGATGCTGGGAAGAATTGGCAGCCCATCCATGCCGAAAATCCCGCGACAATGGTGACGGTCACTCCAGTCGGAGACCTCTACGCGTTCGTGGCCGGCATGGGCTTAATTCACGCACCCGAGAAATCCCTTCAATGGAGCGTTCTCCACCCTGGCTTTGGCAGTCAGGGATACATGACGCATTTTACGGTTCAACGTGATGACGCGCGCCGGTTCTACGCCGTCTTGCTCAATCCCGACGCCAAAAGGCAGTCGGTTGTCATGAGCCGGGACGGCGGAGCAAGCTGGGCACCGCTGGGACGTTAGGGCCGCTAATTTAGCGCGCCGTCGCAGCCTTTGGTCGGATTAGACACAAAGCATATTCCGCTGCGCCGCGGTAAACGGTTGGGGTTCGCTCCCGTTCGCACTAAAGTTGCGGCTGGCAGGGCAAGCTGATGGACGGGCGGATCAACGAAACCACCGAGGAGCGCCTGAAGACCGCCGTGGCGGCGACCACCGTGGTGCTGAGCCATGCCGGCATCCTCGGCTATTCCGGGCACGTGTCGCTGCGGCTGCCCGACCGGCCCGATGCGTTCCTGATCCAGCCGGTCGACGACAGCCGCGCGGCGCTGCAGCCCGAGGCCGTGCTCACGGTCGATCTCGACGGCAAGGCGATCGCCGGCAGGGCGGGAGCGAAGCCGCCGCGCGAGGTGTTCATCCACTCAGAGATCTTCCGCGCGCGGCCGGACGTGAACGCGGTGCTGCACTATCACCCGGCGCTCGCCACGCTGTTCACCATGGTGGAGGGCCGCGAGCTGGTGCCGCTGCGCAACCAGGCGGCGCGCTGGATGAGCGGCATTCCGGTCTATCCCGACCCCGGCCACGTCAATTCGCCGGCGAAGGGCAGGGCGCTCGCGGCCGCGCTCGGACCGCACAACGCGGCGCTGATCCGCGCGCACGGCGCGGTGCTGGTCGCCGAAGGGCTGAAGGAGCTGTTCATCGACGCGGTGCATTTCGAGGAGAACGCGGAAGCGGTGTACCGCGCGGCGCCGCTCGGTCCTTTGAAGCCGCTGGCGCGCGAGGAGCTGGCCGCGTTCGCCAAGCAGATCGACCGCGCCGCGCACGGCGCGAAATTGTGGACCTATTACGCGGGGCGCGCCGCCGCCGACGGCGCGATCCCGCACGCCTGGACGCGCATTTAGGAGCCGACCATGGATCGCCTGGTGCAGACCGATTTGCGCGCGTTCATAGCGGCCGTGGCGGCGCGCGGCGAGGTGAACACCGTCACAGGCGCGCATTGGGACAAGGAGATCGGCGCCATCGCCGATGTGCTGTACCGCGAGAAGGTCGAGAAGTCGCCGATGCTGGTGTACGACGAGGTGCCGGGCTACCCGAAAGGCATGCGCTGCCTGTACGGCATGCTGGGCTCGCCGCTCCGGCTCGCGCTCGCGTTCGGGTTCGACTCCGCGCTCGCCGGCGACCGCATGGCGATGCTCAACCACTTCAGGAAGCGCATCAAGGAATTCAAGCCGATCGCGCCGCGCATGGTGAACGGCGGGCCGGTGCTGGAGAACGTCGCCAACGGCGACGAGGTCGACCTGTTCAAGTTCCCCGTGCCGATCCATCACGAGCACGACGGCGGCCGCTATATCGGCACCGCGTGCGGCGTGATCACCCGCGATCCCGACACCGGCCGCGTCAACATGGGCACCTACCGCGTGCAGGCGTTCGGCGGCAACAAATGCGCGTCCTACATCTCCAACGGCAAGCAGGGCCGCATCCAGCGCGACAAGTATCTGAAGGCCGGCAGGCCGTGCCCGATGGTGATCGTGGTCGGCATCGACCCGGTCAGCTATCTCGGCGCGCGCTACACGCTGGCCGACAACGTGCCGGAACTCGACTGGGCGGGCGGGCTGACCGGCGCGCCGCTCGACTGCATCGAGGGCGAGCTGACCGGCCTGCCGTTCCCGGCGCGCTCGGAGATCGTGCTGGAAGGCGAATGCCTGCCGGACGAGACGGTGGGCGAGGGGCCGTTCGGCGAATGGCACGGCTACTATGCCGGCGGCGTGCGGCAGGAGCCGGTGATCACCATCAAGCGCGCCTACTGGCGCAACGATCCGATCCTCACCTGCGCCGCCAGCCAGAAGCCGCCGCATTCGCATCTGTTCGAGCGCTGCTTCATCCGCTCCGCCGCGCTGCTCGACTCGCTGGAAGGCGCCGGCATCCCCGACGTGAAGGGCGCGTGGCTGCATCAGGCCGGCGCCGGCCGCACCTTCGCGGTGGTCGCGATCAAGCAGCGCTATTTCGGCCACGCGCAGCAGGTCGGGCTGGTCGCCTCGCAGGTGAACCCGGTCGGCTATGTCGGCCGCTACATCGTGGTGGTGGACGACGACATCGATCCGTCCGACATCCACGACGTGATCTGGGCGATGGGCACGCGCTCCGATCCCAAGACCGACCTCACGGTGCTCGACAAATGCTGGTCGTCGCGGCTCGACACGATGGTGACCGGCGATGCGCTCTACAACAGCCGCGTGGTGATCAACGCGTGCATCCCGTACGAGCGGCTCGGGTCGTTCCCGCGCGTGGCGCAGACCTCGCGCGCGCTCGCCGCCGAGATGCGCAAGAAATTCCCCGGCGCGTTCAACTGAACATCTTTGATGTCACCCCCGCGAAAGCGGGGGTCCAGAATGAAAGCTGGGTTCCCGCTTTCGCGGGAACGACAACCAAGTAAGGGGACAATCATCAAACGGAAAGCGAATCTCGGCGAGCAGCTGATCGCCTCACTTGAAGAAGCGGTCGCCGATGCGCGCGGCAAGCCTGCCGGTGTACGCAAGCGGATTGTCTATGTGCCGGCACGCGCGGCCCGGAAGCCGGCTCGCCGCTCGCGCGGCAAATCGCGCGCCTAGCTGAGCAGCCGCTTAGCGATCAGCTCGCCGGCCGCGCCGTGCACCCCGCCGCCGGGCCAGGTCGCGGCGGATGCCTGGTACAGCCCCGCGATCGGGGTGGCATAGCGCGACCAGCCGGGGATCGGCCGGCGGAAGAAGTTCTGGTCCGGATGGTGGCTGCCGCCGTTGCAGTCGCCGCCGACGAAATTCGGATTAGCGGCTTCCAGCTCCGTGGTCGAGACGACGTGGCGCGCGATCAGCGCGTCCTTGAGGTTGGGCGCGTGCTCGGCGACCAGATCGAGCAGCCGATCGGCGAACGCCTCCTTCACCGACGCC
>Ga0209640_10001541_pt1 | contig 19588 bp, 22 predicted proteins | sample RifCSP10_1_FD_184018 | JGI IMG/M metagenome (GOLD analysis project Ga0209640, IMG submission 184018) | Soil microbial communities from Rifle, Colorado - Rifle CSP2_sed 10_1 (SPAdes) (version 2) | ecosystem: Environmental > Terrestrial > Deep subsurface > Rock core/Sediment | place: Rifle...
GAGCCGCGCCCGACAGCAGGATCCGCAGGCGGTGCGCACCTGGAAGCAGAAGCGGTGGCCACAACTAAAAAAAGCGCGGCGCGGCAAGGACGAGTGATCGTCTTCATCGACGAGTCGGGTCTGTCCGAACGACCTTGTCGCGCGAGCACCTGGGCCCCGAGAGGCGAAACGCCGGTGCTGCAGTACAGCTTCACCTGGAAGCAGCTCTCCGTGATCGCCGGCGTCACTCATTGGCGCTTCTACTTTCGACTCCTGCCCGGCGCGATCAAGAAAGAGCAGATCGTGCAGTTCCTCAAAGCTCTGCTCGCCCACATCGGCAAGAAGCTCCTGATCATCTGGGACCGCCTGCCCGGGCATCGCTCGGCACTCGTACGCCGCTACGTTGAGTCGCTCGAGGGGCGCATGCAGATCGAGTTCCTGCCCGCCTACGCACCAGAGCTCAACCCGGTGGAGTTCCTCTGGGGGCACCTGAAGCAGCATGAAGTGCCAAACTTCTGTGCCGAGAATCTTGGGCAGCTCAAGCACTTCGCCGGCGGGCGACTGCGCTCCATGCAACGTCGGCCAACACTCGTCACGCCGTTCTGGCAACAGGCAGAGCTCTTCTGACATGGTCACTGACTTACGCAAGTCTCAATAAGTCCACCCGGCATCCCTTCATCGGCTAGACTCTCAAGGGCATGCGTAAGCGGATTCTCCAGAACCTGTCATTGCCCCTCGTCGCGATCGTCGCAGTCACGCTGCAGGCGTCCGGGGCAGAGCCAACAAGACTGCAGGAGTCGGCCTACAACATCGAACTCGTGATCTTTCGCGCGCTGACCCCCCTCGGCGTTCAGGAAGACTGGTCCGTCGAGAGCGGCCGCAGCCTGCCGGGCGTGGGAGTCGCCGTCGATGACGGCGGCGGGGGCGCAGCAGACGCAACCACCAGCCGGCTGTCGGTCAGCTCGTTGTCACCGGCTCTGTTCCGACTTTCCGGAATCGAGTCCAGCCTGCAGCGTAGCCGGAGCTACGAGGTTATCGGGCACATCGGCTGGACGCAGATCGCGGTCCCCCGCGGCTCCGGTCTGGCCGTGGATCTTTCCGAGGTCGGACTCAGTGGCCTGTCAGTGCAGGGCACCGGTGCCCTCGAGCGCGGCAAGTACCTCTACCTGCGGCTTGATCTGGCCTATGCGCCGGGTCAATTGCCGGCCTCGCTGGTCGGGGACGTGCAGAGCGCCGGCCCGGTGACGTTTTCGCTCAGCCAGGTGCGCCGCGTACGCCCATTCGAACGTCACTACTTCGATCACCCGGCATTCGGCGTGATCGCGCTGATCTCGCCCGTGTCTTAATCTCGTGCCACGGCGACGCGGTTGCGGCCCGCCGTTTTGGCGTCCTTGAGAGCGGTGCGCGCTTTCTCCATGAACTTGTCGAGTTCGTCGCGCGGCCCGGGAACCACACTCACGAGCCCGCCGCTGACCGTCAGGTACTTGAATACCGGCGAGCGCGGATGGTGGATGCGTTGTTCGCGCACGCGCTCCACGATCGAATTGACGAATGGCAGCGCCTGCTCGATCGTCATGCTGTGGATCAGCGCCGCAATCGTGCCGCCCTCGAGGCGCGCCGTCAGGTCGCTGCCCCGCCGCAGACAGCTGGCGATCGCGCGGCCCGCGCGCTTGATGCAGGCATCGCCCGCAGGCCGTCCGAAGGTTTCGTTGTACGCGCCGAGAGAATCAACGTCGAACACCGCCAGCACCAGGCGCAGCCCATCGCGCTGGGCAATCGCCCAGTCCCGGCGCACGAGCTCATCGAAGTATGCGCGACCATAAAGGCCCGTGAGCCGGTCTTCGCGCGTCACACTCAGCGCCGCTGCACCGCCAGCCACGGCGGCAGGGCCGTTTTCGCGGCTGCCGCCCGGCCTCTGCTCGATCCGCATCCGTTCGGCCGCGTTGCGGTGGAAGCTGACAAAATGGGTAATGGTGCCCGACGCATCGTTCAGTGGCACCAGCACAAACTCGTTCCAGAACTGGGTGCCGTCGCTGCGGTAGTTGCGCATCAGAACGCGGCATGATGTGCCGTCGGCCAGGGCCTGTCGCAACCGTTGCCGTTGCTCCTGCTCCCGGTCCTGCCCCTGCAGCAAACGCAGGTCACGGCCACGGAGCTCGTGTTCGCTATAGCCGGTGAGCCGCTCGAAAGCGCGATTGGAAAACACCACCGGCCAGCCATCGCTGGCGCGTTCACACACCACGACGCCGTCGGGGCTCTGCTCGACCAACCGTTGGAACACTTCGAGTGATACCGTCGTCATGCGCTTCCCGCATCGAGGCTCAGAGCCGGCGGCTCGAAACTGCGCTTGAGCTGCTCGCTGACCTCACGCCAGCGGGCCGATGCCAACAGGTCGTCACGGCCGCTCGCCCGCCTGCCGTGGAGCCGCATGAGACGCACCTGCCGTGCGGGATCGATCGCCTCGCCGAGACCGGAGAGGACGTCTGCCACACCGGCACGGTTGTTACAGATCGGCAGCACGTCGCAGCCCGCGGCGAGCGCGAGTCGCGCGCGATCCAGAATACTGCCGACCGCGGCGGCCCCGGCCATGTTGAGGTCATCGGCATACACAACCCCATGAAACTGCAGCTCACCGCGCAGAATGTCCGTGATCCAGCGCGCAGATAGGCTTGCCGGCAGCGTGTCCACCTCGGGAAACGCCACGTGAGCGGCCATGATCGCGGTCAGCCCATTGGCAATGAGGCGCCGATAGGGCACCAGCTCCGCCTCCAGGTCAGCGAGCGGTCGGCGATCCACCGGCAGTGCAAAGTGAGAATCGGCCACGACGGCCCCGTGGCCGGGAAAATGCTTGGCGACCGCCGCCATTCCGGCCTCACGCATGCCGGCGACCCATGCCCCCGCGAGCGCCGCCACGACCTCGGGGTCGCGGTGATAGGCGCGATCGCCAATCACTTCGCTCACCGCGTAGTCGAGATCGACCACCGGTGCAAAGCTCAGGTCAACGCCCACCGCGCGCAGTTCTGCGGCGAGCAGCCAGGCACAATTGCGCGCGAGATCGAGACCCACCCGTTCGTCCATGTCGTACTGGTGCCCGATCAGTCGTGCCGCGGGCAACGCAGAGAACGAACGCCGGAAGCGTTGCACGCGTCCGCCTTCGTGATCGACCGTCACGATCAGCGGTGGGTCGCGAAGCGAATGGATGTCGGCGACCAGCTGCTCGAGTTGTTGCGGATCGGCGTAGTTGCGCGTGAACAGAATGACACTGCCGACGCGTGGATCGAGGAGCAGCTCGCGGTCTTGCGCCTCGAGCTCGAGGCCTGCGACATCGACCATGAGGGGACCGAGCGACATCTGCTGGTGGAGGGTGGCGGCCGTCAACGCTTAAACACGGCCACGGACTCGACGTGGCTGGTGTGCGGGAACATGTCGATGACTCCGGCGGACTCGAGCCGGAAACCGAACTCGTGCACGAGGATCCCCGTGTCGCGCGCCAGGCTGCCTGGGTGGCAGGAAAAATACACGACACGCCGGGCGCCACAGCGATCGATGAGCGGCAGCGCCTCCCGCGCGCCGGCGCGTGGCGGATCGAGAAGTGCCCGCGTATATGAGCGCCGCGCCCAAGGCAGCGCCATGTCGATCGCGGCGAGATCGGCATGGTGAAACTCTGCATTCTCGATGCGATTTGCGCTTGCATTGGCGCGCGAGCGCTCGATGAGCCCGGCATCGCCCTCGACACCGACTGCACGGGTACACTGACGCGCGAGCGGCAGCGTGAAGTTGCCGATCCCGCAGAAGAGGTCGAGTACCTCCTCCGTGCGCTGCGGCGCCAGGAGCTCGATGGCGCGCTTCACCATGATTCGATTCAGCCCGCCATTGACCTGCACGAATTCGGTCGGCTTGAACTCAAGCTCGACGTCGAACTCGGTCAGGTGGTATACGAGAGGCCGTGCTTCGCCCAAAGCTGAGACCGAATCGGCCGCTCCCGGCTGCAGGTAAACCTGCACCTCGAACTTCGCGCCGAAGGCGCGCAACTGCTCGAGATCGCTCGCGGCAGGAGGCGACAGCACGCGGAACACCAGCGCCGTGGCGTTGTCCGCGACCGCAACCTCGACCTGGGGAATGCGCGCGCGAATCTCCAGGTTCGTCAGCATCGATCCCAGCGGCTCGATGAGTCCGTCGAGCGGCGGGGCGAGGATCTCGCAGCGTTTGAGATCGGCGACAAGGGGAGCCGCACGCTCGCGGAAACCCACGACCACGCGGCCCTTCTTGCCGACGAATCGCGCCCCGAGGCGCGCGCGCCGCCGGTAGCCCCACGGGTCGGCCACGAGCGCTGACAAGACCGTGGCAGGCTCAACACGCGCCGTGCGGCGAAGCTCCTCGAGCAGGTGCTCCTGCTTGGCGGCGATCTGCGCCCCGGGTTCGAGATGCTGCAGAGAACATCCACCGCACACGCCAAAATGCGCGCATTGCGGCGTGACGCGCAGTGGCGAGGCGTACTCGAGCGAGTCGAGCGTCGCTTCGTCGTAATTTCGATGTCGCTTGAGCCCGCGCACGCTCACGCGCTCACCGGGCAGCGCGCCGGCGATGAAGAGCGCCTTGCCGTTCACGCGCGCGACGCCGCGTCCATCGTGCGACAGCGATATGACCTCGTGGATTGCGGTCGCGGGAGCTGACGCGTTCATGGGCCGTGTGCTTCGGCTGCTGGCCATGCGGCCAGAAATGCCGAGAAATGCACTTTGCCTTGCCCCCCAAGGTACTCGCGCGTGCGGGCAATCTCGTGCGCGTACTGAGACGGCGTGAGCCGGCCCCGGATCAGCTGGAAGCGCAGATAGATCAGGTAAGTGTTGAGCACATCGGTTTCGCAATAGTTGCGGATGCCTTCCAGGTCGCCATCGCGGTAGTGCGCCCAGACTTCCTCGCCGCGCATTCCGAGTTTGCCCGGCAGGCCGAGGAGCATCGAGACGTCCTCGAGGCTGGCGCGACCGCGATTCTGGTAGCCCGACAGGACGTCCATGAGGTCCAGATGCCGCCAGTGAAAGCGATTCAGATAGTTGTTCCAGCGGAACGACTGATCCTCATCGCCGGTCTCCCAATAACGGGGCGCCACCACGCCGTGCCGCAACGAGCGGTAGTGCAGCACAGGCAGGTCGAATCCCGAGCCGTTCCACGAGACCAGATCCGGGGTGTATTTCTCGATCCCGTCGAAGAATCGCTCGATCAGCTCCTTCTCGCCGGATTGCGGCTCTCCCAGGCTCCACACGCGAAATGTCTCGCGCGTCCGCATCGCCACCGAAATCGCCACGATGCGGTGCTCCTCGAGCGAGAGGAACTCGGTGCCGGTCTCCTGGCGCCGGTGGGTGAACATGATCTGCGCCACCTGGTTGTCCTCCACCCCTTCGAGGCCATACAGACGTCGCCCCAGCTCGAGGTCGGGAACCGTTTCGATGTCGAATACGAGACAGTGCATGGACAGTTGCCGGTTGGCAGTTGGCGGCTGGCGGTGGTCTGTCACGCGTCGGGCGACCGCTTCAGCAGCACGGCGACGGCCACCACGAGTCCCGCTTCATCCGTCAGCGTGATGTGGCCCGCGCCGATCCCGAGTCGCTCGAGCATTCTTCGGCCCCGCTCCGAGTAGATCACTTCGGGTTTGCCCCAGCTGTTCTGCACGACCCCCACGTCGCGGATCCACATTCCATGTGCGAAGCCCGTTCCCATCGCCTTGACCACGGCTTCCTTCGCGGCAAAACGCATGGCGAGGAACCGCTCCGGACGCGCGGTGCGCGCGAACTGCTCCTGTTCCTCGGGCAGCAGCAGTCGTTCGACGAAATGCTGACCGTACTTACGGTATACGCGCTGGATACGCTCGAGTTCGAGCACATCGATGCCGATGCCGAAAATCATGCACTGCGCGCCGCCAGCATCAGGTGTTTCATTTCGCTCACCGCAGCGGCGAGCCCGTGAAACACGGCGCGGGCAATGATGGCATGACCGATGTTGAGCTCGACGATTTGCGGAATTGCCGCCACCGGCTGGACATTGTGGAAGTGAAGCCCGTGACCCGCATGCACGGTGAGCCCCAGTGCCGCCGCATGGCGCGCGGCTTCCTGCAGACGGTGCAATTCCGCCGCCCGCTCGCCACCGGTGGCCTGCGCATACGCGCCGGCGTGAAGCTCAACCACCGGTGCGCCGCTCCTGGCGGCCGCATCGAGCTGACCGCGATCGGGGTCGATGAAGAGCGAGGCCCGCATGCCGTGTGACTTGATCCGGGCGCAGGCCTCTGCGATGCGGCCCAGCTGCCCGGCGACATCGAGGCCTCCCTCGGTGGTGAGCTCGCTGCGCTTCTCGGGGACCAGGCAGCAGTCCTCGGGCCGCACGCGCTCGGCGATGGCCAGCATCTCATCGGTCACCGCCATCTCGAGATTCATGTGCGTCTGGATCACCGCGCGAATCGCCTGCAGATCCTGATCCTGAATGTGCCGACGGTCCTCACGCAGATGCAACGTGATGCTGTCGGCGCCGGCCTGCTCGGCCATCAACGCGGCGTACACCGGGTCGGGATAACGCGTGCCCCGCGCCTGTCGGAGCGTTGCCACATGGTCGATGTTCACGCCGAGCGCGATCCAGCCATCCTTCCTCGCGTTCACGCCTTCATCCCCTGCGCACGCACTGCCGTCATGACCTCGCGGCTCTTCAAGCCGCGGCCGTCGAGGCACGTTGCCAGCGCATCGCGCAGCAGTCGACGGGCATCCCGCAGGCATTGCGCGTCGTCGAGCGCTTCTTTTGCCAATGCAGTCAGTGAGCTGCCGCGATAGGTCGACGGCGACTCGGCCACCGCCAGCGACGCCCCGCGATCGGCACGGAAATGATAGTGGCGGTCCGGATCGAGCACCGCACCGCTATCCGCATCCCGCTCGAGATTGATGCCGTAGCCGATCACCTTGAGCAGGCGCTTCTCGAAGATCCGCAAGGTGCGTGCCTCGGATGCCGTCGTGCCGAGCCCGGCGAGCGCTTCCTGGTAATGGTCGAAGAGCTCAGGGTGACTGTCGCTCCGCGCAAGGAGCTTCAGCAGCAGCTCGTTGAGGTAGAAGCCGCTCATCAGGCGCGCTGCCGGCAGTCCTGCGGGCGCACCGTCGAACTCGGCCGCATTCAGGTTCCCCGCCTCACCTCGCCCCGACCATGAAACGAGCACTCGCTGGAACGGCTGCAGCACAGCACGCAGTTCGGAACGCTGACTCCGTACGCCGCGCGCGAACAGGCTCACGCGCCCGTGCTCACGCGTGAAGAACTCGAGGATCCGGCTGGTATCCCGCCACGCCATGTGGTGCAGGAGATACGCCGGAGCCAGCGTGATGCGCCCGTTGTTGTTCGTCACGATTCGTAGCCGAACGACTTGAGCGCCTGCTCGCTGTCGGCCCAGTTTTCTTTCACCTTTACCCACAGCTCGAGGTGCACGCTCTTGTGCAACAGTTCGTTGAGCTCGAGGCGCGCCAGGCGTCCGATCTCCTTGAGCCGCTCGCCGCCGGCACCGATCACGATGGCCTTCTGTCCGGTCCGCTCGACCCACACCACCGCACCGATGAGCAGCCGTTCGCCCTCCTCCTCGAAACGTTCGATTTCCACCGTAAGCCCGTACGGCAACTCCTCGCGCAGGCGCCACGTGAGCTTCTCGCGGATGATCTCAGCGGCGAGAAAGCGCTTGCTGCGATCGGTCACCTGGTCGGTGGGAAAGAGTGGCGGCGACTCGGGTAGCAGGCTCTCGATCAGTTCCGGCAGTTTGTCAAGGTTGTCGCGTTTCTCGGCCGACAGCGGCACGATCGCCTTGAAATCGGCGCGCTTCGACAACTCATCGATGAAAGGCAACAGCCGCAGCTTGTCATGAACCCGGTCCACCTTGTTGATGATCGCGAGCACCGGACGCCGCGAGCGCCGCACGCGCTCGAGCACGCGTTCATCGTCGTCCGTCCAGGCCAGCGCCTCTACGACGAACAGCAGCAGGTCGGCGTCATCCAGCGAGCTCAACGCCGATCGGTTCATGTACTGGTTCATGACGCGCCGCGCGTGCGAGTGGATCCCGGGAGTATCGACGAACACGATCTGCGCCGTCGGGCGGGTGAGGATCCCGAGGATGCGGTGACGCGTGGTCTGCGGCTTCGGCGCCACGATGCTCACCTTGGTACCAATCAGCGCGTTGAGCAGCGTTGACTTGCCGACGTTGGGGCGCCCGACGATCGCCGCGAACCCGCATCGGTACGGCATCGGCTCGGCCTTACGACGATCGCGCGCCATCACGATCCAGCTTCCGGCCCGGCTGCCGCAATTGTTGCCAGTACCTGCTGTGCCGCCTCTTGCTCTGCGCTGCGCCGGCTCGGACCCTGGCCACTGCCCTGCAGTCCTAGGGCCGCAACCTCGCATCTCACCTTGAACCGCTGCATGTGACTCTCGCCCTCGACGCCCTCAACGGCATACTGCGGCAACGCCAGACCGCGGCCCTGAAGATACTCCTGCAACCGCGTCTTGGGGTCCTTGAGATCCGACTCCCCGGCCAACTCCTCGAGGCGAGGCGCGATCACTTTCTCGATCGCGGTGCGTGCCGCCTCAAACCCGCCGTCGAGGTAGATCGCCCCGAACAGCGCCTCGAGTGCATCCGCGAGGATCGAGCGTCGCCGGAACCCGCCGCTGCGGAGTTCCCCGGCGCCCAAGCGCAACTGTTCTCCGACATCCAGTGCGATCGCCATCGCCGCGAGGGTCTCACCACGAACCAGGCGCGCCCGCAAGCGGCTGAGCTCGCCCTCGTCCGCGCCCGGGTAGCGACGATAGAGAAGGTCAGCCACAACGCAGTTGAGCACGCCGTCGCCAAGGAACTCCAACCGCTCGTTGTTCGGTCCGCCGGCGCTGCGATGAGTCAGCGCCGCCTCGATCAGCGATGGCTCGCGGCCGCGATAGCCGGTCTCGCGTTCGACCCATTCGAGGGTACGCCGTAGCGCGTCGTCCGACATGCTGGCTGGGCGTGGTGCTACTCGATCGTGACCACTTTGCTGAAGTCGACCAGCAGGGACACGTTGGCGATGAAGGGCACCGTGTCGTAATAGGTGGCCTCGACCGTGTAGCCAGCGCCTTGCTTGGTGATCTTGAGGTCGTCCCTCTTGATGATGCGCACGTCCTCGATGTCGAAACGGCGCTCGATCGCACTTCGCAGTGCGCGCCCTTCAACGGCTTCACCCGAATACTCATCGCGCACCTGTTCCAGGGTACGCGCGATCTTCATGTACTCCAGGTAGATTGGCGTCAGCCGGAGGCCCGCATACAGCACCATGCCGACCGGTATCAGGATGACCATCCACCCGAGAAATGTCACACCGCGCTCGTGATGACGCATCTTGCCCCCTGTCGCTCGATCTCGATTAGTGAATCGCATCGCCGATGCGGCTCCAGATCGGCCCCTTCGGGCCGTCCCAGTTGAACCAGATCCGGACCGCCTTGCCGACGAGGTTGCCCTCGGGCACGAAGCCCACGCCTTCGTAGCGGCTGTCCTGACTGTTGTCGCGATTGTCGCCCATGAAAAAGTAGTGTGCCGCCGGCACGACGTAGGTACCTTCGCGGCTGTCGCGGCCGGGCCAATAGAGTACGCGGTGTTCGAGCGCGCCGATGCGTTCGATGCCGATACGGACACCGTCATGGCCATGACCCTCGTAGACTCCGTCGATCTCGACTGGCAGCGGCGCGCCATTGATGTACACGCGCTTTTCGCGCACTTCGACCGTGTCGCCGGGCAGCCCAACGAGCCGCTTGATGTAGTTCGTCGAAGGGTCGGACGGTTTGCGGAACACGACCACGTCACCCCGCTGCGGCGACCCAAGATCGACGATGCGGGTGTTCAGGACCGGCAAACGCAGGCCATAGGCAAACTTGTTGACGAAGATGAAATCGCCGTCGAGCAGCGTCGGCATCATCGAGTCCGACGGGATGCGGAACGGCTCGAACAGGAAGGAGCGGATCAACAGCACCAGCAGGATCACCGGAAAGAACGACCGGGCATACTCCACGACCATCGGCTCCGCCGCCGCAGCCGGGCGCTCGCGTTTCAGCATCCATGCATCGATGGCCCAGATTGCCCCTGTCAGGAATGTCAGAACGACGAGCAGCAGCGCGAAATCAAAAACCATTGATCACCCGAGAAAAAAACCGCGCGCAGTATTCTTGATTTTCACAAGAGCCGCAACAACTTGCGTCACTGCCGCGAGACCGGCGAGGCTCACTTGCGGCCCACCTTCAGCACCGCCAGGAAGGCTTCCTGCGGGATCTCCACTTGGCCGACCTGCTTCATGCGGCGCTTGCCCTCCTTTTGCTTCTCGAGGAGCTTGCGCTTGCGCGTCACGTCGCCGCCATAGCACTTGGCGAGCACGTTCTTGCGCAGCGCCTTGACAGTGGCGCGCGCCACGATCTGGCTGCCGATCGCGGCTTGTACGGCAACCTCGAACATCTGCCGAGGGATCAGTTCCTGCATCTTGTCGACCAACTCGCGCCCGCGCGCATAGGCATTGTCGCGGTGAACGATCATGGAGAGCGCGTCGACCCGTTCACCGTTGATGAGGATGTCGAGCTTGACGAGCGGTGCGGTCTGGAAACGCGTGAACTCGTAGTCAAACGAGGCGTAACCGCGGCTCGCCGACTTCAGCCGGTCGAAGAAATCGAGCACCACGTCGGCGAGCGGCAACTCGTACTGCAACGACACCTGGCTGCCCAGGTACAGCATGCGTTTCTGCGCTCCGCGCTTCTCGGTGCACAACTTAAGCACCGCCCCGACATGGTCCGGCGGGACGAGGATAGTCGCGGTGATGATTGGTTCACGGATCTCCGCGACCTTGTTGCCCGGCGGCAGCTTGGCCGGGTTGTCCACGTACTCGACGCTGCCATCGGTCAAGGCGACTTCATAAACGACGGTTGGGGCGCTGGTCACGAGCTCCAGGTTGTATTCGCGCTCCAGACGTTCCTGAACGATGTCCATGTGCAGCAGGCCGAGAAACCCGCAACGGAATCCGAAGCCCAGTGCCGTCGAGACTTCCGGTTCGTAATGCAGCGCCGAATCGTTGAGCTTGAGCTTCTGCAACGCATCGCGGAACGCTTCGTAGTCTTCGGTGTTGACCGGGAATAGTCCCGCGAATACGCGCGGCTTGATCTGCTTGAATCCGGGCAACGGCGACTCGCACGGGCGTCCATCGAGCGTGATCGTGTCGCCGACCGGCGCGCCGTCGATCTCCTTGATCCCGGCCATCACGAACCCGACTTCGCCCGCGCTCAATGTTTCGCGTACCACGGACTTCGGCGTGCGCCGCCCGAGACGGTCGACGTAGTGCGAACGCCCCGTCGACATCACCCGGATCTTGTCGCCGGTCTTAATCGCCCCATTGACCACGCGCACCAGCGAAACGACGCCGACGTAATTGTCGAACCAGGAATCGATGATCAGCGCCTGCAAGGGTGCCTGCGGATCGCCCGTCGGCGGCGGGACACGCCGGATGAGTTCTTCCATCAGCTCCGGTACGCCGGCGCCCGTCTTGGCGCTGACGAGTACGGCGTTCTTGGCCTCGATGCCGATAATCTCCTCGATTTCGCGGATGACCTTCGCCGGTTCGGCGGACGGCAGGTCGATCTTGTTGATGACCGGAACCACCTCGAGACCCTGCTCGATCGCGGTGTAACAGTTGGCGACGCTTTGCGCCTCGACACCCTGAGCTGCGTCGACCACCAGCAGAGCACCCTCGCATGCCGCGAGCGAACGCGACACTTCGTACGAGAAGTCGACGTGTCCGGGGGTGTCGATGAGATTGAGCTGGTACTCGATGCCGTCGGCGGCTTTGTAATACAGCGTGACGCTCTGCGCCTTGATGGTGATGCCGCGCTCGCGCTCGAGGTCCATCGAGTCCAGCACCTGTTCCTGCATTTCGCGTTCCTCCAGCCCGCCGCAGAGCTGGATGAAGCGATCGGCGAGCGTCGACTTGCCGTGATCGACATGGGCGATGATCGAGAAGTTGCGGATGTTCTGCATCAATGGGCGTCAGATAAAACGCGATTGTACGGCACTCGGAGCCGGCGGCCGGTCTTATCCTGCTGCAGCAGCTTCTCCCTGGCTGCCGGCCCGGAGCGCTACTGCCACCCAAGCAGGCGCTTGACTTCGGCGGCGTCGAAACGCGCGTGGCAGACCGGTTCGCCTTCGAGGAGCAGCACCGGGATCTTGAGTCCGTAGCGGGATTTGAGCTTCGGATCGCTATCGACGTCGACCAGCTCGATGGACACGTCCCGGCCGGCGCAAAAGAGCTGCAGTTCAGCCAGCATCTCTTCGCACAGCTCGCAGCCAGCGCGGGTGAGTAAAGTGAATCGCGCGGTCGCGCTCATGCCGCGGCGAGCTCTGTGTCGCGCACTGTACGAGGAAGCGGTGGATTACCGCGAACCAGGCGCCGTATTGGATGCGGCATCCGCGTCGGGTCGGGTGGACCCGGCGATGAACTGCACCGTCTGCGCCGGGACCTCACCCACCGCGGTCACCAGGTGACCCCGCACCGTGGTGGAAAAGGCAAATGCCGAGCCCACGCGGGACAGCCCATTCAATGGATCGTGTTGAGGCGACTTCGTTTCGATGAAGACGGAAACGGATGCGAGCCCGTCTGAATAGACCAGGTGAGCCACCGGCGACGTCGAGCCCTCCATCATCTGGCTGTTGGTCGCGGTCAACTTGAATCCAGGCGGTAGTTTGCTGGCCCGCCATAGCTGCGCGAACGAGGCCATCCCCTGCTTGGGTGAGGGTTGTCTGAACCACTGGAGACCATCGCCGTTGACCTGCGGCTCGACCGCAGACTTCGGAATGCTGTCCGGGAGCGTGATATTGGCGAACAGCACCTGTTCGACCACATTGCCTTTCTCGTCGCAGAGCTGCGTCTTGAGGGGCAGCGCCGTACCCTCATCGATCCACAGCCGATAGCCAAACCGATAGGCATCCTTGGGGTTGACTGCGATCACCTGTGTGGTGCGGCCAAGCAGACGCGCGCGCGGCAACATCTCGAGGCGATAGTTCTCGGTCACCGCGGCACCGAACGCCGGCAGGGTGCCGAGCAGCGCGCCCTGCTCCTGGCGGGTCTCCACCAGCACACGGCGCTGATCGGGCAGATAGCAGGTCAGCTCTTCGTCGTTGCGGACGATCTCGCGGCCACTGCCGTCGAGCGACACCAGGCGTTCGGATACCTTGCCGTCTTCGACCCGGTGAATGATGCGCAGTGTCACGACCTTGCCGTTGCGCACGTGAAAGAACGTGCCGTCGTAGTTGCGGGTGGCGAGCGCGCGGTTCATCCGCTCGAGCCAGGCGCGCGCATCATCTTCGGCGACTGCCGTGCTCACGACGAGCGCCAGACAGAGACCGCTCAGCAGTCGGACTTGCGTCGTCACTACTTCTGCTCGCGGGACTGGTCGGTCGAAGCGGCAGAAGGTGTCTGAGTTTCTTCGCGTGCCGCGAGCGGCGCCGGATCCTCCGCGACGATTCCCGACAGCAGATAGCGGCGCCCCAACGGTGAGGAGTATTCGCTGTGGGCGACCACGTAATTCGTCAGGCGAGTGGCCGAAACGAGCGCGGTGGATGTAGCCGGCGCCGGGACCGTGTAGCTCGGCTGCGCCGTAATTGTGGGTTCGCCGATCACGACACTCGCCGTCTCGCCGTTTGCCGCGAGCTGCGGGGCCTGATCGAGCGCCGGATCCTGCAGGCGTTGCAGGCCAAAGAGTGCGGCCGTAGCCACGGTGGCGGCCACTGCGAAACCCGCGACGGGCTTGAACCAGTTCCAGCGAATGCGCGCCGCCGTTTCCCCGTCCAATGGCCCATCGGCTTGTACCGCGACCCGCACGCGTTCGGCGAACGCTCGCGACGGCCCTTCCGCCGGGCGCGTTCGCAGGCTCTCGCCGATCACCGTATAGCGCGCCAGGGTGGCGCGCAGTTCGGCGTTGCCATCGAGCCGTTTGAACAACAACTCGATCTCATGTCTCGGCAGCTCGCCGTCGATGAAGGCCGACAGCTGGTTTCGCAGATAATTGCTCATTGCCCCTTAGTCCTCGGGTCGGCCCAGGCCACCGTCAAATATCGGCCGCAGGCGTTTGTCGATCGCTTCGCGTGCGCGGAAGATCCGCGAGCGCACCGTGCCAACGGGGCACTCCATTGCCGCAGCAATCTCCTCGTAACTCATGCCTTCCAGCTCGCGCAACATGATGGCCGTGCGCAGATCCTCGGGTAAATCGGCAATTGCCGCATTGACCGTCTCGCGGATCTCGTCGGTGAGCAGCAGGCCCTCGGGCGTCTCTGAGTCCTTGAGCCGCGCCTGCATCTCGTACTGCTCCGAATCCTGCAAGTCCAGGTTGTAGTCGACCGGGCGGCGCTTGTTCGACACCAGGGCGTTCTTGGCGGTGTTGATGGCGATACGGTATAGCCAGGTATAGAAGGCGCTGTCGCCGCGAAAGCTCGGCAGGGCGCGATACGCCTTGATGAACGCCTCCTGCGCCACGTCTTCCGCTTCCACCGGGTCACGGACATACCGCATGATCAGCTTCAGAACCTTGTGCTGGTACCTCAACACCAAATAGTCGAACGCCCGGGCCTCACCCCGCTGGACGCGCTCGACTAGCATCAGGTCGCTGGCCTCGGTGCCCATCTGGGCTCTCACTCCGGTGTCCAAGCCAGCCTGCGCCCCCCCTGTGACCCTGCCCCTTCGGGAAAGTTCGCGTAAGTACATGCCGCAGTTGGCTGTGACGGACTTCAAATGACGGGGGATTGTAGAGGCTGGCGCCTCCTTGCGCATGTTGGCTGAGCCGCAGGCGCACGCGGAGCCGGCGATATGCGTCCCCGCCGACCGTGCCAGGCGTCAGAATTGCCCACCGGCGCCGCGTTTCCGTCCGCCAGACCAATATTGTGACGCGCCCCCAACTCCGGCTTGCGGCTGCCAGCACGGCGGGCCATTCGCGGCCCTGCCCATCGCGAAGGCGCCATGTTCCGTCGGCACACCAGTCGATTTGCGACAGCGCGCGGGAAGAAATGCCAGACGCCAGATCAAATATCGGCAGCAGTGCGACCCCAAGAATGGCGCCGGCGAGCGGCAGCCATGAGCGCAGTACCCCCTCCACCCGCCACAGTCCGACACCGATGGCGAGCAGCCAGCAGACCAACGCCGCCAGCAGCCACCAGGGCGTCTTGAGCTCGAGCTTAAGGTTCGGTAATGGATTCGATGACACGCCGCGCGACCGGGTCCGCAGGCGCTGCACTGCCAAGGAGATAGGCATGCAATGTCGGATCCGGAAGCTCGAGCAGCATTGCGAATGCCCGCCGTTCGGACAAGTCCGCATTTCGATAGCGCCCGGCGAGATAGCGCTCGAGGAGCGCATCAAGCTCCTTCATTCCGCGGCGGCATCGCCACGCGAGGCGCCCGTCGCTCACTGCCCTCCGCCCGCCAGCATCCTCTTGATCGCCGCGATCGCGCGCGCCGGGTTGAGATCCTTCGGGCACGCCTCGGTGCAGTTCATGATCGTGTGACAGCGATACAGGCGAAACGAATCATCCAGGGCATCGAGACGCTCATCGGTCGCCTCGTCGCGGCTGTCCACGATCCAACGGTAAGCCGCCAGCAGCACGGCCGGCCCGAGATAACGGTCGCCGTTCCACCAAGAGCTCGGGCAGCTCGTCGTGCAACAGGCGCACAGGATGCACGCCGAGGGCCGATCGACCTTTTCCTGCTGTTCCTTCGATTGCCGACGTTCGCGGTCCGGCGGCGCAGGCGCGCGTGACTGCAGCCAGGGGCGAATCGAGGCGTACTGGGCAAAGAACTGCGACAGGTCCGGGACCAGATCCTTGATCACCGGCTGGTGCGGCAACGGATAGATGCTCACTTCGCGCCCCAGGTCCTGGCAGGACTTGATGCAGGCGAGCGTGTTGAACCCGTCGATGTTCATGGCGCAGCTGCCGCAGATGCCCTCGCGACATGAGCGGCGAAACGTCAGGGTCGAGTCGATTTCGTTCTTGATCTTGATCAACGCGTCGAGAACCATCGGCCCGCATTCGTCCATGTCGATTTCGAACGCGTCGACACGTGGATTCTCCCCCGATTGCGGGTCAAAGCGGTAGATGCGAAACGTGCGCAGAGCGCGCGCACTCGCTGGCGCCTTGTGCACCCGGCCAGGGCGAACGCGTGAATTCTGCGGCAAACGAAATTGTGACATCGGCGCCTCGAACGACCTCAGTAGATGCGGGCCATTGGCGGAATAGGAGCGGCCTCGCTCGTCAGTGTCTCAAGATGAACCGGCCGATAGTCGAGCCGCACCCGTCCCCGTTCGTCCACCCAGGCCAGCGTGTGCTTCAGCCAGTTGGCGTCGTCCCGCTGCGGAAAGTCCTCGCGCGCATGCGCGCCGCGGCTCTCGCGGCGGTTCTCGGCGCCGTGAATCGTTGCGGTCGCCTGCAACAGCAGGTTCTCGAGCTCGAACGTCTCGATTAGATCGGTATTCCACACCAGCGAGCGATCGCTGATCACAACCTCCGCCATCGACTCGACAACGCCGGCGAGCTGCCTGATTCCCTCGCGAAGCACGTCGCCACTGCGGAACACGGCGGCGTGATTCTGCATCGTGCGCTGCATGTCGAGGCGGATCTGAGCCGTGCGGCGCTTGCCATTGGCGTGGCGAAGCCGCTCCAGACGGCTGAGCGTCGGATCGCAGCCATCCTTTGGCAACGGGCGATGTTCCGCGCCGGATCTGATCAGTCGCGCGCAGTGGCGCGCGGCCGCGCGTCCGAACACGACCAGATCGAGAAGCGAGTTCGAACCCAGGCGATTGGCGCCGTGCACCGACACACACGCGGCCTCGCCCACGGCCATCAAGCCAGGCACCACGGCCTCCGCGTCGCCTCCCTTGAGCGTGAGCACTTCGCCGTGAACGTTGCTGGGAATCCCGCCCATGTTGTAGTGGGCGGTCGGCAGCACGGGAATCGGCTCGCGCGTGACGTCGACGCCCGCGAAGATGCGCGAGGTCGCCGCGATCCCCGGCAGGTGCTCGTGAATCACCTCGGGCCCCAGATGTTCGAGATGCAGATGGATATGATCCTTCAGCTTGCCAACCCCGCGCCCCTCGCGAATCTCGATCGTCATCGAGCGGCTCACGACATCGCGCGAGGCGAGATCCTTGGCGTTAGGTGCATAGCGCTCCATGAAACGCTCGCCGTTGGCATTGGTGAGATAGCCCCCCTCGCCGCGCACACCTTCGGTAATGAGACACCCGGCCCCGTAGATGCCCGTCGGGTGGAATTGCACGAACTCCATGTCCTGCAACGGCAACCCGGCACGCAAGACCATCCCTCCGCCGTCGCCGGTGCAGGTATGCGCGGAAGTGCACGAGAAATAGGCGCGGCCGTAACCGCCGGTTGCCAGGATGACCATGTGCGCGCGGAAGCGGTGCAAGGTCCCCTCGGCGAGATCGAGCGCGATGACTCCGCGGCACGCGCCGTCCTCCATGATCAGATCAAGCGCGAAGTACTCGATGAAGAACTGCGCCTGGTGCTTGAGCGATTGCTGGTACAGCGTGTGCAGCATCGCGTGACCGGTGCGATCGGCCGCGGCGCAGGTACGTTGCGCGATACCCTTGCCAAAGTGAGTCGTCATGCCACCGAACGGACGCTGGTAGATCCTGCCATCCTCGGTCCGCGAGAACGGCACGCCGTAATGTTCAAGCTCGATCACGGCGCTCGGCGCTTCCCTGCACATGAACGCGATCGCGTCCTGGTCGCCGAGCCAGTCGGATCCCTTGACGGTGTCGTACATGTGCCAGCGCCAGTCGTCCTCGCCCATGTTGCCGAGCGCGGCGCTGATTCCACCCTGCGCGGCGACGGTGTGACTGCGCGTCGGGAACACCTTGGTGATGCACGCGGTCGACAGGCCCGCCTCGGCCAGGCCGAAGGTGGCGCGCAGACCGGCGCCGCCGGCACCGACGACGACGACATCGCAGGTGTGCTCGATGAACGAATAGGCGCTCCTCATGTCGCGCCTCCACCGGCGACGCGGATCACCGCGAGAACTCCGGCAGCGGCAATGACCACGTGCGCGAATCCGGCCAGCCTGACGGCAGTGCGCTGCACTCGCGGGTCGTGAACGTAATCCTCGATCACGACCTGAAGTCCGAGTTGCGAGTGCAGGCTCGAGACGAGCACGAAAAGTGCAACGACGAGCGCATTGAGCGGACGCGCCAGCCAGTCGCTCACGCTGCCGTAATCAAGCACGTCGAGCGTCGACAGCGAGAATACGAACCACAATCCGAGCGGGACGAGCGCGACCGCGGTAAGGCGCTGCCACCACCAGTGCGAAACGCCGCTCTTGATGGCGCCGGCGCTCACGACATGCCACCGTGACGCTCAAGCGCCACCCAGACAAATCCGGCGGTCATCACGGCGGCGACCATCACCACGATCCAGCCGCTCAAGCGCGCGCGCGACTTTTCGAACCCATAGCCCAGATCCCAGGCCAGGTGACGGATGCCATTGGCCAGGTGAAAGCAGAAACTGAAGAGCCAGCCGAGCAGGAGCAGCCTGAAGAGCCATGAATCGAGAATGTCGTCGACGCGCGCGTAAGCATCGGGTCCAGAGGCCAACGCCAGCAGCCATGCCACCAGCACGAGACCACCGCCAGCGAGCAACACGCCGGTGACGCGATGGGCGAACGACAACACCATCGTGTAGTCGAAGCGATAGATCAGAAACGGTGACAGCGGTCGTTCGCGCCGGGTCATTCAGAAATCGATGCAGCGCCCGGCTTTCTCCCAGTCGCCATAACGCACGGGATTGGGGCCTGCGCGTCCCCCGATTTCGCGTGCCGGCGTCGCGGACGGAGCAGCGCGCTCCGCTACCGGCGATTTGGGTGCCTCATCTCCGGGAGTGAAAGATCCGTGGAGTTCTGGCCGGTCATGACTGCCCGACATCGTGCAAGTCTGCCAGAATTGAACTCTCATAACCATACGGACAGCTTGAAGAAATGATCGAGGTTGCGGCTACCGGCGAGAATCTCGCGCTCACCGACTTAGGCGTCATCCGCATCGCTGGTGGCGACGCGCGCGCGTTCCTGCAAGGTCAGTTGAGCAATGACCTGCTGCGCCTGACGCCCGACCACTCACTGCTCGCCGCGCTCAACACCGCGCAGGGCCGCGTGATTGCCGTCCTGCGTCTATTGCAGCGGCCGGACGGAATCTTCGCCATTGTGCCGGCGGGATTGTTGACAACGGCGATTGCCGGTTTGCGCAAGTACGTCCTGCGATCCAGGGTCACCCTCAGCGATGAATCCTCGCAGCTCGCGGTCGTGGGTCTTCTTGGCCCCAATGTTCGAGAGCTGTCCGTCCTCCCGCGCGCCGAGCTGATTGCCACTTCGCGTCCGGCCCCGGAACCCGAGACGTCAAGTGAACGCTGGCGGCTGGCCACCATTGAAGCGGGCGAACCGCAGATCTATCCGGAAACGAGCGAGTTGTTTGTCGCGCAGATGCTGAATCTCGATCTGGTCGATGGCGTGAGCTTCACCAAGGGTTGCTACACCGGCCAGGAAATCATCGCGCGCAC
>Ga0209640_10001542_pt1 | contig 19562 bp, 21 predicted proteins | sample RifCSP10_1_FD_184018 | JGI IMG/M metagenome (GOLD analysis project Ga0209640, IMG submission 184018) | Soil microbial communities from Rifle, Colorado - Rifle CSP2_sed 10_1 (SPAdes) (version 2) | ecosystem: Environmental > Terrestrial > Deep subsurface > Rock core/Sediment | place: Rifle...
TTCGCAACATATCAACCGGATTCCCTGCTGATTGTAATAATTGTTCTAAGTTCTGCTGACTCATGGCTGCTGGTAACCCCCAACTGACTGAAAAAAGAAATCTAGTCTAACATTCCGTGCATACTTTTTACAAGGCTGATGATGGTGCCGTCGTGGTTAATACTGCTTCCCACATACCGCGAACAGAGTTAACCAGAAAGATTCTGGAATTATTTTTAATGTCGGACAATTTGATTATCTGTTCCTGTATTTGTCCTTGTTCAAGCAGGTAACGCCGCTGGATTCCGGGCAGCAAGCCGCAAGTCAGTGGCGGGGTAACCAGATTGCCATCAATTTCAAAAAGAACGTTGGCGATGCATGATTCGGTCACTTCATTCCTGTTATTAAACAGCAGGACGTCTTCATATCCGGGCTGTTCCGCAAGCATCTGTTCATAGGTTCGCCGTCTGGTTGTTTTATGATAAAGAAACTGGTCGTGTTCGATGTCCACAGGATGGCTGGCGATATGAATACGATAGATCTGTGGCGGGTCTTGCAGGGCAGTCGCTGTTATCAATGGTTCGCCGGTCCTGGTTATTCGCAATCGTATCCTGTGTCGCTGTGGCGAGAGCTCGGCGGCTGTTGCTTCGAGTTTGTGCTTGATTAAATCCGTGTCCAGCCGCCGTGAAAAATATTCCGCTGAAGTCTGCAGACGTTCCAGATGATATGACAGTAAAGTATAACCTTCCGCCGGTGTCCATAATATGGTTTCCAGCAGGTCGAAATTTTCCTCCACATAGGTAAGCACCTTCGCCTTGGTATGGCATTCCTCCAGTTCATTCTGGATTTCGGAATCCCAGACGATCCCGCCGCCGACACCATACTCGGCTGTACTACTGTTTTTATCAACCAGGACTGTGCGGATGGCGACATTGAACTGGGCCGATTGATCGGGGTTGATGAAGCCGATACTGCCGGTATAGATTTTTCGCGGCGCCGTCTCAAGTTCCGCGATAATTTCCATAGTGCGTGACTTGGGCGCTCCCGTGATTGAGGCAGGCGGAAACAGGGCTCGGAAGATCCCGCCGATATCCGTCCGTGTGGTGGCCTGTACCGTGCTGGTCATCTGCCATAAGGTTGGATATTTTTCGATGTCGAAAAGACTGCTGGCCTGGACGCTGCCTGTTTCAGCGATCTGCCCCATATCATTGCGGACCATATCGACAATCATCAGATTCTCGGCCCGGTTTTTCGTTGAATTTTGCAGCCAGCCAGCCAGTTCCCTGTCAGTTGCTAATGTTAATCCACGCGGGACCGTACCTTTCATGGGTTTTGATGTCAACCGGCCGCCTTCGTAGTCAAAGAAAAGTTCGTGCGATGCCGAGCAGATACTCCAGTCACCTGTATCGATAAAGGCGCCATAACCGTATCCCTGTGCGTGTATCATGTGTACGAACAGTTGCCAGGGATCCTGCCGGAATGGCGTACGCATACGAAAGGAATAATTGACCTGGTAGGTGTCGCCGGCATGTATATATTTTTTTATTTGCAGCAGAGCCGCACGATATTCTTTTTCATTGATTGATAATTGCCATGCTAGAGCCTCTAGCGTAGCACTGGAAATTTCAGGGAAATCTATAGTTTGAGCTGCCGGGTAAATGGCAAACCACGCCAGCGGAAAGGTTTTGGTGGATTTGACAACGAGGGCTGGATCAAAAGCCGGCGCGGCTTCGTAGGCGACATATCCGACTGCGTAATGGTTTTTTTTAACTTCCGCGATCGCCATGTCGAGGATCGATTCAACCGAGTCCGGGGTATTGGCGGTAAATATTTTAACCGGCTCAACAAACTGCAACCATTGTCCGTGTCTGGCGTCGTAAAGCACGGCCATAGTTGTTGCAGCGGACGAAGTCATGTGATTGGTGAATCAGCTATGCAGAATTCTTGCGCTGGGATAACACTAGAGTATGACCGGCCGCGGGCAAGGATTGATATTTCATAAAGTTCTTTGAATCAATTCCCGGTTGCCGGGCGCAGCCTCCTTCTCAATCTTGCCCCGGTATATTGGCCGAGAAAATAACAAAATACCAGAAATGCGATCGTCAGGACCTGCCATTCAATTCCGGCCAGGATACGCAGGGTAATTACTAATGGCACCGCGGCATGAACTGCAATGAACCAGTTTATTGAGAATTTCTTTACACCCTCGCGCCAGTATCCAAAAGGGATGTTGATAATAAATGTGATGAGTGCAAGGAGAGGTAGAACATTATTCATGCAATTTTCCGCCGAGAGTTGACGATTACTGTATACAGGTAGTTACGATTTATAATCAACCCGATAGTTAACTGCCAATCCATCGATCATTCCAGGTGGCCAATATACATGCTTGCTGCGCAGATGGGTAGATTAAACAGGCCTCTGTATATTTTGTTGCCGCTTATTATTATAAGGAATGCAGTTATGTCTTGCGGTTTAGCCTGCTAACCGGCTTATCATCCTCGCGCCGGAACTCACCCTCGAGAGTCACCGAACGCCTTGCTGAATAGGTTGATGAGCCCTGGACGATCAGTTTTCCGAACAGGCGCGCAATGGCAGCCCGGCATATTGGCACCAAACAAATAAACCCAAGTACATCGGTAAAAAACCCCGGCGTTAACAGGAGTATTCCACCGACCAGGAGTATCACACCTTCCAGCAGATCCTGGGCTGGAAATTCACCTTGTGCGAGTTTTGCCTGTAAAATGGTGATCGTCCTTAACCCCTGGTAACGCAGTAGCGCGGCACCGGCTATAGCCGTAAAAACACAGATTGTTATAGTTGGTATGACCCCGATCAAGCCGCCCACCTGTATCAGGATATAGAGTTCCAGCAAGGGTACAGAGATAAACAGGACAGCCAGGGATCGCAGCAGACTCATATGGGTATATTGTTTTAATTTTCGATTAATACATGCTTCTTACACAATGTATTGGCAAAATATTAATTTTCAAGATCTATTAAAGAGATATCTGTTTAAAGATGGCCGATCCGGAAAAATATCAAATGATCATAACGACCTGTCCCGATCTGGCGCTGGCGGAGCGTATAGCCAATGAGCTAGTAGTCGATAACCTTGCTGCCTGTGTGCAGATTATCCCCGGCGTTACATCCTTTTTTCGCTGGCAGGGCAAAGTCGACAGAGCGTCTGAATTCCTGGTACTGATCAAGACTGTAGCCGAGAATTATCTTGCGGTCGAAAACCATATTAAGAGTTCGCATTCCTATGAAGTGCCGGAAATCATAGCAGTCCCGGTAGTCGCCGGTGCACGTGACTATCTGGCCTGGATAGACGATAATAGTTAGCCATTATGAATATGAAACGTTTGATTTTTATTATATTTTCCCTGGTCTGCTGGCAGACCGCCGATGCGGCGCTGACTGATAATCTGCAGAAAATAATCGATCCGTCTGCGACGCAGGCAGCTGATGCTGAGATTTTAAAAGTCGATGAAGCCTTCATCATGCGGACTACGGTTACTGACCCGACAACGGTTCATGCCCACTGGGAGATAGCCGATGGTTACTATCTCTACAATGATAAATTTACCTTCGAAGTGATCGAGGGCCAGGCCAGTGTTGACCAATCCTCCATTCAAATTCCGAAAGGCAAAGTAAAAGAGGATCCCTCGTTTGGCCGGGTTGAAGTGCTTTATCATGAGGTTGAGTTTAATTTAAGGCTTATCCGGCAGACGCAAGAGGAAACCGCCATTACCCTGCAGATTAAATATCAGGGTTGCAAGGAAGATTCCATTTGTTATCCGCCGCAGCGGAAAAAAATTCCATTAGTGTTGGGCGTGATGGCGGAACCCGTGGCGGAATCACCTCCGCAAACAACCACGGTGACAGCGGCTGCGACTGATGCGGCGACAATTGCACCGGCAGCAGCGACGGCGGATGCTGGGACCGAGATCAAGGTGTCAGAGCAGGATGCTATCACTGAACGCCTGAAGAGCGGCGGTCTGTTCCTGAATATTGTGACCTTTTTCGGCTTTGGGCTGTTACTGTCGTTGACACCCTGTGTGTTTCCCATGATCCCGATACTGTCCGGGATTATCGTCGGCAAGGGTGAGAAGATCACTCCGATGCAGGGCTTTACCCTGTCATTGGCCTATGTCGTGGCAATGGCTTTAACATATGCCCTGGCTGGCATTATCGCGGCCATGCTGAACTTTAACGTGCAGGCAGCTTCGCAAAATGTCTGGGTGATATCGGTATTCAGTATCATTTTCATCCTGCTGTCATTGTCGATGTTTGGATTTTACGATATCCAGTTGCCTGCTTCCTTGCAGACCAGGATCTCCGCGATCAGCGATAGCCAGGAACGCGGTTCACTCATCGGTGCGTTTATCATGGGGGCATTGTCCGCCATCATCGTCGGTCCCTGTGTTGCACCGCCACTGGCAGGCGCACTGCTCTACATCAGTCAGACAGGCGATCAATTACTCGGCGGGCTGGCACTGTTCGCATTAGGTATGGGCATGGGGGTTCCATTGCTGATCATCGGTGGTTCCGCGGGCAGTATACTGCCCAGAGCCGGGATGTGGATGGAAACCATCAAACAGACCTTTGGCGTGATGTTGATCGCAGTCGCTGTCTGGTTTGTCAGCCGCATCGTACCGGGTACAGTTGCATTATTACTCTGGGCGGTATTGTTGATAGTAACGGCCATTTATATGGGCGCACTGGATCAACTGCGGGAAGGTGCTACCTGGCAGCGTCTGTGGAAAGGCATCGGTATCATCATGCTGGTTTACGGCATCGTATTGCTGATAGGTGCAGCCGGTGGCAGTCAAAGTGTACTGCAACCACTACAGGGATTAGCACAAAGCAGCGGTAAGGACACAGGGCATCAGGCTGAAGCGCTGCCATTCAAGCGCATTAAAAGCCTGGCAGATCTCGAGAACGAACTGCAACAGGCCGGCAAGAACGGTAAAAATGTCATGCTGGATTTCTATGCCGACTGGTGTATAGCGTGCATCGAAATGGAGACTTATACCTTTCCAAAACCTGAGGTACACACAGTACTCAGGGATGTCGTTTTGCTGCAGGCGGATGTCACCGCTAACGATGAAGTCGATGAGGAATTGATGCAAAACTTCGATATTTTCGGCCCTCCCGCTATTCTGTTTTTCGGCAAGGATGCGATAGAACACAAACCATATCGTTTGGTAGGTTTTGTCGAAGCGGATAAATTCGTCGCCCATGTGCAAGAGGTGTTTGGTTCTTGAAAAAACTGCTGTTATTCGCGGCTGTGCTTGTGTTGTCGCTGGGATCGAGCACCGCTGGTTATTACCTGTACAAATATAATTCCCCGTCAGAGCAGCAGTTCGATAGTAATTTGACACAACCTATACCGGTATTGACATCGCAAGATGTAACCGGACAGCTTCGGCCGGAATTCTCCCTGCCTGATATCCATGGCGAAATTCACCATATCCGCGAATGGGATGGTCAGGTGATTGCAATCAACTTTTGGGCTACCTGGTGCCTCCCATGTTTAAAGGAAATCCCGGAATTTATAGCCCTGCAGGACAAATATTCCAAGCAAGGCTTGCAATTTCTGGGTATAGCCTTACAGAGCGCAGAAGAGGTAACGGACTTTGTGAAAAGCCTGGGGATAAACTATCCGGTCCTGGTAGGAGAGCTCGAGGTTATTGATCTGGCCAGTTCTCTGGGGAACGATATGGGGACTTTGCCCTATACCGTCATCATTGATAGGCAGAAACGTATCAACTTCATCAAAAACGGCCGGTTGGATAGCGTGCAAGCGGAAGCCGTAATCACCACCCTCCTGTAAAACCAGTCAATAGCGGTAAAATTCTTTATATTGTCGATTAATATCTGCTAATATTCGCGAAAACCGTCGAAATAGACGTTAAATGTTTTAATATTGGCAGGTTCTATAATGAAAATTCTGGTCCTGAATGGACCTAACCTTAATCTTCTCGGTAAACGTGAGCCCGAACTTTACGGGAATGTCACCCTGGAGGAAATCCATCGGTCCCTCATTGCTGAGGGCCAGGCTATGGCGCTCGAAGTCGAATGTTACCAGACCAATGCCGAACATGAATTAATCGAGCGTATTCAACAAGCCAGGACTGAGGCAGTTGCCTTTATCATCATCAATCCGGGTGCGCTTACCCATACGAGTATTGCCTTGCGTGACGCCTTGTTGGGCGTTGCCATACCGTTTATTGAAGTACACCTCTCAAATATATTTGCGCGCGAACCATTCCGGCGCCAGTCCTTTCTGTCCGATATTGCAGTTGGCGTTATCAGTGGTCTCGGTGCTCAAGGTTATCATCTGGCTTTAAGTGCTGCAAAACATCAGATCGAAAAATAACCATGGCTATGGATATACGAAAAGTTAAAAAACTGATCGAAATGCTGGAGGAATCCAGCATTGCGGAAATTGAGATACATGAAGGCGAGGAATCCGTCAGGGTCAGCCGGCACAGTTCGATAGCCCCGGCTGTTGTACAAGTACCGCAATCAGGCGCCGATGCAGAAAGGCGAGCAGCAGCATCGGCCGGAACGGAAGTGAGCACTGAATCGGGCACTACCTCCGGGGATAGGATGCCTGAAGGTTTTAAAGTCAAGTCGCCCATGGTGGGCATATTCTATTCATCTCCAGCCCCCGGAAAACCACCGTTCGTGGAGCTGGGTAAGGCGGTGGTGAAGGGCGATGTGTTGTGTATTATCGAGGCCATGAAAATCATGAACCAGGTTGAAGCGGAGACCAGTGGTGTCATCGCCAAGATTATGGTGGAGAACGGTGAACCGATCGAATACGGACAACCTTTATTCGTGATACGGGAAGAGAATTAAGTTAAGTAAGCATTCTATAATTCCGGCTTGATTAGACTTGAATAATGCTTGAAAAAGTTGTTATCGCCAATCGCGGTGAGATTGCACTGCGGATCCTGAGAGCCTGTCATGAGCTGGATATCAAAACGGTCGCCGTATTTTCCGAAGCCGACCGGGAACAAAAGCATGTATTACTTGCTGATGAATCCGTTTGCATCGGCCCCGCCGCATCCATCGACAGTTACCTGAACATTCCCGCGGTTATCAGCGCCGCCGAGGTGACGGATGCCGTGGCTATCCATCCAGGCTATGGTTTTCTATCGGAAAACGCTGACTTCGCCGAACGCGTCGAACAAAGTGGCTTCATATTCATCGGGCCGAGGGTGGATACCTTGCGGCTTATGGGGAACAAGATAGCCGCCATCAATATGATGAAAAAAGCCGGTGTACCCTGTGTGCCCGGCACCGAGAGCCTGCACGAAGACCGGTTCGAAGAGGCCGCACGCTACGCGAAGGAGCTTAAATATCCAGTTATTATCAAAGCTGCTGGCGGCGGCGGTGGTCGTGGTATGCGTGTCGTCCATAGCGAGGCCAGTTTGAAGAATGCAATTACCTTGACCCGTTCCGAAGCCGCAGCCGCCTTTGGTGATGCCACGGTTTATATGGAGAAATTTCTTGAGCACCCAAGGCATATTGAGATACAGGTGCTTGCCGATGATTATGGCAACGTCATCTATCTTGGTGAACGGGACTGTTCCATGCAACGACGGCATCAAAAAGTGATTGAGGAGGCACCGGCGCCTGGTATCACTGAAGCGCAGCGGCGAAAGATCGGTGAAATTTGCGTGGATGCCTGTAAGACGATGGGTTATCGCGGGGCTGGCACCATAGAGTTTCTATTCGAAGACGGTAAATTCTATTTCATCGAGATGAACACCCGCATCCAGGTCGAGCACCCGGTGACGGAAATGATCACCGGTATTGATATCGTCAGAGAGCAATTACGTGTTGCCGCGGGCGAGAAGCTGGCATACACACAAAAAGACATCCATCTGCGAGGTCATGCCATTGAATGTCGCATCAATGCCGAGGATGCGGTTACCTTTATGCCGTCACCCGGTGTTATAGAACATTATCATCCTCCCGGGGGACCGGGCATACGTGTCGACACGCATGTCTATCAGGGTTACCGCGTGCCGCCGCACTATGACTCACTAATCGCCAAGCTGATTGCCCATGGATCCTCGCGCGAACAGGCGTTTAAACGCATGTCGATGGCTTTATCGGAAATCGTGATCGAGGGGATTAAGACAAATATCCCATTACACCAGCGATTGATCGATGACGCTGCCTTTACCAGTGGCGGCACAGACATACATTATCTTGAGAAAAAACTCGGACTTAAGTAACAAAATATCAATTCACTTTTCACTTTGAACTTTCCGCTTTTTTTGTGATGTCCTGGTTGCGCCTGACAATTGATACTCATGCCGATCAGGTTGGTCCGCTAACCGGTTTATTAGAGCAGTTCAACGCCTGCTGCGTAAGTTATCAGCCGGTATCTACGGAACAAATATTCGATAACGAAAGCCCGTCAAGTCCCGTCTGGTGGCAGCAGACCTCGGTCTCGGCATTATTGGATCCCGGTATCGATGTCGATATCCTGCTGGCCTGTATACGCAACCGGATTGGCACGCACAACATACACGGTCACTCTATCGAAACATTGCGAGACGCGCATTGGAGCGAGGTGCATAAGCAGGATTTCCATTCCATGCAATTTGCCGGGCGCCTGGTCGTTAGCCCGGAATGGGAACCGGCGGTACCAACAAATTTACCAGTCATAACGCTGGCGCCGGGGTTGGCTTTTGGTACTGGTAAACATGCAACGACCTCGCTCTGCCTGGATTGGCTGGCGACTAGTGATCTGATCGGCAAGACTGTCATCGACTACGGCTGTGGTTCCGGTATATTAGCTCTGGCCGCGGCGCGACTGGGGGCGAAAAATATTTATGCCGTCGACATAGATCCACAGGCCCTGCTGGCAACCCGGCAGAATGCTGTAAAAAACCAGTTGCTGGACCTAATTCAGATTACCTCGGTGGTGGATGGCAAACCCCCACCGGCGGACATTCTGATAGCGAATATATTATTTAATCCGCTTCTGGAATTGGCGCCGGTTTTCGCCGATCTGGTACAGTCCGGCGGCTCTATAGTTTTATCCGGTATTCTGATGAATCAGGCTCAGGATTGTCTGGTATGTTATAAACAGTGGTTTAAGATGGGATCACCTGTTTATCGAGATGAGTGGGCTTTATTACATGGTAACCGTTAGGCGCCGGAAATTATTGCAAAAAACGCCCTATGTATACTGATTGTCCCGATTGTCAGCGACAGTTTCATATATATGCCACGCAGATCGCCGCCGCCAGGGGTCTGGTTAAGTGTGGATTTTGTGGTGCGCAATTCAACGCGCTGGAACGCTTGCGTGACAAACCCCGGATCAGGTCAAAACCGGAAACTCCGGTAAGCAGTAACCAGCAGCCTTTGCCAGAGCCGGAATTCATCATTCCGGATGTGAGCCCCGAACAGGCCCCCGGGCAAACACCAGCAACCACCAGGGCAATACCGGGTACGCCGGAACCTGGTCCCGGCAGATTTGGGGTTACCAGCGGGATCCTGGAGCAAGATGTTACGGCACATGCTGGCAGCAACATTGACTCTAGAATTGGCCCCGCCTTGACCGCCCGGTCTGGCAATGCAGTTAAACAACCAGCCTTGGTTGCCAGCGCGGCAGTATCAGTTTCCGGTTTAAATCGTCCCGTCAGCTTCGAGTTTTCCCCGGCATTAAATGAACAACCGGTACCAAAGTCGGTGTGGATAAGCCGCCTGTTTTGGGCTGCAGGCATACTGATACTGATGGTGTTTGCGTCTACGCAGGTAATCTGGTTCAACCGCGATACCATCATGAGCCACTATCCCGTTACTGTTCCCTGGTTCAACCGGTTGTGTGCAAGCATCGATTGTACATCTATCCGTCATCGCGACCTGGCTGCCATCCAGTTACTGAATCGGGATGTCCGGGAGCATCCGCGGTACCAGAATGCGTTACTGGTCAACGCGACCATGAGTAACCAGTCACATACTATACAGCCTTATCCCGTTGTGCAATTAAACCTGTTCGATACCGACGGTAATCTGATTGCTTACCGGCAGTTCCAACCGCGAGAATATCTGGATGAAAGCATTAATATAACGCAGGGGATGACACCGAATCTCCCGGTTCATTTCGTGCTCGAAGTCCTCGATTCCGCTGTCGGCGCAGTCAGTTTTGAGTTCGAGTTCCATTAATCGGAACTAGCGAATTTGTTTAGCTACGGCCGATAAAAATTTTACAAGAATCCACTTTCCTCAAGGATTAATCCCGGCTATTATTTCGATACTAAATTTTAACCGCCCGGATCATATTAGAAGCGGTAGGTAAGGATGATAACAAATCTCTATAAACCAGTTGCTGATGCTGTTCTTGCGTTGCTGAACTGGATTGTCTGTATACTCTGCCCTGTCGATGACGGTGCAGAGAGGGGCAGGAATTTTTTTCGTTTGGAATCGTTTTAATCGAATCAAGAAAATCCTTAGCCGGGTTGAGTGAGGTTTGTTGCCAGCCGAAGGGCGCAAACAATACTCACCGCTGGGTTATTTATTTCAGCTGCCGATTAGAGTCTGCTGTATGACAACAACAAAGAAAAATACTCAAAATTACAAGGCGGACGGACTGAGTGAAAACGTTAGAGTGGCTATGGAAAAATATTTCGCGGATTTAGACGGCCACCAACCCAGCGATCTCTATGAACTGGTTCTCGAGCAGATTGAAAAACCGCTCTTCGAGGTTGTCATGCAACACACTCGAGGCAATATGCGGCGGGCATCGGAACTGCTGGGTTTAAACAGGGGTACCTTACGTAACCGCTTGATCAAATACGGACTGGATAACTAGATTCCCAACAACCAGTCCTTCTGAAACAGCAATTCCTTAAAAGCTAAAGTTGCCAAATGCCTGAGGTCAAACAAGCCCTGGTCAGCGTCTCGGATAAGACCGGCGTTGTCGAGTTTTGCAAGTCACTGTTGGAATTAAACATTAACATCCTCTCCACCGGGGGCACCGCACGCTTGCTGAAAGAACATGGCGTGCAGGTGACAGAGGTCTCCGACTACACAGGCTTTCCGGAGATCATGGATGGCAGGGTCAAGACCTTGCATCCAAAAGTGCATGGCGCCTTATTGGGGCGCCGAGGCATGGATGACACTGTCATGCGGACACATGGTATTACGCCGATTGATTTGGTTGTGGTGAATCTCTATCCGTTTGAGGCTACCGTGAAGCGGCCGGATTGTACTTTTGCGGAGGCGATAGAAAATATTGATATCGGCGGCCCTGCCATGTTGCGTTCGGCGGCAAAAAATCACGCCTACGTTGGCGTGGTTATCGACAGCACGGATTATGGCAAGGTCATCAACGAGTTAAAACAGAACCGGAAGCAGCTATCGGACGCCACCAGGTTCTACCTGGCACGAAAGGTTTTCGCGCGCACGGCCAATTATGATGCCATGGTATCGAATTATCTGGGCGGTATTACTCAGGAGGAATCCGGGTCGAGTTATCCCGACGTTTATACCATGCAGTTCCAAAAGTTACAGGAATTGCGTTATGGAGAAAACCCGCATCAAACCGCGGCGTTTTACACACAGGCGGACGCCCCGCCCGGCACGTTGGCGAATGCAAGGCAATTGCAGGGCAAGGAACTGTCCTATAACAATATTGCCGATACCGACAGCGCACTGGAATGTGTGTTGACGTTTGCGGACCCGGCCTGCGTCATCGTCAAGCATGCCAATCCCTGTGGCGTTGCGCAAGGGACCAATATACTGGAGGCGTATACCAGAGCCTATACAACTGATCCGACTTCGGCATTTGGTGGAATCATCGCTTTTAATCGCAACCTGGACGAGGCCACGGCCAGGTCGATTATTAAGCGGCAATTTGTGGAGGTCATTATTGCGCCGGGTATCGACAGCGCTGCATTGCAGGTTACGGCGCAAAAGGAGGGGATCCGTGTGCTGTCCATAGGGGTGCGCGCTGCCGCATACCAGCAACTGGAATTGAAGCGAGTGAGCGGCGGCCTCTTGATTCAAGATGCCGATAATGCTGTTGTCAGTACAGAGAACCTGAAGATCGTCAGCAAGCGCCAACCGAATACTCAGGAAATCAACGACATGCTGTTCGCATGGCGAGTCGTCAAGTTTGTAAAATCCAATGCCATTGTTTACGTCCGTGATAACCGGACAATCGGCATCGGCGCAGGCCAGATGAGCCGTGTCTACAGCGCCCGGATTGCGGCAATCAAGGCCGCTGATGAGGGTTTGCAGGTGCAGGGCTCAGTCATGGCCTCCGACGCCTTTTTCCCGTTCCGGGATGGTATCGATGCCGCAGCTGCTGCTGGCGTGACAGCCGTGATAGAACCGGGCGGCTCCTTGCGTGATGAGGAAGTGATTGCCGCCGCCGACGAGCATGATATGGCCATGGTGTTTACGGGGATCAGACATTTCAGACATTAACTTCTGTTAGCATGAGAGTATTAATCGTCGGTGGTGGCGGACGTGAACATGCCTTGGCCTGGAAGGCCGCGCAATCCAGTGAGGTGGAAAAGGTCTACGTTGCCCCGGGTAATGCCGGCACTGAACTAGAGCCAGGTATCGAGAATGTCGCTATTGATACAGTGGATATCGAGGCGCTGCAACAGTTTGCCCTGAACAATGCTATTACTCTGACGATAGTCGGGCCGGAGGCCCCGTTAGTAAAGGGCATCGTTGATGAATTCACCGCTGCCGGTCTGGCTTGTTTCGGTCCGCGCCAGAATGCCGCCATACTGGAAGGTTCCAAGGTGTTTACCAAGGATTTCCTGCAGCGGCATGCTATTCCCACCGCCAATTATGCGACATTCACCGATCTGAACAAGGCAGTGGCTTACATCCGTGAACAGGGCGCGCCAATCGTGATCAAGGCCGATGGTCTTGCCGCTGGTAAAGGTGTAACAGTGGCCAGGACAGAAACTGAGGCAATCGAAGCGGTAACCGGTATGTTAGCGGACAACAGTTTTGGGGATGCCGGGCAGCGTGTCGTCATTGAGCAGTTTTTGGAAGGCGAAGAAGCAAGTTTTATCGTTATGTGCGATGGCGAGCACATCCTACCGCTCGCCAGTTCCCAGGATCATAAGGCGCGGGATAACGGCGACCATGGACCAAATACCGGCGGCATGGGCGCCTATTCCCCGGCACCGGTGGTGACGGCGGCTATCCACGAACGGATCATGCGCGAGGTGATCATGCCGACGGTTATCGGCATGCGCGCGGAGGGCCGGCCTTATACAGGATTCCTTTACGCGGGCGTGATGATTACGCCCGCCGGCGAGGTGAAGACGCTGGAGTTCAACTGCCGGTTTGGCGATCCGGAAACACAACCTATTCTGATGCGCTTGAAGAGTGATCTGGTCACCTTGTGCCTTGCGGCCGTGCATGGTGAATTGGATCGGGTTACCGCCGAATGGGATGATAATGTAGCGTTGGGCGTGGTTCTGGCCGCGGCTGGTTACCCGGCCAACTCCAGTAAAGGCGATATCATCTACGGCCTTGACGACAAGTTTGAAGACTGGAGCAAGGTATTCCATGCGGGTACCGCTAAAAATGATGGCGGGATAGTCACGGCAGGCGGTCGTGTCATGTGTGTCGTAGCACTGGGCAAAACTGTGACTGCCGCTCAACGCCGTGCCTATGCCACAGTCGAAAAGATTAATTGGCGCGGTATGTTTTATCGTGATGATATCGGTTATCGGGCCGTGGCCAGGGAAAGGACAGATTGATCTGAGATATAAGATGATTGAATTTCAATACACTTTAGATCCTGTGACCAGTAAATTAATACCGTGAAAAAAAAACCGCTAATACAGCGTGATTTTCCCAGTAACCGGTCATTTACGCGGTTCCTTGATCGAATCAAGGATCAATATGAGCTGGAAGCCAAACCCAAACTAAGCCTGCAACGCCGCTATTACGACACCTTCGATTGGCGGTTATATCGTAATGGTTATGTGTTCGAGACCGATGATCTGAAGCCACAAGCCCGCATTTCTCAACACCAACCTGCTGCGGACGCCAATTTACTTATGTACAGGACGTGCAGTATACCGGTTTTGCAGGAGCAAAAACCGGACGCCGTGAAGGGCCGTATTCCCTCAGACCGGTTCGACGTAGCGTCTATTATGCCTGGGCCGTCCATCAGTCCGGAATCACAGCGAAGCCTCGGCGTAGTCGCGACGGCAGGCGATGAGAAATGCGGGCTAGTTAGCCGGCTGCGAACATTCGGCATGCGTGGCGATCAAATCACTGCGATATTGAGGCAGGAACCGGATTTCGCACAGAATTTCGACCAATCAGAGCTGCGGAAATTCCTGACGCAATTTCTAGCCATGCGCCGATTGCTGTGCCAGGGTGAAGCACGGGTCAGTGTCGAACCTTTCGAAGTCATTGATAAAGGTGGTAAGGTGCTGCTGCGCCTGGAACTGGAAAAATATCAGCGTACGGACCGCATTGGCCGTTACCGCACCTTGCTGGTGAACTGCCGATTCAATCCATTGAAGGGTTATTACAATATCTGCAGCCATTTGCTTGATTTAATTGACGCCGATATCGGCCGGCCGGATATTAATGGGGATCCGTTGCTCGTGATACTGTCCGCGGATAATAAACTGCCGGGTAGTTACACCAGTAAATTTAATCTGAATTTCAATCCGGAAATGACCATCGGTCAGGTTCTGGCACAAACCCTAATGTTTCATATAGATGTTATGGTAAAAAATCTGCCTGGAATCCGGGATGACCTGGATGCGGAATTTTTGCATGACCTTCGCATCGCCAACCGGCGCAGCCGAACACTGGTAACGCAAATCAAACGGGTACTGCCGCCGGCAAAAGAGAAATATTACCGGGAAATTTTTTCCTGGCTTAGCAACGAGACCAGCGAACACCGGGATCTTGATGTTTTTTTACTGGATATCCCCAAGCATCTGGCCATGTTGCCGGCAACGATGCGGGATAACCTGGAGCCGTTACGGGCGGCACTGGCGGAGCGCAGGAACAAGGTTCATAAGAGGTTGGTACAAGTCCTCGATTCCGAGAAATTTCGCGGTTTTTCCTCCGCAAGCCGGGCTTATCTGACAGCTGGATTACGGGATCATTTTCAAACGGCGATCGGATCGCAACCGGTGCTAACAACCGCCAATCAGGTCATCTTGCGGGTTTATCAAAAAATGTTAAAGCAGGGGGCGCTCGCCAGCCGCAGCGGCGACCGGGATGCATTGCATGCACTGCGTAAAACTGCCAAAAAGCTCCGTTATCTGCTGGAGACTTTCAGATCCCTGTATCCACAGCAGGACATGGAAAACGTGATTATGCATTGCCGCAAATTGCAGAATATCCTTGGCCGGATAGTCGACTTCCGAGTACAGCAAAATTATTTGCAAGGACTTGCGGACGATGCCGGTAACGCAGCTGTATTTCCACCAGCGACGGTTGCCTGTATCCGTTATCTCATAGATGCCTACAATGAACTGGAGGGGGAAGCGTACACGAAATTCGCCGGCAGGTTCGAGCATTTTTCGGAACCCGGCGTACGCGAACAGTTCAAATTGCTGTTCAAGGTAATCGGCTGAATATGCGGGTATTGGCCACCTATAATATCAAGGGCGGCGTGGGCAAGACTACGTCCGCTGTCAATCTTGCCTACGCAGCGGCCCGCGAAGGTCAACGGGTGCTGGTCTGGGACCTGGACGCCCAGGGGGCGGCCAGTTTCTATTTCCGGATCAAACCGAAAATTAAAGGTGGCTTTAAAAAGCTGCTGAATTTCAAGCGTAAACTTGCGGACGCTATCAAGGAAACCAATTATCCGAATATTGATCTGGTCCCGGCCGATTTCAAGAACCGTAATCTTGATGTCATGCTGGCGGACAGTAAGCATTCGCAGCAGCGATTATCGGATATGCTGAGAACTGTAGCGACTGAATATGATTTCGTAATTCTTGACTGTCCACCCAGCTTATCCATGACTACGGAGAATGTATTCCTGGCCGCGGATGGTTTATTGATCCCGCTGATCCCGACCTATCTGTCAATCCGGGCCTATAAGCAGCTACAGGTTTTTCAGAAAGACCGGAATAACCATCAATTATTGTTAATGCCGTTCTTTTCCATGGTGGATAAACGCCGCCGGCTGCATTGCGATCTGGTAGAAGGTTTTTACCAGCAGCATCCTGAAGTTATGAAGATTTTCATTTCCTATTCAAGCGTCGTGGAGCAGATGGGACGCTACCGGGCCCCGGTTCAAGCCTTCGCGGCCAGCACACCGGCAGCCAAGGCGTTTTTTTTGCTTTGGCATGAAATTAAAAAACGGCTGGATAAATCAGCGAAAAAACTGTCGCAATAAAGCTTTTTATCGGTATTTTGATTGCAATTAGTGTGGCAGACATTGCATAATTGCTGCAAGGGGGTTGTAAGAATTCATAAATTATCTTGTCTGCACCAAACAGGCGCACGAGATGTCGGGATTATTAAATTTTTAACTGAATTTTCTAGAACAAATCCTATATTTTAAGGAGTTAACATGGCTAAAAAACCTTCAGCAATCGGTACCAAACAAACGAAAGCACAGATAATTTCCGCTCTCGCAGAAGCTACTGGCTTGACCAAAAAAGAAGTTGGCACAGTTTTGGACTCAATGGCTACGCAGGCGCAGCGTCACCTCAGGAATGGCGGTTCCGGTGAGTTTACCGTGCCCGCGCTTGGCATAAAGCTGCGCCGTGTCATCAAGCCTGCCCGTCCGGCGCGAGAGGGTACTAACCCATTTACCGGCGTAAAAATGATGTTTAAAGCCAAACCGGCTTCAACCAGTGTCCGGGCGACCGCGTTAAAGGCATTAAAAGACGCTATTTCCTGATTACAGGAATAATTCCCGCGGGTGGCTGTTGGTGAAGCTCTGAATCAGTTCCTTCTGGGCTTTTCCGAGCCTGCAAAGTAAAAGCTGTGACTTTTACTTTGCTCCGTTTTTTCAATTCCGCCTTGGCGGAATTGAAAAATGCCGGCAGATCACTATACCGGACGGAATCTCCGAGTCTTGCAGAGATTCCTTGGCTGCTCAGAGCCAGGTCAGGAAGTTTTGCAAGAGCCTGAGGCCGGCCCGCTGGCTTTTCTCCGGATGGAACTGGACCGCAAACAGATTGTCGCGGGCGATCGCTGAAGTGAACGTGATAGCATAATCAGTGGTTGCAGCGATTTCCTGACTGTCGTCAGGTTGCACATAATAGCTGTGGACAAAATAAAAGCGTTCGCCCGATGCTATGCCGTTCCAGAGCGGATGTGATTTTACCTGCTTGATACGGTTCCAGCCCATATGTGGGATTTTATAGAGGTTACCGGCCCCATCTCTGGCATTGTCCGGGAACCGCAAGACATTCCCTGCGACGATCCCAAGACCATCAATACCGCCATCTTCTTCACTGCTGTCCATCAGGGTCTGTAAGCCCATGCAGATCCCCAAAAAAGGTTTGTCCTGGAGACATTCATTCAGTACTTGATCCAGGCCTTTCGCTTTAATACTCTCCATGCATTGTTGTATCGCGCCCTGCCCGGGTATGACCACGCGATCGGCCGCGCGGATCTGCTCAGGATCGGCGCAGATGATGATGTGGTGTTTGGCCTCGGCAACATGCATCAGCGCTTTGCTGACGGAACGCAGATTGCTCGATCCGTAATCGACGACGGCAACGGTACTCATGCTGTGCTTCTGTTTGTGTCGGGATCTGTTGCTAAGCTGACAAGGTGCCCTTGGTGGAGGGTATCTTGCCCTGCATGCCGGGATCACGTTCTACCGCCATACGCAAAGCCCGGCCGAAGGCCTTGAATATGGTTTCGGCGATATGATGGGTGTTGCGGCCACGGATATTGTCTATGTGCAGCGTGACCAGGGCATGATTAATGAATCCCTGAAAAAATTCCGCCAGCAGATCGACATCGAATTCGCCGACTCTGGCCCGGGGAAATTGTACATGATACTCGAAGCCAGGGCGGCCGGAACAATCCACTACCACACGCGACAGCGCTTCATCCAGGGGTATGTAGGCGTGACCATAGCGGCGGATACCGGCTTTATCGCCGAGGGCCTGCTGCATAGCCTGGCCGAGACTGATACCTACATCCTCGACAGTGTGGTGGGCGTCGATAGCCAGGTCGCCCTGCGCGCGGATGCGGAGATCAAACAGGCCATGACGTGCGACCTGCTCCAGCATGTGCTCGAAAAACGGGATGCCGATCTCGAGATCGGCGCTACCACTGCCGTCAAGGTTAAGATCGATGCTGATCCGGGTCTCCTTGGTTTCCCGTTGCAGGGAGGCTGTTCGTTGCTTGCTCATCTCAGACCGTTTATGCCTGTATTATCACTAATCACTGGAAAACTCGCAGTTTAGTGGATGTTCGAAAACAAATACACCCCCGTTATTGCCTTAAACTGCTGAATATAGGTTAATAAGCATATAGTAGCGGGCGTCGTATGCATGACGGATGTCGTATAAATACGGGGTAAATACTTTGGCACTGATTGAGAACGAGGCAGTTCGAGATTATTTACTGGCGTTACAAGACAGGATCTGTAGCGCCGTCGAAGACATCGATACCTCAGTAAAATTTAGCGAGGACAACTGGCAGCGACCAGCCGGCGGGGGCGGCCGTTCCAGAGTCCTGCGGCAGGGCCGCGTTTTCGAACAAGCCGGAATAAATTTTTCCCATGTCCATGGCGACCACTTGCCCGGCTCGGCTACGGCACATCGGCCGGAATTGGCTGGCCGGGGGTTCCAGGCCATGGGCGTTTCCCTGGTGCTACACCCGCAGAATCCCTATGTGCCGACATCGCACATGAACGTACGCTTTTTTAGCGCCGGGCAGGATGCCAGTGAGCCGGTTTGGTGGTTCGGTGGCGGGTTCGATCTCACGCCGTACTATGGGTTTGAGGAAGATGCAATCCATTGGCACAGCGTCGCCCGGATCGCCTGCCAGGATTTCGGTGACGATGTTTATCGCCGCTATAAACAATGGTGTGACGATTATTTCTATATTCGTCATCGCCAGGAAGCCCGAGGGATAGGCGGATTATTTTTTGATGATTTACAGGAGTGGGGGTTCGAACGCTGCTTCCAGTTCATGCGGAGCATCGGCGAGCATTACCTGCCGGCCTATATCCCAATAGTCAGGCGGCGTATGGATATGCCCTATAGCGATCGCCAGCGTCAATTTCAACTCTACCGGCGGGGTCGTTATGTTGAATTTAACCTGGTTTATGACCGCGGCACCCTGTTCGGTTTGCAGACCGGCGGCCGCAGCGAGTCAATACTGATGTCCCTGCCGCCACTGGTCCGTTGGCAATACAACTGGCAGCCGGAGGCAGGCAGCGAGGAAGCGGCGCTCTACGAGAAATTCCTGCAACCTCGAGACTGGCTATCGGCCTGATTATTCACCAGTTCCCTGTACAGGCCGGTCGGAGTCGCTAGCCCGCATTTCTCACCACCAACCTACTGCGGACGCCGATCCATTTATGTACAGGACGTACGGTATGCCGGTAATGCAGGACGACTATA